>Ga0181568_10000647_pt1 | contig 31234 bp, 27 predicted proteins | sample 101ome_20_FD_133758 | JGI IMG/M metagenome (GOLD analysis project Ga0181568, IMG submission 133758) | Coastal salt marsh microbial communities from the Groves Creek Marsh, Skidaway Island, Georgia - 101404AT metaG (megahit assembly) | ecosystem: Environmental > Aquatic > Marine > Intertidal...
AAGCAATAGCATGGTATTCTCAAAATTTGTTTTGCCTTCCAAGATAGCCTTTCCAATCGTTTTGTCAACAGCATTATGTCTGCCAATATCTTCAGACACATGTGTTAGATTTTCCTTTGAAGTATACAAACCCGAACCGTGACTTCCTCCACTTTGCTTGAAGAGAATCATTGACTCAGTCAACTTTTTCAGTGCCAGATCTATCGTTGATAGTTCTAAATTTGTAAATTGAGAGTCTGTGAGGGTATTTTTGTGGTGATGTACACTAAGGTCAGGATGATTGCAGGCACCACACGAGCTGGTCACCATTCGTTCACGTGGTAATGCGTTCACCTGACCATGGTATTTTACAACGTAAAATGGCTTATCTTTTATGGAAAAGGAAGTGAAAGAATGACCGTTTTCCACATATCCCTCCGATAAGAGATGACCTGCATGTAACTCAATAAGATCTATTGGTGTTGCAAGCAAAGTAGAATGAGTAAATATATCGCCTTTTTCGTCTAAAGCATCGAGTCGCACAGCTGTTTCATCAACGATAATCTCTCGAAGAATTTCGGTTCCATCATTCGTCAACCGTTGAAGTGGTAGGTGGATTCTACCCTCACTCATGGCCCTCCACCTCAATCTCAAAAAATTCGAACTGGAGTGAAACCAATTCTGCTGAACTTGTGGCAGCTGCATACGCCTCAAGTGGTTCTTTATTTAATTCGATGAATCGTTCTCCCCATCGAAATTTGCTCAACAACTCCTTGCTTTGATCAACACGTCCCATAAGGTACAATGAAGCTGCGAGCGCTTCAATTGTTGATAATTTCCCAGGTTTCCCCCAATTGACGGGATTTGCAGCAAGTAAAAGCGGTAACATTCTCGGTTGTAATCGGGTACGCCGCATAACGTGAGCAACCGATTCCTCAATTTGAGCCCAGGAGCAATCCAATCCAACTAGTGCGCCATGTTGTTCGAAAACCTCACGATCCTCGGGGCCGAGAACTTTTCCACAAAGTGGTTCAAGAATAATTCCTCGCTTTGGCAAACGTTTGAAATCCTTGTGTAATCGTAGCAAATTGTCTCTTGATGCACGTACGGCAGTATTCTTCTTCGGATCATCCTGTGCAAGCCAAATAGCATGTACAGGTATGTCCATGGACTCACCGTAGATCTTTCAGGTAATCTCCAATAGTCATACCCCTACTGTTCGAGGATTGGCCGATCATGCTTTGATGATCACTGCTTGCTTCAACCATTAATTCAATTCCCAAGATCATCTCAAATTTTTTGACAACGGAATCAGAAGGGGGTTTGCCAGATTCAGCTGATTTGATAATATTGACCGTTTCTGCCATTCGCTGACCTAGCTGTGCTTGTGTCCAACCTTTACTCTCACGGGCACTCAGAATCAATTTAGCAAAATTATCAACCAATTCTTTCTCTTGTTTGTTCATGACGTTGTTTCTATTAAATCCACGTGATTTTGGTTTTGAAAGAGGGGTTCTGCGTGCTTGAGCCAAACCAGGTGCTTCTTGTTTCGGCGCCAAATTCATTTGGCCCACGCATCTCTGACAAATAGCGAGCATGGCTTTGTTGACTCGATGTTCTCTGGTTGAGACTTTTGTAGCGCCACATAATTCACAATCGCCCATCTTATCCCCAGTATCTCGTCGTGCCGACATTTGATGAACCCTTCGCTTTTGTAGCGAAAATACAACGATGAGTTGATACACTGTTGGCCCAAGGGATAATCGATTGCGATGGGTACTGAAGTGGACCGGAATTCTGAGTCTGTAAAAAATCATCGAGATGATGATTTTCAAAAACTTGAGCAAGACTACAAGCGGCTTCAAGAGAAAACTCAGGAATTGATCAGCGAAAGGACACACATAGAGTCAGAACTCCGCAACACCAAGAAACAAGCTGGAAGACTTGAAGAGGAAGTTCGACACTTACGCGCCCCACCGCTCATCGTGGGTACATTGCAAGATGTATTGGATCCTGAACGCGCTATCGTTCGGTCATCGAATGGTACAGTTTTCCAAGTATCTCTCAATCAAAGAATTGAGCCTGAACTGCTCAAACCCGGTACTCGTGTTGCATTAAATCAAGACACGCTATCACTGGTTGAAGTCTTGCATGATGCGTGGGATCCTATTGTTAGTGGCTCAGAAATGGTTGAAAAACCAGATATTACCTATGACATGGTTGCTGGACTTGATGATGAAATCCTATCGGTGAGAGAAGCAATTGAACTTCCTCTGACCAAACCAGAATTGTTCAAGAAGGTAGGGATAAAACCTCCAAAGGGCGTCCTCCTCGTAGGACCTCCTGGTTGTGGGAAAACATTGCTTGCGAAGGCAGTTGCCCATCACACGAAGGCTACGTTCATACGAATGGTCGGCTCTGAACTTGCTCAGAAGTACATCGGCGAGGGCGGCCGCCTTGTAAGGGAATTGTTTTCATTAGCAAAAGACAAGTCTCCTTCAATTATTTTCCTCGATGAAATTGACGCAATCGGTGCAAAGCGATTGGATGGTTCTACGAGCGGGGACCGTGAAGTTCAACGAACGCTGATGCAACTCCTCGCTGAATTGGATGGATTTGATGAACTGGAGCACGTGAAAATTATCGCTGCTACAAACCGGCCCGATATCTTGGACGATGCCTTGTTACGCCCAGGTCGATTTGATCGAATCATTGAAATTCCAATTCCAGAAGAGGACTCTCGCAGAGCCATTTTGGAACTTCATTTGTCGAATATGAATACAAAGGGCGTTCGTTTGAAAGCCATAGCTCACGCAACATCTGGATTCAGTGGGGCTGAATTGAAGGCAACATGCGTAGAAGCGGGAATGATTGCCATTCGCTCCGAACGAGATACCGTTGTTCACGCCGATGTCATAAAAGCAATCGAGCGATTGAATAAGAAGAAGTCTCAATCAGGTAGTACCTCTTCACCTGATGGATTGTATGGGTGAATGTTCAAAGTCCGACGTGACAACCACGTGTTATGTCAAAACATATCATTGAATGTGTCCCTAACATTTCCGAAGGAAGAGATTTAGACAAAATCAACAGAATAGTCGATGCTGCTCGGCTACCTGGGACAACAATTCTCGGTATTGAACCAGACCCTGATTATAATCGAACAGTGATCACGTTCGCAGGTTCGTTGGAGGCTGTAGAAGAGGCAGCGTATAATCTCATTCGGAAGGCAATATTTGAAATTGACATGAGGGAACATTCTGGAGAGCACCCACGAATGGGTTGTGTCGATGTATGCCCCTTTATTCCAATCTCGAATTCCACCATTGAAGACTGTGTGGAGATTGCTAAACGTGTTGCAAAAAAGGTAGGGGAGCAAGAAGATGTTCCCGTATTCTTGTATGGTTTTGCAGCAGAAAACCCTGAACGAGAATTGCTCTCTACATTAAGAAAAGGAGAGTACGAAGGGCTCGAAGACCGATTTAATGATACGACAGAAATCCATACCAACAGTACACGATTGCCTGACATTGGACCAGTTCTTTGGGATGAGCGTACACAAAAAAGCGGTGCAATTACAATTGGTGCACGTGACATACTCATTGCTTACAACGTCAACATTGATGATGATGACCCATACATCGCACGACAAATCGGTTCTATTGTTCGTAGCTCTGGCCGCCTGATCAAATCATCCGACGGAGAACGCAAATTCCGGACTCATGGATTACTTACTGATGTTCAAGGGATGGGTGTTCCTCTTGAATCACACAACATTAGTCAAGTTTCTATGAATCTTCAAAACTATCGGAAAACAAATTTACATCATGCATTCGATACAATTGATAGCCTATGCAAGAATATGAGAGGTTCTACGAAGGGCAGTGAACTCGTTGGCCTTGTACCTCTTGATGCTATTGTTCAATCAGGAATGTGGTATGCAGGGGAAGGACTTTCTGAACAAGAATACATAAAAATTGCAATAGAAAAATTAGGTTTGGATTCACTTGCACCTTTTGATCCTAATAATCGAATCATTGAATTGGCTCTCAAGGGGGAAGGGCTATGACTTGGGCAGAGAAAACACTCAGGGAATTCCAAGATGCACTTACAAGCAGTGATCCTACTCCTGGAGGTGGTTCTGCTGCAGGTGTAGCTCTTGGACAAGCAGCGGCATTATCGGTCATGGTGAGTGATTTAACACTGGCAAAGGATTCCATGAAGGACGGATGGGGGATTTCAGAACACGTCAAATCCGTAGCTATTCCGATGCTTGATGAAGGGCTAGCATTGGCAACGGAAGACAGTGAAGCTTTTGATGCAGTAGTCGATTCTTTCAAACTTCCAAAGGATACTGAAGAGATGAAATTAAAGAGGAGAGAATCAATACGTTCTGCTACACTTGGTGCTGCAGAAGTGCCTTATCGTACAGCAACATCTGCATTGCGACTCCTCAAACTCTTGCCTGAATTGGCGGAAAAAGGAAACCCAAATGCTGCTTCCGACGTAGGTGTAGCTAGTCTTCTCGCATCTGCTGCACTCAAAGGTGCAATATTCAATGTTGAAATTAATCTCCAGTCACTTCCAGAGAATTATGGTGTTGAAATGAGAGAAGAACTTCCCTCATTGATTGAAGATGGACGGATTTATTCCAGGTTAGCCATGGATGCAGTACGAATTCGATTATCGAACCAGTGAACCGGTTGAAACATCACCATCAATGGTTACGAGCCGAACGACATCATTACCATCATCCGCAGCTAACATCATCCCTTGACTAACAACGCCTCGAAGTGGTCGTGGCTGGAGATTGGCAACAAATACCACGGTTTTGTTTAGAAGATCTTCAGCAGAATAATACTGTTTGATGCCTGCACAAATGGTTCGATCTTCTCCTGTTCCATCGTCCAATCCTACGACATACAATCGATCTGCATTGGGATGGTCTTCAACGGAAATTATTTTCCCAACTCTCAATTCAACTTTCATAAACGTGTCAAAATCGAGATATTCAATTCCTTCAGGTGTTTCGTTCTTCATGTTCTTTTTCTCCTTTTTTCCGCCCTTTACTGCATGGGCGACATTACTTGATTCTGAATCATTTTCGACAAGTGATTGTTCTTCTTTCATAATTTCATCCAAGTCCAATCGTTTGAACAATGGCTCGTAAGATGTTGATGGAATCTGTATGGGTACAGTCCAATCGATAGCGTCCTGCCACTGAACCTCGTCGAGTTCTTCCTTAATTCCGAGCATGCCCCATAGTTTCCGGGCGCTGAATGGAAGGAATGGTTGGGTAACAATTGCGAGATATCGACAAAGTCTCCAACCAAATGCCAAGGAGGACAGCGATTCCACCCTTCCATCAGCATCGACATCAGTTTTCAAGTGCTTCCAGGGCATCGAGGATTGCAACAATTGATTCCCATGCTGCGCTGCGGTCATTGCTGTTCGAAGCGCCTCTTTGTAGCGATGTCTTTCCAGTGACGAGGTCATGTTCTTGTAGAGTTCTTCGAGGGTTGAACATAAATTCTCATAGAGGTGATCTTGATTGAATTCAGGTAGAGATTCGCCGCCAGGAGTGTCAGGTAGACGTGATGCAAGCGAAAGAACGCGATTGGCAAAATTGCCATATGTGGCGATGAGCTCATTGTTGATTCGGTCAACAAATTCACTCCAAGTAAAATCAGTATCATGCGATTCTGGCATGTTTATGCTGAGATAGTAACGGAGAGTATCGGGGTCAAATCGCTTCAAGAAGGAAGGAAGCCAAATTGCGTGTTTTCTGGATTTCGAAAATTGTCCTCCAGCGAGCATGAGATACTCCATTGCAGGTACATTATCTTCTAACCGCAAATCTCCTTCTGTTGGTAGTTGTACAGGTTCGTCTGCGGTCTTCCCATTCCGTGCATGATTGAGACCCATCAAAATTGCAGGCCAGATCACTGTATGGAATGGAACGTTATCCTTTCCGAGGAAGTAGTAATGACGTTGATTAGCATCTTTATTTTCAAGCCACCAATCCTCCCAATTGGAATCCACACCATGTGATTCTGCCCAAATCTGAGAACATGTGAGGTAACCCTGTACTGCTTCAAACCACACATAAATGCACTTTCCATCCCATTCATTGCCATCGAGCGGGACTTTGATTCCCCATTCAAGATCACGAGTAACTGCACGTGGGCGTAGACCCATGTCAAGCCATTGTTTGGTCATTGCACGGACATTCGGCTTCCATACGGAATGGTTGTTTTCAGCATGTTGTACAAGTGCTTCTTGGAATAAATCAAGACGATAAAACAAATGTTCGGTATCGCGGATTTCAACCGTCAATTCAGGATTCATTTTCGATACTGGATTTTTGAGTTCCGATGATTCGTATGTTGCACCGCAGGAGTCGCACTGATCTCCGCGAGCCCCATCCGTCCCACACGAAGGACAGGTTCCTTCGATGTATCGATCTGGTAAAAATCGACCTCCACCATCAGGATGCACCTCAAAATACTGTTGCATGGTCCTCTTTTCAAAAAAGCCTGCATCATAGAGCAACTTGAAGTTGGCCTGAACTTTTTGTTTGTGGCGATCATCACTGGTACGGTTGAAGAGTGAACCACCGTATTCAATACCACGACGATCAATGTTCGGCGTCCATGTACAGCCAAGTTCGAGGAGAGCCTTGGTATTGATATCATGGAACTGATCAACGATGTCTTGCGGCGTCACTCCTTCTTGTTCTGCTGTTATTGTAATCGGCGTCCCGTGTTCATCCGATCCTGACACCATCAATACGCGGTTTCCGCGCGCTCGTTCAAATCTCGCGTAAACATCTGGTGGCAAGTAGCATCCCGCAACGTGGCCGAGGTGCAGTGGCCCGTTTGCATAAGGCCAGGCAACGCACACAAGGACGTTGTCGCTTTCGGGCATACCTATCGCTAACAGGCATTGATTTTCAAATCAACCCTTTTCCAATTTGAAAAACAACATTTTCAAGAAGCAGAAGTTCTTGGCAAGACTATCCAACGGACAGGAGTTCACATCCAATATGAACCTCACACTGCTTATTTTTTACACCGTCCTTGCACTTGGCGTATCGTTTCTATGTTCTATTCTTGAAGCAGTAGTACTGTCTATTCCAAACACTCAGGTGGCCGTTTGGCAGAAAGACGGTAATCGACGAGGCGACCTCTGGTGGAAATTAAAAGCAGATGATGCAGTAAAACCGCTCACCGCCATTCTCACGCTAAACACAATCGCTCATACAATGGGAGCTGCAGGAGTTGGATCTGAAGTTCAAAACCAATTTGGTAATGAATATCTAACCATTGCATCAGTTTTGCTTACATTAGCGGTTCTCTTTTTGTCAGAAATCATACCAAAGACGCTTGGCACTGCCTATTGGAAACAACTTTCGCTCTTCACGGGGCTAATTCTCAATTCAATTACAATCGTCTTATTCTTCATCATTGCTCCAATCCAGTGGATGAAGAAAATACTTCCGAGTGCTGACGGACAACTCGTCACCCGTGACGATTTAGCCGCTCTAGCCGATCTTGGAGAAGAAGAAGGAGCACTTATGGAAGATGAGGAGACAGTGATTCATAACTTGTTGAGGCTTCGTGAAATACCAATCACTGAAGTAATGACGCCTCGTGTCGTGGTTACTGCTCTCCAACAAGACATGACAATTCGACAAGTCTTGGATGAGTATCCTGTTCTACGATTTTCCCGTATTCCAATATTTTTAGAATCCATTGATGACATCCAAGGAGTGGTTATCCGTTCCGAATTATTGCTTGCGGCAAGTCGAGATGAATGGGATCGAGGTGTCGTCGAATTCATGAAGCCTGTGGAATTTTTGACAACAAAGCAAAGTGTCGATGTGGCATTGGATATGTTGCTTGAGAGGCGTCAACAATTTGCAATTGTTCAAGATGAATTTGGAGGGACGTCTGGTATCTTAACCATGGAAGATGTCCTAGAAACACTACTCGGTGAGGAAATTGTTGATGAGCTCGATGAAGTTGATGATATGCGAGAACTCGCACGTGAACAAGCCAGTTCAGGCGAAGAAGAGTGATTGATCATCCATCCATTGGCGGATTAATTCATCCCTAGTCGAATTCCGTTTTTCATGAGAATGCTTGAGATTTTCAACAATGTGGTGTTTGAAGTCTGAATCCCTACTTGAATGAACACTGATCAATAGTTCAGCATGAATTTTACCAAGTGTTGCATCATGTTTGGCCTGGACAAGTAGAGTCGGGCATCGAGGAAAACCCCAATTTGGAGTTCTCAGAAATTCAATTGATTCAACACGATACGCTCGAGGATTGAGTCGATTGTAATACCTAAGTAAACGATTCATCATTGACTTATGCAGAAATTTGGGAATCCTTAAAAATTCACACGTTTGATTGTTAATGTACTCATATGAAGTGACAGGAGATTCCAAAACCATGCCCAGAGCATTCTTTGATGACTCCAACTCTGGTCGTAAAACACGTTGAGCAACAAATCCACCTAAACTATGGCCATGAACAATGAATCCATTGTCCAACCATCCACGTTCCATAAACAGGGATAAAACAACCTCAAAATCATTGCAGACGTGCATCGCTGCCCAATGAGGCACGCTTTTGTTTCCTCCATGCGCGCGCATCTCAAACAGAACACAATTGAAACCTGCATTGAGATATAATTCTGTTCTGCCCATCATATTCGATGCTCTTGAATTCCAACCATGAATGAGTATTGCCAGTGGTTTATCAGAATCGAATGATTGACGTAACCAACGTACAGGATACCCTTTGACCTGTACATATTCCCATTCCCAACCATCAGGAGCGTCGACATCGTTTCGAACAGTTGGTAAACGTAGCATGAAGCCAAGACACAATGCGAACCAAAGGTCAATCAGTACGATTGGTGAAATGAGAAATAGGATCCAACCCTGAGATAAATAAACAAGGAGAGATGCAACGACGAGCCACCCAACTGTATGAACAGTGAATGCTAGGAAACGATGGGAAAACATGAGGATGATTTCCTTCAGTCTTCGGATTTATTGTCTGTAGATTCTTCTGAAGCATCTGTTTCAGATGATTTGAGTTCACGAGATTTCGCACGATCTTCAACTCGCTTGGCATACTTTTCACCGAATTGGCTCATGCTTTCCAAACGAGCTCGGAATCCAGATGTTGCCTTTTCTTCAGGGACGTAGCGAACAAGATAAGCACCAAACATGAGATCAAACAACCCTTGATTCAAGTCACTGTTCCTTGAAAATTGCCAGTTCACTATCCATGAAATCATGAGAATCGAACCTATTGAAACCATTACAATTTCTGCTGTCCCACCATCGGAAACAGTACCAACGTTGGTAAATACCAAGAAGAATCCAATCAACGAAATAATTCCGATATTGTTGACAAAAAGAGGATGTAGGAACATTGGCTTAGAACCATCTCCGCGAACATATCTGGTCGATGAAGTAAATTGACCGAGGTTCCGACCAGTGCTGAACGGCAAATATATCGAGTTGAAGATGAGTACAACTGCAGCAGAAATGACAGTAGCTGTTCCTGCGACGTTGATATTAGCCGAAGTCGCGTTCAAGACACCTGCAGCAATTACGAGCGAGAAATTGACAACGAAATTAACCCACCATGAGATAATCCGACTCAATTTGGGTGCAATCTCAAACTCATCTGAAAGTCCTGCAGGCCGGGGTTTCTTGGCCTTTGGCTTCTTTTCTTTCTTTGCCTTGACAGGAGCTGTCATCTCCGCTACAGGCACTGCTTCCTCAGCCTTTGCCACCTTCGCTGCTTTCGCAGGTGCTTTTTTGGTAGTCTCTTTCTCATTTGATTCAACTTTATCGAGTAGTCCCATGTTATCGCCTCACTCATGTGTACATTTCTGAGATTTGTTTGTAGATTGCGAAATCACCTGATTCTACAAACGTCGTGATTGACGAATCGGGCATGTTTCCGAGTTGTTCATCAATGATCTTGAAGAATTCACCACGACGTGCATCGTCAATGGAAACAGGATCGGCACCAACTTCCTTGAACAATTCAAATCCATCGGATGCGAGGAATGCTTCGATTGCATCTTCAGGTAGTTCATCACCGAGTAAATCATTGACGATGGTAAAGAATTGTGAAAACAATGCGTCAGCATCGTTCATGACCTGTTCATCTTCGACTGTGCTCTCAATGGTTTCTGTTTTGGCCTCCACTGGTTCAGACTGGTTCAAGAGCAATCGACGTTCTGCCATGAGTTCTTCGAGTTGAGGAACGAGTGTGCGAAGTGCATCTTTATCGCCTAATGATTTGGCTTCTTTGTAGAGGGGTTTCAGTTCCCTTAGCTTGCCCTCGACCACGGATAATCGATCTGGGTCTTCTTCATCGAGAAGTTCAACGACCGGAGCGCTTCGAGCTTCATTAAGCGCTTCTTCTCGTTCTTTTTTACGCAGAACGATGATGTCCCTATCCAATGAATGACCGAATCGATCAGAATATCGGTCAAGTAAGGATCCGGATTCACCAGAACCCAATCGATCGATTGCACCGTAAATTTGAGGCAAGGGCTTAGCAGAGCGCTTTGCCCACAAATCTCCGTATTCATTCGTTGTTGATTCCGGCTCTGGTGGTGCTGGAGCCTGGGGCAAAGGGGCGGGTTCAGCAGGTGAAGGAAGTGGTGCTGGTGGCAATGCTGCAGCAGGAAGAGGCTCAGGTGTTGGTGCTGCAGGCAGAGGTGGCAAAGGTGCGCCTGGAAGAGGTGGCATGCCCGGCAATGGAGGTAATGGGGAAGGCGGGCTTTCCGTTGATTTGTTCTTTTTCCGACGTCGCACGCACTCACCTCTATATTGACTGGATGGTATTCTACCCTTGAACCTTACCACAATCAGAACACGAAAATATCCATATTCTTCTGAATTCAGTTACACCATTTTGGCCCAACCTTTGAGACTCAAGAATGTCGCAGCAGATTCAGAAACATGAAGTTGATCTCCTTTCGAAACATCGTGTACCGTTTCATCGAATCGTAGGACTGCATCATCTACAACGATTTCAACATCGAATGCATTGTCCTTTCCAAATACAAAGGCTTCACTCAAAGCGTCAAATGGATTGCCACAATCAGCATCAAGACGGTTCAAAGGAAATTCAGTCACTCTCATACCTGTTTTCCCATGCAAGGATGTTGGCCATCGAATTTGTCGACGAACGTCAATGGTAACCACTTCATCTGTTTCTCCTGCAGCACCTAAAACAATCGATGCATCGGATTTCACTAAGTCCAGGAAGAGTCCTTGATGAGCTCCTAATCGTGAGATTTGACCGTTAACAACCGATGTGCGACGTTCTTCGTGAAGAAACATATCGGCTAATTTTTTGATGCTAGCAGGACCTTTTCCAGGCTTACCTTCTCGTTGAAGATTGCTCTTCAAGCCCAAATGAAGATCTTTCATGATTGCAGATGATCCTTCATCTTCCTGGGCAATAGCAGTTAATTTATCGATAAGCGTTGGAATCTGCATACGAATCCGTTTGGTCCAACCTTTCGCAGTGGCGTCATTGAAGCGAGTCAAACCACCCTGAACATCGACCCCTTCTCCACGAATATGAGAAACCAATTCACGACGAGCTTCGGAGTCTAAATGAAAAAGTGATGGGTCTCTATAATGGAGATGGAACCCTCGATGCCCTGAGAACGTAACTTGGAGAAATTGCTCATCAAAACCAAACTCGGGTTGCAAGAAATCATGCCACAAGGAATGTGCTTGCTCTTGAATAACATCCAACATTGCAGGGAAATCACGGTCTGTTACGCCGGGCAAATGGTCTCCATCAAGATCGAAAATGAGATCTGCTCCCTGCCATATTTTCTCATCCATTTTCATTTCGTAGGGTTTTTTCCAATATGCAGTTGAATAGAAGCAGGAATGCATGGCTCTCTCGGATAAAAAATGACGCAATTCTTGCTCATTTCGAAAGGATTTGTGTCTCAAAGGAGGAGCGCCTCCGAATGGGATAAACATCCATTCACGTTTCGGCATTCGGGGAGGTCGCCAAAAGGTTGAGGATCGATAATATTGGCCAAAACGATGCGCAAATCGTGCCCATCCGGTTGAAGCCATGAAAGTGCCTGACGTTCACAGTTCTTGAACGAAACCCTAAGCATTCTTCATGTAGAATTTCTCTTCGGTTTCCCCTACAACAGTAACAGTGTCTGCACCTGTTATTGCAACATAATGATCCCAACAGTAGTAGTGCTCATTGTGAACCATCGAGGAGCCAAATGTTAGTCGAACACCACATTCATGACACCGAGGTCCAATTTCTCCATTTGGTGCTTGTGCAAGTTGAACGTGTTCGTGTGGCATCATCTCACCTGATTGTTCCTAAAGGTCTCGGTTCTAAAATGTCGTGATGGTTTTCGGATTAGGACACTGAACTGTTGGTAACCCAATTTAGCAGGTCAAGGGCTACTTCGCATGATTCGCTAACCTCTTCATTTTCATCCTTCAAATACGTCTCAAGGACTGGTACTGCGTCAAGATTGCCAATTGCTCCGAGTGCTTCTGCTGCTTCATGTCGGACCATTACGTGTTCATCTGCATCCGTGAGAATTTGAATCAGTGTGGGGAGTGCTTCATCCATTTGCATTTGTCCGAGAACATAGGCCAATTCATGACGTAGAAGGGCACTCTTTGAGGAAAAACCCTCACAGAGTATCAAACACGATTCTGGACTACGAATGTTTCGTAATTTGAATACCGAGCGCATCCGTTGAAACATCTTTTGATTCTCATCGAGGAGCGTTCGACGCAGTTCGTCAAGATGCTCGGCATCAGATGGAGGAGCAGGATCGACAGAACCATATTCACTGGTTTCTGGACGAGAATTCATTGAGTTCACTCCTCAGCGCCAATAAATCCTAGACGTTCTACATCGAAGTCGTTACGTATGAGCCCCAGTTCTTGTCCTTCTTTGAGAAATTGACGGATTGAGGAGCGCCCTTCAGGTTTGTAATCAATGGTTCGATCATTCACATACATCGTTACAAATTTTTGATTGGTTTCATCATCGATTCCACGACCCCATGCCTTGGCGAATTCAAGAGCTTCTTCCGGATGCGCAATGGAGTGCTCTATGCTCATTTTGGTATACATTGTGATGTCTTCCATAACCTGTTGTCCAAGATCTCTACGAACCACATTTCCACCCAAGGGCATTGGCCAGCCGTTCGTTCGCTCATTCCACCAAACACCAAGGTCAATCAGGACGTTCAAATCGTGTTCGACATAAGTAAGTTGACCTTCATGAATGATCAGTCCGCAATCATAGGTATCGTCAAGAATGCGAGGAATGATTTCATCGAATGGTACGACTTCGACATTGACATCTCCCCAAGCCAATCTTAGCCCAAGATATGCAGAAGTTTTCAATCCCGGCACTGCAATTGTTGAGGATTGAGCATCTTCGAGAGATACTCCTTTCTTAGCAACAATCATTGGTCCATATCCTTCACCCATCGATGCACCACAATTCATCAGAGCATAATGATCTGCGATATCTGGATAGGCGTGAATCGAAACAGCTGAGACTTCGAGTTCTTGATTCATAGCACGGTGATTAAGCGTTTCAATATCCTGCAATTCATGGACAAAATTGTAACCTGGTGTAGGAAATGCGTTTGTGGTCATTGCATGAAACATAAACGCATCATCGGGGTCGGGAGAGTGCCCAATTCGGACAATCAGATTTCCGTCGTCATCACGTGGAAGATTCGCCATACTTCATCCAAAGACAATCCCTTCAAGAACCAACCGCTTCATTTGAGAAACAATACGAACAATTTACTGACGTATTGTTTATGTAATTGGTAAGTTAGTTTAGGCCATGGTAACCGCAAATGGGTTATTGCGCATCCTCGCGCCCCTCATTGTTTCAATGGTCATCATTGGACCGGCGGGAGCATCATCAACTGGTCTGTTCTTCACCCAAACTTTCGAAATTGAAGATGCTGATTCAGGAAAGAGAACCATTGAATTGGATTCCAGTGGGAATATCTATGCATCGTTTGGAACGAAAATCTACAAACTTGACGCCGCAGGTACGATCCTTCATGAGCATGAATTTTCTAATGAAATAACTGCGACAGCAATCTCACCGGATTATTCAAAACTTGCAGTTACAGTTCGGTCTGGCACAAGTGGGGTTGATTCAGTTTTTATCATGTCAACCGGTGATTTGAGTACCTTGGTTTCGAACGACATAACTCGAACCAATGCATATCTGCTTGAATGGTCCCCAAACGGTGCTGAACTCTATGCAAATGCGCCAAGCAATGGAGTTCTACAATTGAACAAGGATACGCTAGAAGAGGAGGCCACATATGTCGGCAATCATTCGAGTACGATGGCTTGTTTGGACGTATCAGAAACGAGTGGTTCAGTACTCACTGCGGATATTGATGGCTTGATTCAACTATGGAACAACGACGGAGATGTTTTGCATCATGAGATCCTCTTGCAGTCAACCATTCTCGATTGTCAAATTGGTCATAACGATGAATTTTTTTCGATTTCAACGCCTGACAACGGCATACGTAAATGGACATTTTCTGGTTCTGAATTGAAGCCTATTGACATCAACAATGTACTTCATTATGAACTTACATCGTCCAACACACTCTTTGCACACAAGTCAATACCTTCTCAACATATCTTAACGTACGATGTTCTAAACGAAGAAATTTTGAACACCGTGATGATGTTCCACGCATTTGATGATTACGATGTTGTCTTCGATCAATCAGAAACGATTGAAAAAGTATACACCAATTCTAAAGTTGATCACATTATCGTTTACGGAACTGAAATTCAACATGAAGGGATTGGCGAATCAGGTATTGATACCGATGGAGATGGCGTTCCTGATTCTTTGGACACCGATGATGATGGAGATGGAATTGAAGACAATTGGGATTTGAATTGCCCGGATATTGGCATACCTTGTGAATTGTTACCCGATGAAGATTTTATTCGTAACATCAACATCGAAGTGAATTCAACGCATTTGTCCGTTGTACAGACCTTCACCCTCAACAAAGCCCATTCCGCAAGTGTTCGAGATTTAGCACGCTATTCCTTGGACATGGATATTAAACTCAGTGATGATGAAGCACAATTGTTTGCGAGCTCTGTTTGTGGAAACATGAACGAGATAGAAGTGGGAGCAACCCTCGCATCTGCAATCACTTTCGGAGATGCCTCACTGAATTTCTTAGATATGACGTGTATGGTTGAGGACGGTATGGTCCTTTACCCAAAAAGTGACAGGACATCGCACATTCGCTATTCGATCAATGTATTGTTTGAAATGGACTCAATTCAAGAAACAGATGGATTGACGCTACAAATCCAAAATCATCGATTCAATTCAGATGGTAGTTTGACTGAATTAAGTGAACAACACCCCCTCTCAATTCAGGTTTACGGCGAGGAAATTACCAAGCAGAAATATGTCCCATGGCATGTACAAGAAAATCAGGTTAGTTTTACACTGGTCGATAAAGAATCCAATTCTGAATCACTTGATGCCTCATCCATTCTTTCTTCACCTGTTCTGCTGCTCATGGTTTTGCTTGGTGTAGTTGTTCTCGCATTAGTTGGCGTACTGTTCTCACGACGTCAATCTGAACGAACCAATTACGACATCGTTCTCGACGAAGATGAAGACGACGATGAAAATGAGGAAGATGAAGAATTCGAAACCTTTGAAGAAGAGATCGAAGAAAAATCCGAACACATTGACGAAGAAGAAAAATCACCTCGACGTAAAGTACCGCCTCGAAGAAACCAAACTCCAACCAAACGTGTGCCGGTTCGAAGAAAAGAAGCGAATGAAGCGCAACAACTTTTGGAAGACTCGTCGAATGAAGTGGTTCGAAAAAGGAGAGCCAGACGTTCGGAACACGATACTGTAAGAACGAAACGCCGGAAATTAAGCGATACCGGTCCTGTGGATACCGAACCTCGTCGCAAACGGGCTGTTAAGAAAGACCCTCAAACTGAGGAAGATATGGATGAGACACTTCGTAAATTCGTATCCGATTCACCAGAGGAATGATACGGATTCATCCATACCACAACAGCGAATAAGATATTCACGTAATCCATCGACGTGTTCATCATCAAGTCGATTGAAAACTTCTCCGAAATACCTGTTCAATCGTTCCATAGACATGTCCGAATGAAGATGTGCATGCAACAGGACTTTTTCACGAGTGAGTGGGTTGTTTTCAAAAGCGTCAAGACGCTTGAGTAATGCTTCATGGGCCTTTTTTACAGCATCGACGGGTGTGTCCTTGCGAGCTGCAAAGACACCGAACACCATGGGCTGACCTGTTAATTCCAACCAGGCTTGTCCAAGATCAAGTTGAACCAATTCTGGGTTTGTCTTTGCCCGATCTAACGCGCGGTCACCGATGAGGAGGGCCCCGTCACAACGATCAAGCATAGTATCCAAATCTGGACCCATTTCAACTGGTCGGGGATCAATACCACGTTGTTTCAGTAAATACTTCAGAAGAGCAACTGATGAGGAAGAATCTGTGGGCAAAGCGATATCACGCATTTGCTCAAGAGGTCGATTCCCGAAGACAAGGACGCTTCCAACCTCTCCTTTGGAACAGATTCCAATTTCTGGTACGAGGACTAATTCATCATGATGTTTGGCGAAATCAGCAGCAGGAATAGGAGCAAGGATGCAATCTCGGCGGAGAAGATGACCCGTTAGCCATGAAGGCGGAGCGGGGAGTACATGGAACGATTCATCAAGACCAACAAACAATGGGTCGCAGTTCATGAATGCAACACGGCCAATTGTTTTCATCCAACGGGGAGTCTGTTGTATCATTGTTTCACCTCATGCCATTGGCAAGCGTTTTATTGGTTGTGGGGGGACATATTCTTCAAACTCAGAATATATCGTATTGCGCTTTATTGGAACGCATCCCGCATCACGAACCAATTTTGATAGTTGCTGGAGATCGTGGGTTAACGGAGTTGTTGAACCCGCCAAGTGCATGATGGATTCTTGTTGAACGGTACCGTCGATGTCATCTGCTCCAAATTGCAAGGCAAGTTCAGCAAGCTCATCTCCTATATTCATTCGATATGCTTTGATGTGTGGAATACTATCCATTAAAATTCGGGAGACTGCTATGACGCGAAGGACTTCTTGACCAGTGGATAACTGTGCTGAAGGCAATCGGGTAGAATCCGGCAGGAAAGGATAGGGAACAAAACATTGGAACCCATTGGTTTCTGCCCCTAAATCTCGAAGTTTGAGTATGTGGTCAATACGTTGTGCAGTTGTTTCAATCGTGCCGAAGAGCATTGTACAATTACTCGGCAAGCCAATTTTGTGGGCTGTGTGATGAATATCAAGGTATTCTTGACTTGATTCTTTTCCGTTGCAAATGATTGCTCGAACATCGTCATCTAAAATCTCAGCTCCACCACCTGGAAGTGAGGTCAGACCGGATTTTTTCAATCGTTCGAGAGTCTCTTGAATTGAAAGATTCGATAACTGTGCCAAGTGTTTCACTTCGACCGCTGTTAGCGCTTTAATTGAAATGTGTGGGTGCTCCGAGCGAATCTTTTGGAACAGATCGGAGTAATGGTCTACAGTCCATTCAGGATGCAATCCACCAACCGAATGGACCTCATTGACGTATGGGGAAAATTTGGATAATTCTTGAAGATAGTTTTCGATCGTCAGTGCATAGGCATCATCAGCCTTAGGCCCACGGCGAAATGCACAAAATCGACATGCCAATACGCATATGTTTGTTTGATTGATGTGAACGTTCGAATTGAAGTAAGCCTTGTTCCCGTACATCGCCTGCTTGTGTAAATTCGCTAACTTACCGAGTTCAAACAAGTTGGGTTCAGCAAAAAGTTGCAAACCATCCTCTCGCTCAAGAGAAATTCCCTTAACAATCTTATTCACGATTACTTGCAAAGATTCGGACCACTGCTCGGCTTGTAGAGACTGTTTCAATTTGCTTCTCCAATCAGGGTCTCGGTCCGCTAATGCGGCAGTTGAAACCCATCCAGTCATGACGATGCCTCAAATTCATTCTTCATGAAGATGTGGATGTATCCACAACTCAACGACGAACGCTGAAGAATCCTGACTTCATCATAAATTTACGGAATTCTTCGACCAAGAAAACAGTCGAAGCTACTGCCATCAACACTATCCAATCCACTCCTTCTAGTGGGGTTGTACTAAGTAAATTTCCAAATTCAATACCGATCAGTGGGAGTTGATATGTTGCAAAATGAACGAATAGGAACAACAGGAATCCAGAAGCTAGAATTGCATAATTGATCGCTTTGTTGGAAAACAACCCCAAGGAAAAGAGGCTTTCCTTTTCAGATCTACAATTGAGTACGTTAAACAATTGGAACACAATAAATACTGTAAATGTCATTGTTTGTGCATTTGCAAACGTATCATCTGCGTATTTATTGTAAGCATCAACTGCGTCTGCATCTCCTGCCTGACAATCCGCTATGGAAAATCCTGCGTCCGATTCGGTTGCAAAGGGTGCAATGGTACACTCATTACCAGGCCCGTATACGCCACCGCCTGCAAGGAAGAACACAATGAGTGTTCCAATAACCATCACAGTGCCGAGATAGAAGATTAAACCGATATCTTTGGAATTCGGTAGACCCTCGTCAACAGGACGTGGTGGGCGCGCCATAACATCTCCATGCCGTTTCTCAACACCTAGTGCAACGGCAGGTGGCCCATCCATCAAAATATTGATGACAAGAATTTGTGTTGCTGTCAAGGGTAATTCCCAACCAAAAATGAAGGTAGAAATCACAATCAATGCAACAGCGGCAACGTTGGTAGAAACTTGGTATCGGACAAAGTTACGAATGTTTTGGTAGATTTTTCTGCCCTCTTCAACAGCATGTACAATATTTGCAAAGTTATCATCTTGCAAAACCATATCCGCTGCATCCTTGGCAACGTCTGTACCAGCAATACCCATTGCGATACCTATGTTTGCACCTGACAAAGCAGGGGCATCGTTGACTCCATCACCAGTCATGGCTACAATTTCGCCTCTCTCTTGTAAGGACGAAACAATTCTCATTTTTTGATCAGGGGTGACTCTTGAAAAGATAGATTTCTCAACAGAATCAGAGAGTACCTCATCGGTCATGGTTCGGAGTTCTGCACCACTCACAGGGTCATTTTCAGCACCTTGAATTGCAAGTTCCTGTCCGATGGCTGATGCAGTCATGTGGTGATCACCTGTGATCATTTTCACTTTGATACCTGCCTCTTGACAAATTCGAATAGCTTCCTTCACTTCTGGTCGAGGTGGATCCATAATTCCAACCAATCCAAGGAAAATCAAATTGTTTTCAACTACAGAAATATCTGTAATATCTTCATGCTCCTCCAATTTTCGGGCCGTTAATGCGATGACACGCATGGATTGTGAACCCATTTCCTTGTTTCTTACAGAAGCCGCTTTCAGATCTTCTTCGGTAATTTCAACCAATTCACCATCGAGATAACGATGCGTGGTAATTGGAACAAATCCACCAGCAGCACCTTTTGAGAATACCCAACGTTCTCCTTCATATTCGTGAATAACAGACATACGCTTCCGTTCTGTGTCGAAAAAGAATTCATGGAGCCGAGGATGTCGTTGAGAGAATTTACGAACGTCACCGTTCAATTTCCATCCAAGGACCGCACATGCTGAATCTGTTGGATCGCCAATCGCTGTCCATCGTCCTTCTTGTTTACTGATCTGAGAGTTGTGACAAAGGGAAAGACAGGAGGCAAGGAGGCGAAATCCGGGATTCGATTGCAGGGAAGACATTGTTTCTTCATCAAGTTCTTTATCATCAGCAATGAGTGAACCCTTAGGATTGAAACCATCACCTGACACTCCATAGAAACCATCAACAGTATGGAGTTGGCGAACGGTCATTTGATTCTTCGTCAATGTACCTGTTTTATCAGAGCAAATTACTGTCGTTGAACCGAGGGTTTCTACAGCCTTCATCCTTCGAACAATCGCCTTATGACGAGCCATGTTACGCATTCCAAGCGACAAGGTAATGACAAGAATAATTGGTAGACCTTCTGGAACAATGGCAACGAAAATTGCAATCGCATTGATGAATTGCTTGATTGCTACTTCCTTAAGCGGAATGGGCCCGCCATATGCTAAAATCAACTTGATTGACACAAGGAGTACTGCAACGATTAGAGCGATAAATCCAAGGAACCGACCCAAGGACTCAAGTTTCAGTTCAAGCGGAGTTTTGGGTGTTTGTGCCTCTGAAATATCACTTGCGATTCGTCCGAGTTGTGTCATCATACCTGTTTCAACAACCACGCCAACGGCACGACCCGTGGCAACGGTCGTTCCCATGTACATCATGTTGCGCCGATCTGACAGCAATGCATTAGCGTCAATTGGGTCAAGTTGCTTTGGAATAGGTTCAGATTCGCCAGTCAATGCTGATTCATCCACACGGCACTGATACACCTCAAGCAAGCGAATATCTGCGGGGACGTTAATGCCTTCTTCCAGTTTAACAATATCACCCGGAACAAGATCAGTTGTTGGAATTTCAGATTCAAAACCATCGCGTAAAGTGACCGAATTGGATATGCTCATTTGCTTGAGAGCATCCATAGCTTGTTCTGCTTGACCTTCTTGCCAAAAACAGAAAAATGCATTTGCAGTAAGGACAAGGAAGATGAAAATAGCATCGCCTGGATGGTCTGGTTTGATTGCTAATGCAACCAAAGCAGCAGTGATAAGGAGATAATTCAAAGGATCATTGTATTGCGAAAGAAACCTTAGGAATGCAGATGTGGGTTCTGGCTGTTCGAGTTGATTTGGACCGTACTTTTGCATACGTTCGTGAATCTCGGACTGTGTCAATCCGTTTGGACTTGCATCCAAAACGGAAAGAACCTCCGTGTTTTCCATCGAGTGCCAATTCTGTTGGACCATTTAATCACCCAGGAAGTCAACACGGACTCCAACAAGCCACCGTTACTTGAGGGCTTTATGATTTTGATGGAGGAAAACCCATGAAAATCCCTTCTGTCCAAGATTTATCAAAAACAGCCGAATCTTTCTCAAACTTACTTCGGTTGGGGATGCCATGTCCGCTCAAGAAGGGCCATACATTCCGGCGGACCAAGAGCCAAAAGAGCTCACGTTGCGTGTGTTGATTGTAGGAGTGATCCTCGGAATCCTCATGACGGCTGCAAATGCATATCTTGGATTGTATGCAGGAATGACAGTATCCGCTAGTATCCCAGCAGCAGTTATGTCCATGCTTATTCTCAGAAGTCTGTTCAAAGATGTAAGCATCCTCGAAAACAATGCAGTCCAAACAATGGCTAGTGCAGGAGAGTCGTTGGCTGCTGGTGTTATTTTCACAGTCCCTGCTATGCTTGTCATTGGTATTTGGATCGACATCGAATGGTTTCCAACTCTTGCAATCGCCTTATTGGGTGGTCTCCTCGGAACAATGTTTACAATTGCTCTTCGAAGATTGTTCATCGTAGAGGAAGCGTTACCGTATCCAGAAGGTGTTGCGTGTAGAGAAGTCTTGGTTGCAGGTGAAGAAGGAGGCAGCGGTGCTCTTGCAATCGTCTATGCCTTAGGAATCGGTGCGCTGTATGGCCTTATGGTCAAGGGATTCAAAGTTACACATCATTCAGCAGAAACAGCCTTTGAATTTATGAAAACAAGAATGTATGCTGGAATTGACCTTAGTGTTGCACTCTTATCAGTTGGATTCATAGTTGGAATCCGAATTGCTTCCTTCATTTTCCTCGGCGGTATCATTGGTTTCGGTATCTTAGTTCCTTTGTTCGGTTATCTCAACGGATGGCCAGAATCGGATACCTTGGCAGGTGGTTTCGATAAGTTATGGCTTGAACAGGTCCGTTATGTTGGCGTTGGAGCGATGGTTGTTGGAGGAATATACACGCTTTGGAGCATGCGAAAGACCATTATTACGGGTCTCAAGAAATCGTTTGTTCAAAGTGAATCCGATACAGAACTTCACCTGCGGACCGAAAAGGATCTTCCCCTCAAGTGGGTCACTGTGACCTGCGGTGTTTTGGTCATACTGACCTTCTTCTTTTACTGGCTGATTACGGGTTCGTTCTTGCTCTCCCTGGCGGGTGCTCTCTTCTTGGCTCTTGTAGCGTTCTTTTTTGCCGCTGTTGCAGGATACATTGCTGGAGTCGTGGGCTCAAGCAATTCCCCAGTTTCAGGAATGACCATTGCGACACTCTTGTTCACTGTAGGCTTAGTCTGGATTGTTGGTTCACTCATCCTTGGCTTGTCGCAAACAGAGTTGATGTATGCAACATTGCTGATAGCCGCAGTTGTCGCGAGCAGCGCAGCAATCGCAGGTGATGTCATGCAGGATTTGAAAACGGGGCATATGGTTGGTGCAACCCCTTGGCGACAACAGATAGCAGAGATTATCGGTGTCATTACAGGAGCCTTTGTCATTGGTCCAACTATCGCACTGCTTCACAATGCATTCCAAATTTCTTCGACTGCGTGCCTCGCAACCAATGAACGGATCATCGCATCAGGTAGCGGTGAACAATTGTACGATTGTAGTGAGGCTTTGTTCGCACCACAAGCGGAACTCATTGGAGCTATTGTCAAAGGTGCATTCGTAGGAGACATGAACCTTCCAATGGTCTTCCTCGGTGCAGCTTTAGCAGTGGTTTTAATTCGGCTTTCCATGCCAGTCATGTCGGTAGCGATTGGAATTTATTTGCCTCTTAAATTGAGTGTCCCCATTATGCTTGGGGGCATCCTTTCCTCGTTAGCCATTGGAGCGGCTCATATACGAATCGATGGAAGTCTTGATCGTGAGCCATCAATGGAAGCCAAAGCCGCAGCATCTGATGTTGAAAGCAGAGGTGTTCTGATTGGAGCTGGATTCATCGCAGGAGAGTCAATTTTGGGTGTACTCATCGCAGTCTTGATCGTATTGAACATCAATCTTGACGAGATTTTTGGTATACACGAATTGTCTCAAACATTCTCACTTCTGTTCTTTGCTTGGTTTGTTGGAGTCTTCATTTGGTTGGCCACCAGAGCATTACCAGAGGGGGGTAATCTTGCAAAAGAGATAGTTATCACTGCTACACATTCCGTCAAGAAATTTGTCCGTTCTCTGATTCCTCAATCCAAATAATTCAACGGCAATTATGAAAGGCTCAAAGCGATGGCCAATGTTTGGTGGTCAGCATCACAGCAACAGTATCGGAAATAGAGGAACTCGCTCGACGTTGTCGAATTGAAATCGTCAAGATGGTTCATCGTGCACAAGCAGGACACCCTGGTGGCTCTCTCTCGGAAATCGATTTGATTGCTGGACTGTATTCCACATCGTTGCGAGTACGTCCCGATGACCCTGATTGGGCAGATAGGGACCGATTTATTCTCTCAAAAGGGCATGCTTCACCTGGAATGTATGCTCTCCTCGCAGAAAAAGGATTTATTCGACATGAAGATCTTCATTCTTATCGAGTTCTCGGAGGCATTTGCCAAGGCCATGTTGACATGAAGTGGTGCCCCGGTGTCGATTTTAGTGCAGGAAGTCTTGGGATGGGCCTTTCCTTTGGAATGGGTTGTGCGCTTGCTGCACGGATTGATGGTAGCGAACGGCGTGCATTTGTCATGCTCGGAGATGGTGAGATTCAGGAAGGATCCATCTGGGAAGCTGCTATGGCGGCTGCACATCATGAACTGGGCAATCTCAAGGTCATTCTTGATCGGAACAGAATCCAAAACGATGATTTTTGTTTGGAGCAAATGCGTATGTTTGACATCCCTGCAAAGTGGAAAGCATTTGGCTGGAACGTTAAAGAAATCGATGGACATGATATGAACGAAATTGTCGAGGGTATCAAATTCCTTGACGCTTCAAACGATGCTCCGTCAATTCTTATTGCTCATACCGTCAAAGGTAAAGGCGTCTCGTTCATGGAAGACAATCCTTCGTTCCATGGTGCGGCTCCAAACGATGAACAATTCGCTCTCGCTATGGCTGAACTGGGGGCGGTAGAATGAGAACCGCTGCAACAAGAGATGGTTACGGTCAAGCATTGCTTGAGTTAGCTGAAAACAATCGAGTGGTTGTTCTTGAGGCAGATCTTGGTAAGTCAACAAAATCCCTGCACTTTAGGAAGGCTCACCCTGACCGTACAATCTCGTGCGGAATAGGTGAACAAAACATGCTTCTCGTAGCCGCTGGACTTGCCTCGAGTGGATACATACCATTTGCTTCGACCTTTGCAATCTTTACTGAACGAGCATTCGAACAAATGCGAAACGGAGTTGCTCGTCCAAACCTTGCCGTTCATCTGTGCGGTTCACACGGAGGAACCCACACAGGTACAGACGGTTCATCGGCACAATCGATTGAAGATTTAGCAATTTATCGAACACTGCCGAATGTAACAGTCCTCCATCCTTGTGACGATGTTAGCACACGACTGTTGACAAAACAACTTGCTGAATCGAAGAACCCTTCCTACATGCGCACGGCTCGGAACAAGACGCCTGTGCTCTACGATGATACGGATCCGAGTACAATACAGATCGGGAAAGGAATCGAATTACGGAATGGCTCCGACGTTGCGATCATTGCTTGTGGAGTGCTCGTCTCAGAAGCACTGAAGGCTGCAGACGCGTTAAGCGAAAAAGGAATTCAAGCTACTGTCATTGATATGCATACTATCAAGCCGCTTGATTCAAAATTGGTAGACAAAGTTGCCGCGAGGTGTGGTGCAATTGTAACTGCCGAGGACCATTCTGTCATCGGTGGCCTGGGTGGTGCTGTGGCGGAACATCTTTCCGCATCTTCATGTACACCACTCGAGCGAGTTGGCGTTCATGATCGATTCGGTGAATCAGGACAAGCTGACGAGATGTTGGAACTTATGGAATTGAGTGCACCGCACATCGCTAAGGCAGCGGAACGGGCAATTCACCGCAAGTGATACCACCATCACATTCATGAATCGTCAATTCAACGAAGGCACATGGAGTTCTTCCTTGATACAGCAGACGTTGATGAAATTCGTGAAATTGCCGCCTGGGGCATCCTTGATGGAGTAACAACAAACCCATCGCTCATTAAGAAAAGTGGACGTGACTTCAAAGAAGTGGTTGGTGAAATTGCGGGCATTTGTTCAGGGCCTATTTCGGCAGAAGTGACTGCCATGGATACACAAGGTATGTTGGAACAAGCCCGACAACTCAAGGCAGAGTTGCCTGAAAACGTGATCATCAAAATCCCATGCACGCCAGAAGGACTCGCAGCAACAAAAGTCTTGACAGAAGAAGGAGTTGATACCAACGTAACGCTCATCTTTTCTTCATCGCAAGCACTCATGGCAGCCAAGGCTGGTGCTACCTATGTTTCTCCCTTCATAGGGCGAATCGATGACACTGGACATGATGGAATGAATCTGATTGCTGAAATCATGGAAACATGGGAAAAGTACGATGTTGCAACAAAAGTTCTAGCAGCATCCATACGTCATCCGACACACGTTCTCCAATGCATGCAACTTGGAGCACATACCGCTACAATGCCAGCAAAAATTTTCCGTCAACTCATGAAGCATCCTCTCACTGACAAAGGGCTTGAGGGATTCATGCGTGACTGGGCCGAAGTTGAAGCTGCAGGCAAGGCTTGAACGCATCAACCATAGGAAAAGGAGGCTTCATCAATGATGGAGCATCAGCCGGTAACACTGAGGGACCACTATGAGTGATATTCAGGAGCGTCTGCAGAAACTCCTCGATGGGGAGTTGGATGCTGCTGAAGTCGCAGAAGATCCTGCCCTTGCATCTCTTGCAGACCGTCTTTATGGCATCAAAATTCAGGCTGTTCAACCCAAGAAGATACGAGATTTCGACGACCAGGCAACTGCGCCAGCCGCACCACTTCCTGCAACGAATATGATGATCGAAGTCATCGGGGATGTTGCTCTTGAGCACCCCCCTGCACCAGCCGCAGCATTGCCTCCACTCGCACCGATTCCAGCATTACCAGATTCCGATGCAGGCAAATCCTTTGGAATGTTGAGTTATCTTTCGATCATTGGCCTACTTGCTGTTATTGCCAATATGTTTGGCTACCTTCATTCACTCGTTGGTTCAATGTGCACCAATGCATGTGCAAACGAAGGTCACACGAAAATGAATCTTCTAGAAATATATCGCTTGGATTCAATGAATGGATGGAGCCTTCCCGTTACAGAGGGCGCCATCGGCATTCCTGACATTGTTGCAATGATTGGACTGTTAGCCATGACCTTCCTTCTACGTAAGAAGTCATGAACACATTGAACAACGGTCAATTTTCTCCGTCATCTTGATGAGCAGGTGTTGAAAGGAACCACCATGGGCAAACCAGCAAAGGCCAAGCGTGGAATTCCAAGCAAAGTTGAAGATTTCAACGCTTGGTATCCATTCATCGTCGAAGCAGCTGAGCTTGTTGACAAGCGTTACCCGATCAAAGGAATGGATGTTTGGCGACCTTATGGATGGAAAGCCATGCGACAAATCGATGCACTCACACATTCTGAAATGGAACGGACTGGACATGAGGAAGTCAATTTTCCACTCCTCATTCCTGAAGATTTACTCGAAAAAGAAAACGCACTCGTTGCACGATTAAAACGAGCGAGAGAGGAAGGTGTTGATCCTGATGAACTTCGTGATGAAGACGAAGAAGCCGGATTTAAGAAAGAGGTTTACTGGGTCAAACATGCAGGTGAAAACGAACTCGATATCCCGATGTTTCTACGACCAACCAGTGAAACTGCGATGTATACTATGTTCCCATTATGGATTCGAAGCCACAAAGATTTGCCGTTGAAGGTCTACCAAATGGTGAACACATTCCGATACGAAACAAAACAAACTCGTTCGTTTATCCGTGTTCGTGAAATCCACTTCTTTGAGGCGCATACCGCTCACGCTGATGAAGCAGATGCAACGCGACAAATCGAACAAGATTTGGAGATTGTTGACCGCCTGATGGAGAAGTTGTGTCTACCAATCATCAAGGCTAAACGCCCGGTTTGGGATACCTTCCCTGGCGCCCATTACACGATTGGTATCGACGCTGTCATGCCAAACGGTCGAACATTACAGGTTGCAAGTTGTCACCACTATTTGGATCAATGGGCAAAAGCATTTGATATCACCTATGAGAATCTTGAAGCAAAACAACAGCACGTTCATCAAACAACATACGGCATGTCTGAGCGTCTTCTTGGAGCACTTGTTGGCATGCATGGTGATGATTCAGGATTGATTATGCCACCTGCAATTGCACCGTGGCAAGTCGTGGTTTGTCCGATGATTCGAAAGAATTCAGAAATTGATACTGTAGCCATAGCACACCAAGTTGCAGATACTCTACGAGATTCTGGATTGAGAGTTCATGTTGATGACCGAGATCTCCATCCTGGCCAGAAATACTACGATTGGGAGATTAAAGGAGTCCCACTACGTTTGGACATTGGTCCACGCGATGTGGAACAAGGAACTGCATTTGCTGCTAAGAGAACAGGTGGAAAGCAACCACTCCCAATGGATACCATTGTTCAATCTGTGAATGAAGTCTTGAACGAGATATCCGATGTTTTACGAGAACGTTCAACGCAACACATGGAACATGTAATCCAACAATTGCCACCATTTGTTGAAAAGAACGGAGAATGGACCATGAATGGAGAAGTCAAAGATGGGCATATCTACGAATTACCGTTTGATGGAACCGATGCTCATGCTGAAGCCATTGAACGGGCAACTGGTTTGACGTTCCTAGGAGATTCAACCGATGAGTTCCCTGATGAGCGCCCATGCCACATGAGTGGAACTCCAACAAAGCGTAGAGTGCTTTTGGCCAAAACTTACTGAGTTTGAAGAAATTCAAGAATACGTTCGGGCGGCCTACCTATTGCTGCTTTACCATCCGAGACCAACACTGGTCGCTCAAGACATTTCGGTTGATTACGAAGCAACTCTTTGATCCCATGATGGTCAAGAGACTTGAGGTTGATCGAACCCTCAACATCCTTTGGACGAACAATTCCTGAGAGCGATGACAAGACTTCCAGATCATCATCGTGGATACCTTCTGATAGGTATCGGTATTCTTCAAATTCAACTCCAGCCTCAGTAAGAAGTGTTACCGCTTGCCGAGATTTGGAACATCGAGGATTGTGATAGAGACGCATACGATCACACTGTGATTACATTCCGAAAGATGAAGGGTCCATGTCCATTTCTCCGTCCTTCATCATCTTTCGCATCTGCTTGTTCAGCTTTCGATTTCCACCCATGCCCTTCATCATCTTACGAGAGCGCTTCCATTGAGCGATAAGTTCACGAACATCCTTTTCTTTAACACCTGAACCACGGGCGATTCGTTGAATTCGTTCCGCCTTGATCTTGGCAGGTTCATTCTTTTCCCATGCAGTCATTGAATCCATGATGGTTCGATATCGGTCCAGATTCCCTTGCATGGCCTCTTTTTGAGATTTCGACATGCCTCCAAGGCCTCCAAACATACTACCTGGAAGGAACGACATAAGTTTGTCAATCGTTCCAACCTTGGCCATCATTTCCATCTGCTTGTACATGTCATTCAACGTGAACCTTCCAGACATGAGACGTTGAGTCAAACGCATGGCTTCCTCTTCGTCTAAATCCTCAGGTGCGAGATCGATAAGGCCGCGGATGTCGCCCATTCCAAGGAGACGTGAAATGAACCGATCAGCCTCAAATTTTTCAAGATCAGAGACCTTTTCTCCAACACCAATGTGAACCAACGGTGCGCCTGTGGCAGCAACTGCAGACAATGCTCCACCACCACGTGCAGTACCGTCTAATTTTGTTACAACGATGCCCGTGACCCCTGCAAGGTCGTGGAAGGAGGCGGCTACAGGGCCTGCAGCCTGACCAACTTGTGCATCGATAACCAACCACCGCTCAGTAGCCCGAGTTATAGAAGCAATTCGTTCCAATTCTTCCACGAGTTCCTCATCAAGTTGATGTCTTCCAGCCGTATCAACGATGACCAAATCAGCAGCAGAACAGGCTGCCAACCCATTGCGAACGATGGTTGCAGCATCTTTCTCGTCTGGTTCACCATAGACAATGACACTTGAATCTTCAAGCAGTTGAGAGAGTTGTGCATAAGCACCTGGACGATGTACGTCAGCTTCAATGACAGCCACGCGAAGCCCGTGCTTTTTCCTGTACCATTCAGCTAATTTAGCAGTTGTAGTTGTCTTTCCTTGACCATACAAACCAACGAGCAGAAGGGTTGCGCCTCGAGGTTGAAATTCGTGATTACTCCCAAGAATTCGAACCAATTCAAGGTAGAGAATGTTCATCGCATGTGTTTGAAGATCAATACCAGGACGAGGTTCTTCCTCTCTCATTCGCTCTTCTAATCGATCGACAATTTCCTTTGTCTGACGAACGTTAAAATCTGCTTCTTGCAAAGCACGACGAAGACTCTTCGTCATTTCTTTGAGTTCTTCCTCATTCAAACGACGCTTGCTGCGTAGAAGTCCGAGTGAACGGAAAATTCCACGTGAAAGGCCTTCAAGCGCCATGGAATGCCCACCAAGCCTTCTCCTTTCAATCCAACGGAAGTTCATTCATCGACTGGAACTTCAAGGCGAAGAACATCATCCTCCAATTTTGCCTTGACCTGAGTCGATTTTGCTGGTGACGTGGTATTGATAGCATATTCTCGTCCATTAACGCCGACGAAGAGGATACCCTCTTCACTTCGGAGAGAAAGATCCTCTCGCTCCAATCCCGGGAAATGAAGATGAATGATTTCAACACCATCTCCCATTTCAACGTACATTCCGCGATGAATTGAGTGATTCAGACGTTCGCCAACTGCGTACGGTCCGAGCTCTTTACCGAGAGTTTTCGGTTCTCCATACAACAGTGAGCCATAGGTCCGTAGTCGCTCCAAACCTTGTACCTCGGAATCGAATAAGTCCATTGTTGTCACAGGAATATCGAGTGTTTCGTTCAATTCAGATATATGTCCCTGCTCTTCACCACGGCGACGCTGCAAGAAAGGATGATCAAGTTCAGGTGTAACGCGATTTACCAAACAACCCGTCACTGGCAGTTCATATTCGTTCAGAGAAGCATTTGCACGAACTGTTTCGTTTACACCCATACGTTCAGGAATGGTAACAAGAGTGAACGATGTTGTCGATGGGTCGCTGAGAACTCTACGGACATGGAGTACACGTCGACGGAACCGTTCAAGTTCTTCCTTCATCGCATCGCTTTGTTTTCGTCCGAAAAGCATTGAACGAATTCCCCCAGAAACACGCATCATTCGGAGCAGACGTCCGGACCATGCCTCGATAAGCTCTGGTAGAGAGAGAAATCGGAGAGTATGGCCAGTTGGAGCGGTGTCGAATACAATGACATCCCATGCGGGATTTTCAACATGCTTGAGCAACTCATCAAATGCAATGGCCTCATCGAGTCCAGGTAGGACCAATTCACTTGAATCAACCTCTTCCTTGATCGATTGCATTTCGTCCTTTGCTGACTGATCAAACATACCACCAAGGCCACCTAAGGCAGCAAATGGAGAGGTTGACATGCCAGAGAGACTTTCTCCAAGTTTTGGCATAAAGGTCGATAATTTTGCCTCAGGATTGAGTTCCAAACCGAAGAGTCCGGGCACACCATCAACCGGAGTGGGTTCCGATGAAAGTTCAACACCCAGCGAATCCGATGTTGAGTGTGCAGGATCGCTTGAAACGAGAAGGACTTTCAGGCCAGAATCAGCAAGCCATACCGCAGTTGATGCTGATGTTGTTGTCTTACCAACGCCACCTTTGCCGCCAAACAACAACAATCTCGCCATGGTCATGACACTTTGTGGGGGTGTTTGAACTCATTGCCTCCTTTTACTCCTAACCAACTTATGTATGCGAGACAACAGGACATTGTGTGGTCAATGATTTTGTCACATTCCAAGTTGCCGCAGTATGCGGTCTCATTGGGATGACGTTAGGTTGGCGTGGCGTCATGACGAAGTATTCCGGATTCTATGACCTACCAACAG
>Ga0181568_10000650_pt1 | contig 31119 bp, 24 predicted proteins | sample 101ome_20_FD_133758 | JGI IMG/M metagenome (GOLD analysis project Ga0181568, IMG submission 133758) | Coastal salt marsh microbial communities from the Groves Creek Marsh, Skidaway Island, Georgia - 101404AT metaG (megahit assembly) | ecosystem: Environmental > Aquatic > Marine > Intertidal...
AGGGAATACCAGGGGTGCGTTGCCCAGGGGGGCAGTTCATCCAGAATTGGTTTGGGAAAGTCAATGTGAGGGAAAGCCTCGTCAAAATCGGTGGATACAGTTAGTACGCACGTTTCCTGGAGCTGGGCTCGGTCCCCGTGGATATTTTTCTCATAGGAGCACCCTCCATTGAGGCGTATTTCTCGTTCAGCCGTCTCTTTGTCCACGGAATAGAGCGATGTTGCGTGGGTATGGTTCCAATCGATAAAGCTAGAAATAAGCGTGCCGCTCGTACTCAGCAGGCGTGGATAATGCTCGCCAAAGTTGAAGTAGGGTATTGTTATGAGTTTTGGATTTACCGCGTCTAAAACTCGGCCCAGGGTGAGGCCACATGCCTTACCATTACCCCCCTCTAATTGGACTTCAAGCGACTTGCCTACAATTCTGAATCGATACAGAAAGTTGGCTATTTCCTCATCTACCACCCATTGCCAGCGCGCTTCAACGCAGTCTTCTAACTGTTCGCAAGAGATAAAGTGTCGTTCAACTTCGTCGCTGTCCGCTGTATGTATTCTTCCTCCCATTTCTACTACCAACCCACCTTCTTCCGCGGGTTTGATGGGCGGGGCGCCATTTATCTCCAATTCGAGATCTGAAAAGGTGCCGTCGATAGGGGTGTAGATAAAGTTTAAGACGGCGGAAACTGAACGACTTTCAAAGATGTACGAAATGCCGTCTTTGCGTATTGAGGTTTCAGTTTCCTCTTTTAATTCGGCACGAAGTGTAGTTGGGTTATTTTCCATGAATGCAGTAAAACTCCGTAAAGACAACGTGGGAAGCAATAAAAAGACGTATATGCAAGAAGCAAATTAATCTATATAATTATAGGAGGAGTGTCAAGATACATCTTTCTCTTTACGGCCACTCTGCGTGCCTTTATAAGGCTATGTTTAAAATTGACTTAGGAGTTCTTTGAGCGCGATTTCTTCAGTGTGGGATACCGCAGTATTAGGGGGGGGAGCAGCAGGCCTAGTGGCTGCGATTTCAGCTGCTTCTGAAGGGCAGAAAGTCATTCTATTCGAAAAAGGGGACAAACTTGGAAAAAAGATCCTCATTTCAGGGAATGGGCGATGCAACCTAACCAACCTTTCGGCTGATGATGTCGGGCATTATCATGGGGCTCCGCCTTCGTTCATCAAGAGTGTACTAAACCATCTTTCTCTTGATCAAACTTTATCCTTTTTCTCTGATTTGGGTATTGAAGTGCACGAAGAAAAACGTGGGCGGCTTTTCCCTAAATCAAATCAGGCCCAATCTGTGGTGGATGTCTTGGCTGACAAAATGGAACAGTTGGGTGTCAAGGTATGTTTGCACACGGAAATATGCGCATTAGACCCGGAAAAATACTTCAAGTTGAAGACTACTGAAGGGCAGGTGTACCAAGCCCGTAGGGTTATAATCGCAAGTGGAGGTGTCAGTGCGGGGAAAATGGGTGCCGACGGCAAAGGGATGGAAATGGCTGCAAGTTTGGGGCATGAGATCACGGATCTTAAACCTGGTTTGGTGGCTTTAGAGAGCAAGGAAAAATACCTCCGAACGATGCAGGGAGTTAAGGTTGTGGCTGAAGTTCAGCCCGAAATCCCTGGTAAAAATCGGGTAATGGACTGTGACGACCTGCTCATTGCTTCCTATGGCGTTTCTGGTTTTACCATACTAAGTCTTAGTGCCCGCGTCGTTCCCCATCTCAAAGATGGTCCAGTAAATCTGCGGGTTAATTTATTTCCTGGTCACAACATGCAATCAGTGAGTGAGCTTTTAGGCCGGAGATGGGCCCAAAACCCACACCGATCGCTTGAAATGAGTTTTACCGGTCTACTTAATAGAAAACTGGTGCGTTCTTTGTTGAAACACGGGTCCTTCAATGGGGAACAAGTAGTTGAAAAAATAAGTGATAAAACCCGCCATGAGATTGCTAATTTGCTCACAAGTTGGTCCATACCTGTGTACAGACCGCGTGATTTTGAATACGCGGAGGTCACAATTGGTGGGATCAAAACCGGTGCTATAAACCCAGAGACTTTAGAGTCATATGTTGTTCCAGGGCTTTATTTTGCGGGCGAAATGTTAGAGGTCTATGGAGATCTAGGTGGGTTTAACTTTCAGTGGGCTTGGGCTAGTGGAATGCTGGCGGGTAAAGGGTTAGGTAGCTGATCTCGTTGACAGGTTTTACAGAGGCGGCTACACTCTCAAGAGATGAAAAAACGAGAAGAAATTGTAGGCATTGTATTGGCAGCGGGTCTCTCCTCTCGCATGGGGAAGTTTAAGCAGCTCTTGCCCATTGATGACGAACCCGCCGTCTGTAGAATTGCTGGTGTCCTCAAGCAGTGTTTGGAGCGCGTGATAGTGGTGGTAGGATACAGGGCCGATGAAGTGAGGGATGCTCTCGCTGAGCTTGAAGTAGAGTGCCTTCTCAATCGTGAATTTCGCGATGGCATGTTGAGTTCCGTTCAATGTGCAGTTCGGGAGATTGGGCCCGGCCGCGATTATTTGTTCTGCTTGGGTGATCAACCCTCGATCAATGGGGATATCGTGCAAGGAGTAATCGATCGCGCCCTTGGGTTGGACGCTGGAATTGTCATACCGACATTTGACGGGAAGAGGGGTCACCCACTTTTCCTGAGCCGATCTTACAGATCTGAGATTTTGAAATTAGGCCGGGAAGTTGGATTGAATGTCATTACGCATTCCAATCCCCATGATACGGTTGAGGTTCCGCTAGCGTATGCAGAAATACTTGACGACATGGATACCCCTGCTGACTATGCGCGCGAGAAAGCGCGTGCAAAAAGGGATTAGATATGGAGGATGTAATAGGGCGTCTTACAAATGAGGTGGGAAAGGGAAAGGCCGTAGCGCTTGCCTCATTAGTGTGGAGCACGGGGTCCATACCAATGAGCGATAGTGCAAAAATGCTCGTGACAGAGAGTGGGGAGATTGTGGGGACTATTGGTGGGGGGTGTTTGGAAGCAGAGGTATTTGCAGCCGGCCAGAGCGTGCTTAAATCCGAGCAACCTAGCGATATGCGCTATACTATGACGGAAAAGCAGGCGGGAGAGAATGGGCTTAACTGTGGTGGAACAGTGCGGATTTATACCGAACGCATTGATGCCGCAGAGGGCGGAGAAGCCTTTGCAATGATTGAAAAGGCTAAAGCGCACAGAGAGCCGCGAATTATGGTCACTGAATTGAACGGAACGCGACGATATGTAACAGACGAAGAGGGTGAAATAATCTGGGCAAAGGGAGACAGACCCTTTTGGATCTCTGAAGAGATTGCAGGTGTAAAGTTTAAGAGCGGCGAAGGTGGGACGATCCTAGGCACTCCTGAGGAAGAAGGGGAGTTTTTTGTTGAACCCTTTTGGCCTCAACCTCGCGCCTACGTATTTGGGGGAGGTCACGTTGGAGGACAAGTTGCCGCATTGGCAAAAAACGTAGGCTTCTACGTGGTCCTAATTGACGATCGTCCCTTTTTTGCCAATAGAGAATTGCATCCCTATGCGGACGAATGCATTGCGGGTGAAATTGACTGCGTCTTTGAATCACTCCCCGTAGACGAACAGTCGTATATACTGGCTCTAACCCGTGGTCATCAATACGACGAGCAGGTGGTCGAACATGCACTCCATACTCCAGCCGGATATATTGGCATGTTGGGAAGTGAACGCAAAAAAATCCTATTGTGGAAAAAGATTTTGCAGCGCGGTGCTGATGCTCAGCGATTAGAAGAGGTTTTCTCCCCCATCGGGATCAATATAGGGGCAGATACGCCAGAGGAGATCGCCGTTAGCGTTGTAGCAGAGATGATTCGCGTCCGGCGCGGCGTGCGGAAAGAGTGGAAAACAAAGAAGGTGGAGGGGGTGCGCTAGTGGAAAAGGAACCCATTCGCTATGCAGCGGCAGCCTGTCAGGTCGATCGGCCCAATCCAACTCGTCGAGCCGAAATTGGGCCCAACGTAGATCGCATGCTCGAGATGGTAGACATGGCGGTAGAAGGGTACGAGCCGATGATGGATGTTCGACTCGTAGTATTTCCAGAATTTGCTCATGCCGCCCCGGTTTATCCAACCGCCAAGGCCCTGTGTAAGCATTTAACCCTTCCTATTCCCAACGATTACACTGAGCAATACACCAAGAAAGCCAAAGAGCACAATATTTACATACAAACAGGGACCTTCTTAGAAGCGCGCTCTGAGTGGCCAGGTAAAGTATTTAATTCCACCTGCTTAATTGGTCCGGAGGGCATTTTATATACCTATCGCAAGGTAAATCCGTGGATACCCTGGGAGGTGCATACGAGCCCCCACGACTTGAGCGACTACCGCGACGAGCTCTTTCCTGTTGCTCAGACCCCTATAGGTGGCTTAGGCGTTGCTATTTGTTACGATTGGCTCTTTCCCGAAGTGCTGCGCCAGCTGGTTGCTAATGGGGCAGAGGTATTAATTCGCGTTTCTGCCTATATGGATCCTTGGGGGGCAACGCCTCCCATGGACTGGTGGACCACGGTGAATCGCTGCCGTGCCCTTGAAAATATGTCCTATGTCGTCGCGGCTAATCAGGGAGCTTCGCTTGCGAATTATGCGCCCTTCTCTTGGCCTGGTGGCAGCATGGTGGTCGATTATGACGGACGAGTATTAGCTCAGGCAGATCCCGGTCCAGGGGAAAAAATCGTAGTCGCCCCCATTGATATAGGTGGATTGCGATATGAGCGGAAGCGAAGAATGGGCCACCAGCCGCTGGGGCATATGCGAACAGAAGCCTATCCGCTCTACGGGCGGTCCTTCATGGGACCTGGGCAGATGGATAATGAAACGAACCATACGATGGAAATAAATAAGCGGCGGATTATGGAAACGCGTAGTAGGATCGACCCAGGGGCAGAGTAGAATGCGTTCTCTGCGTCCGAATAAGCGAATACCTTTATGAGGCGCTTTTCGCAAAAACAAATTCAGCGAACGATCTCGAAGTATACCACCGTTGATAATGAATGGGATTTGTCTGACACCGTCAGGCTAAAGATTGCCGAGGTCGCAGATTCTTACGCGCTGCTCGACCGAATGGTTGAGCAAGAAGGCCGTATGGTACGCGTTGATCGGTTTCCTTATTGGGCCGAGATCTGGCCCGCCTCTCTTGCATTGGCGAGGTGGTTTTGCCAGAAGACGCCACCTATTGGCACGGGATGGACGCGAGAGTTGGGCTGTGGTCTTGGAGTGGTGGGCTTGACGCTTGCTGCGCTGGGCTGGAAGGTTGAAGCTACTGATTATGTAGAAGATGCGCTGATCTTTGCCACGTATAACGCCCAAAAAAATAAACTGAGCGACCGACATCGCGTTGCTTATTTGGATTGGAGTAATCCCGTTGGCAAGGCCTGCGACTGCCTAGTGGCCTCAGATGTGGTATATGAGAAAAAAAACCACGTCTACTTAAACCGCGTTTTGCGGGCTCTTCTACAGCCCGGCGGGCGTTTTTATTTGAGTGACCCACAGCGTCGGCCAGCAAAGCGCTTTGTCGAAATGCTTGTGAAGCAGCGCTATGAGCATCGAGTTGAAATGGTCACGCAGCGCCTTGGATCGATCGAATACAAGGTTAATATTCACGAGTTTATAAAGGGGCCCAACTAGGCCTCAATCAACGCCTCAAGGTGGACTTGGGTTGATTCGCAGAGTCCCTCTAAATCGTAGCCACCCTCTAAGACTGAAACAAGCCTACCTTGGCTCTGTTGGCCTGCCCACTCCGTGACCATCCTACTCAGTGTGCGAAATCCTTCCGTTGTAAGCCTGATGTCTCCAAGGGGATCTCGCCAGTGGGCATCGAAGCCTGCTGAGAGGAGGATAAAGTCGGGGTTATATGTTCGCAGTGCTGGGCCTATGTGTTTTCTAAAAATATCAAAATAATCGCTATCTTCGCTGCCATAGGGGACGGGAATATTAAGCGTGGAACCCAGGCCGCTTCCCTGGCCAGTCTCGATAGCTGCGCCCGTACCTGGGTAGTGTGGCGCCTGGTGTATGCTGCAAAAGAATACGTGCCCATCCCTATAAAAACTGTTCTGGGTCCCGTTTCCGTGATGCACATCCCAATCTATGATGGCAACGCGCTCTAAGGCATATTGCTGGCGTAGGTAGTGGGCACCGATAGCCACGTTGTTAAAAAAACAAAACCCCATTGCTCGATCGGATTCAGCGTGATGTCCGGGGGGACGGACGGCACAAAATACATTTTTTGCCTTTTCTCCCATGACCATATCAATGGCTTTTATGACGGATCCAACGCCTAAGCGAACGATGCGAGGCGTTTCTGAGCAGGCCTGTGTATCGGCCGAAACGGGCGATGTTTGAGCTAGGCTCGACAGGCTGGAAACCCAATCAACATGCTGAACCGTGTGGTTTAAAAGGATGATATCGTCGGCGGCCTCATCGGCTTGTATCCACTGTAGATCAGAGGCAAGGGGCGATGCTTTAATTTTTTGAATGACTTCGGTTATGCGCTGGGGCCGCTCAGGATGTTCTTGGCCGACTCTATGTCTCGAAAAATCGGGATGGTAAATCAGTGCAGTCGCGGACATTATAATCTCTTTTATATCAGAGGGAGGGAAAACAGGCGGCTATAGCCTGTTGACCAAGGTGGCGTATATCATCGGCAATCATCCTATGTTCAAGGCCGGCGTGGTCAAACCACTGCATGGAATCCGATTCTCTAGGGTTTATTGTAGCCGTTCCATCCACTACGCGCGCGAAGTAAATTAAATCGATGTGCTGATGATTCTGGCTTATGTCCTCAAGCAGCAGGCAAACGGGCTGGTGGAGAACTTTTACGTTGTCCATCTGCCTCTGGGACCCCAATAGTTCTACGATTAATCCCGTTTCTTCTCTGACTTCGCGTAGGGCTGCTTCCTCGGGTAGCTCGTTGGCTTCTATATGGCCGCCAGGGGGTAACCAAGCCCCTATCTTTTTATGCCAGAGCAGTAGCGTTTTTTGCTGATCTACAATAAAGGTGGTGGCAGTAAAATCGCGGGTTATGAGGGACAATCGACCATCCTCTTTCATAATAGGGTTGAGGTGTAAAACATCTTAAGGTGTCGTTAAATCATGCCGATGGAATAATATAAGTCAGAATAGAGACGCGAAATTTAGGGTGTGGGAAAAATGGGATCTCTCCTTGTAATGAGGATTTAGGTCCCCTTAGTAACTTTCATATTCTAAATAAAAACAACATATTAAGCCAGAGAGAAGCCGATGAGCACGGAGCTCGTCCTCGAACCTATGTCCACGCAAAAAACTAGTGGATCAGAGCAGATTCATGCAGGCACCACAATCCTGCCCGTAGCAGGTGGTAAAGGGGGGACGGGTAAGTCTACTTTAACGGCTAATTTAGGTGTTGGTTTGTCTCTCCTTGGGCATAGAGTCATTTTGGTTGATGGCGATTGGGGTGGGGCAGATTTACATTTATTTTTTAATCAAATTGCCCCTGCTCGTAGTATGAGTCACTTTCTCACAAAAGAAGTCAAATCGTTGAAGGAAATTGTCCTGCCAACTCCGCTCCCCGACTTGCGGTTGATCTGCGGGGGCAATGAAATGATTGGTTTGGCTAACTTGCCCTATGGGGTCAAAGAAAAAATAGTGCGGCACATAGGTATACTGGAAGCCGACTATGTGCTCATAGATTTGGGCGCGGGCACCTCTTTTAATACGCTCGATTTTTTCATGCTTTCGAACGAGGGTATAATCGTCTGCAATCCGGAACCTCATTCAAGGGTGGATGCATATGGATTCCTCAAAAATATTGTCTATAGAAAACTCCGCAGGAAGTTTAATAAGGTGGAGGACGTTCGGTCGGTCATAGAGAACTTTGCCAGGGGAGCTGGCAGAAAAAATGGCCGGATAAGCGAGTTGATCGAATCGATAATGGCGGTTGATGCAATGTCGGGGGATTTAGCCCATGAAACCTTGGTAAATATCCGTCCTAAGCTCTTGTTGAACCGAGTGAGGAATCGAGCTCAAATAGAAGAACGCCATAGGTTTATGGGTATTGTAAAAGACTTTCTTTGCCTGGAATTGGACTACATTGGACACATCCGAAGCGATAGTCGCGTTTTGGACGCTTGCGAACGGCGCCGCCCCGTCCTGATAGATGCCCCAACGGCTCCTGCATCAAAAGACATATACTCAGTGCTTCTCGATGGGATGAAACTGGGGTCCATGGGGGGCGAACCTGTTGAAAATAAGGCGGACCAACTCGTTAGGCGGGCTGAGAGTCAGGCTGGGTGTTGGTAGATTTCTAAAGCCTTTCTTACATTGGTTGCGTTCGTTTACAGAGTTTACCCATGGCAATCAAACGGTGAGAAGTGGCCCTACCCTCTTTATTTAATGGAACTCTGTTTGACAGGCTCGCGGCGTGGAGGTTTTATGCCCGGGAGAAATTCAGGGAATCCGTTTCTGTTTTTGACCATTTAAAAGCTCCGCGAAAGGTCCTCATCGTGCCAAGCGATAAGCCCGGGGGACTTTTGGGAGCGTCTACTTTCATACAATCTGTCCGCCAAGCCTATCCGCAAGCTGATATTCGAATCCTCGTAGCCGAAGTCCGTGCACATTTAGCCGCGCTTATTCCCTTTGCAGACGAAGTCATTTCCGGTCCGTTAGATGCCTCCCTTTGGTCCAAAAAGGTAAAAAGGCTGTGCTCTGATCTTAAGAGTGAGCAGTTTGATCTCGTTTTTTGTCTGGGCTCTGATTGCAGTGTTCGAAATGCGGCGGTTGTCGGTGCTAGCGGCGGCCGGTTGCTCATCGGGTTTTCCAGACGGGACTTTCAGTTTTTTAATTTCGAACTAACAGGGCCGCATGAAAACAGGTCTGAGAGAGATGAGCATCGGCATATGCTGAGCGCGATCAACGTGTCTTATGAAAGCAGCTGGCGATGGTCAGTTCCGCTAGGCATTGTGCGCGAAAAGGGCTTTCCACTACCTGACGAGAGTGCCTCTCGATATCTCGCGCTTGACCTAGCGGACGGCTCGGGGCAACGGTGGAGTAATAAGCAACTGGATGAAATCCTTCAACATTGGCTTTCCAAGGGGTTCGAACCGGTCATTCTCTTTTCCCTCGCAGAGGATAAAAAAGTCCGTTATCTTAAAAAAACGCACGGACAGGATCTGCGGATGGTAGATAAACGCAACGGAATAGACGGTGCCGCTTTTTTGCAATCCTGTCAGGGCCTAGTTGCTTTAAATACGGACTACCTGCATCTGGCTATTGCCTTTGGGATTCCGATTGTAACGCGGCCTCATGCAGAAGTAAATCGTTGGATCGATACTGTGGATAAAGATCTTCGCGAGCTGGTTTCGGATAGCGGGGGGACTGCGCTGGCTGAGGCATTGATACGGCTACAATAGTGGATTTTGCTACCCTCTGTAAAATTATTGAACGAGGAATAGGGGAACAAAGGTATGAATGGAGAAATGGTTGAACCCGATCGCACCATAATGATTATTTCGATCATTGGTCTCGTCGTTATTTGGGGAAGCTTTTTCTACCACAAATTTGTGCAGGGAGGCGGGGCTCAAGTCAATGAAGCGGAAATATTAGAGGGTGATGAGCAGAATTCAGAACAAGAGAAGCCTGCAAAAAAAGGGAAAAACAAAAAGGGCAAACGCTAGGTCTTCTACTTGGCCCAAGCCCGCATTGGAGAATTTATGGCAACTGAAGTAGTGATGCCCAAATTGGGATTGACCATGGAAACCGGCACGATCGGTTCATGGCTTGTTGAGGAAGGGGCGCCCGTAACAAAAGGTCAACCTCTTCTCGAGATAATAACAGACAAAGTCACGATGGATGTCGAAGCCCAAGTGGACGGAGTGCTGTTAAAAATGCTGCATGCTGAGGGAGAAGAAGTGGCCGTCTCCGAAGTGATTGGACTGATCGGTTCAGAAGGAGAAGACATTAGTGGGTACGCGCAGGAGGATGGAGCCGTTCCCCAAAAGGAAGCCCCCGCTGTGGCTGTCGCTGTGGAGCAATCCACCTCAGCCCAATCGCAATCTACCGCAATAGCTGAGGGTGTTACGAGTCAGGGGAGGACCCCACATCGCGCCTCACCCAAGGCGCGTAAGATGGCTGCTGAACTGGGTATCAATTTAGGAGATATACAGGGTTCAGGTGCTGGGGGACGCGTGGTCAGTGCCGATTTAGAGGGCTTCGAAACGGCGCAGACGTCAGTCGTCGAACCTGTAGGCGGAAGAGCTTTTGATGAGCTCCCAGATATGAGTAGGAGCGTCGAGACCGGTTTTGTTCCTTTGAATCCCGCTGAAAAAATTGCGGCTCAGCGCCTTACGGAAAGCTATCAAAACACGCCCCACATACATGTATCCATGGATGTTTCCGCTATATGGCTGGAGCAGTTTAGGCAGGGATATCGACTCGAAGGTAAGAAAATTTCGGTCAACGACTTGATTGTTCAAGCCGCTGGTCGTGCGCTGAGAGACTTTTCCCGAATTAACAGCCACTACCAGCCTGGAGGGTATGCTCCAATGCCCGATGTGCATATCGGCGTTGCCGTTGCCGCTGAAAAAGGGCTTGTAGTGCCGGTTGTGCGCAATGTGGATAAAAAGTCTGTTGAAGAAATATCTGCCGAATCTGTCCGACTTGTCGATCTCGCGCGTAGGGGGGGCTTGGGCATTGATGATATGCAGGGAGGCACTTTCACTATTTCAAACTTGGGAATGTTTGGTGTATCAAAATTTACGGCCATTATTAATCCGCCCCAGGTTGCGATACTGGCCGTAGGAGCTATTGAGAAACGAGTTGTCGCTTTGGAAGGTGATGCCTTCGCGGTCCGTCCTCAAATGACGTTAACGCTCGCTGCAGATCATCGCGTTGTCGACGGGGCACTAGCGGCCCGTTTCCTAAGCCGCCTGCGGGAAATCTTAGAAACGCCCGGGTTGCTCGGCTAGCGTCCAAAGAGGTCGAAGGTGGAGGAAGAGCGACTAGACTCAATCCGTGCATTGGTTCGTTCGACCTATCAGGATCCGCGCGTGGTCGCGCGCTATGCGGAAGTCGGCCTCTGGCCGTCTGAGGAAACGTTGATCCTAGAATACGTTGCTGATGATGCCCGGGTTTTAGACGTGGGATGTGGAGCGGGTAGAACCAGTGTGCCTCTGCGCGAAATGGGTTTTTCTGTCACGGCTATAGATCTCAGCCCTACAATGGTGGAACTGGCAAGGGAGGTGGGACAGGCCTGTCAGGTGGATATCGACTTCCGCGTCATGGACGTGATGGATTTACCCCTGCCTTCATCATCTTTTGAATTTGTGCTGTTCTCATACAACGGCTTTGAACTATTGCCTGGGCGCGCTGGAAAAGAGCGGGCACTGCGCGAAGTTTGTAGAGTTTTGAAGCCTGGAGGTCACTTCATATTCTCCTCCCATTCGCCATTTGCCCTGAATCAATTTGCCCTTCTTAGGTTACGCACTTTCACTAAATTCTTGTTGGGTAGGGCGCTGAACGTCCCGATGAAAGAGCGCGAATTTGGAGAGCGCTTCAGCGATCATGACGATGAGGAAGTCAAATACATTCAAATATTGCCTCCTTCCACTATAATGCAGATGCTGAGGGAAACGGGTTTTGCGATCTGCTACCACAACACGCGCAAGCGAATCGAACGGCAGTGGCCCTGGCGGTGGTGGAGCGTCTTTGAAGACGGGGAGCGCATGTACGTTGCGCAGAAACCACTTTAATTCGAAGAGGTCAATGATTTAGGGGACGAACAGGTAAAATCGGAAGTTAACTACGCCCTTTCCTTGACCAACCCTAACCTTCCCGTTATCTTCCCAATTGAACCAAATTACTGCACGCAAGTTTCTTTATTTCAACTTTTTACGACTCTATCTGTGTGCCCGACCGATGTGGAGCGGAGCACTAGATGGAGTGGAATACTCGCATGAAAATCGAGAAAAAAACACAGCTCTCCATCGCTTATGGCATCTTAATTTTGCTCTGCCTGCTCAGTCTTAGCAACTTCTTTGAAAATCAGGTTGATCGCGTTCCATATAGCCAGTTTCGCCAGTGGGTAACAGATGGCCAAGTTACGGAATGCGTCATTGGAAGCGAATCCATTCGCGGGAAGGCACTCGTCGCAGGTTCGGAGCGCGGGTTTGTTACGGCTCGGGTAGACGATGCCGGATTGATTGATCTGCTGGAAGAGAACCAGGTCCGCTACTCTGCGCAGGTAGAAAACACTTGGCTAACCACGCTGCTTTCCTGGATTTTGCCGGCGGTTTTCTTTGTCGGCATATGGATGTTTATGGCGCGGAGAATGGGCGGTGGGTCTGGTGGATTGATGTCCATTGGAAAGAGCAAAGCCAAAGTCTATATGGAAAAGGGCACGGGCATCACGTTCGATGACGTGGCCGGCATAGACGAAGCTAAGGAAGAGCTTGAAGAGATAGTCGACTTTCTTCGCACACCTGAACGGTTCCAAGCCTTGGGCGGGCGCATTCCACGCGGCGTTTTACTGGTAGGCTCACCTGGAACGGGAAAAACCTTGTTGGCCAAGGCCGTAGCTGGTGAAGCAGGCGTTCCCTTCTTTTCCATAAGCGGCTCTGATTTTGTAGAAATGTTCGTCGGGGTTGGGGCCGCTCGGGTTCGCGATCTATTTGAACAGGCCAAGAAACACGCACCGGCCATCGTCTTTATCGATGAGCTGGACGCGCTTGGCAAGGCGCGTGGTCCAGGATCGTTTGGTGGGCATGACGAGAGGGAGCAAACACTCAACCAGCTTCTTACAGAGCTCGACGGCTTTGACACCAATGCAGGCGTGATCCTGATGGGGGCCACTAACCGCCCCGAAATCCTCGATCCCGCGCTGCTGCGCCCTGGAAGATTCGACCGCACCGTAACCGTTGATCGGCCAGACGTAAAGGGGCGCGAAGCGATTTTAAAGATACACGCGAGAGATGCCGTGCTTGCGCCTGAGGTCGACTTGCAAAGACTTGCCATGCGTACTCCCGGTTTCGCGGGCGCAGACCTGGCTAACGTAATCAACGAGGCCGCTCTGTTGGCTGCCCGCCGCGAAAAGAAATCCATAACCATGGACGAGTTGGAAGAGGCTGTTGAGCGTTCAGTGGCAGGATTAGAGCGCAAGAGCCGGGTCTTGAATGAGAAAGAGCGCAGAATCGTGGCCTACCACGAAGCTGGGCACGCCCTTGTGGGGGAAATTCTACCTGAAGCCAATCCCGTGCAAAAAATTTCAATCGTCTCACGCGGCGTTGCTGCTTTGGGCTATACGCTTAACATGCCCATTGAAGACCGTTATCTCATGACGCGCGAAGAGATAGAGGATACGCTTGCAGCCGTGCTTGGTGGGCGGGCCGCTGAAGAAATTGTGTTTGGAGAAATTTCAACCGGCGCCTCTAATGATTTGCAGCAGGCTACCAATATGGCCGAACGAATGGTCAAAGAATACGGCATGAGCGAACGATTGGGACTGGTCGCCCACCGGGAGGATCGCGGTCAACAGCAATATTTAGGCGGCAATGGCGCCGATCGTGCCTACAGCGAAGAGACGGCCCGCGCTATTGACGAAGAAATAAGTCGTATTATTCGGCAGGGCTATCAGCGCGCCAAGACGGTTCTGGAGCAGCAGCGGGAATCTCTTGAGAACGTTGTCCAGATACTCTTTGAAAAAGAGGTGATGGATGGTGATCAACTCAGGCAAGTGCTCCGCGATGCTGGCGTTGAGTTAAACGAGAAAAAATCAACGCCGCCAACCGAACGGGTTGAAGCGGACATTCAAGATGTTCCCGCTCCTACAAACGGTACCTCTGAACATCCTACCGTCGAGGATCCCCCGGTCTGAGATTTCTACGCCTCAATCTCAGCAATAACTTCCAGTTCAACAGACGCCCCCAGCGGTAGGGCGCAAACGCCCACCGCTAGGCGGGCATGCACGCCGCGTTCACCTAGAACAGCGGCGAATAGATCAGAAGCCCCGTTGATAACCTGAGCCTGCCCCGTAAAATCCGGGGAGCAGCTTACGTATCCTCCAATCCGTATGATCCTTATCGAATCAAGTGATCCGGCTTCAGCTTCGAGGATGCTAAGGGCATTCAGCGCGCAAATGCGGGCCGCTTCTTGCCCCTGATCAGCTGTGATATCTCCTCCAACTACTCCGCCATATTGAATTACGCCTCGTACTAGAGGGAGTTGCCCCGAAATAAAAAGTTGGCTACCGCTTCGCATGGCCCGGGTATAGGATCCAGCGGGTTGGGGTGGTTCAGGTAGAGATATTCCCATTTCTTTTAGTCTATCTGTAGCGGTCATGAATCCTGCTCCTCTTCTACTGTTTTTTAAGAATAGAGTTGAGTAATATGTGGGCTAAATTAAAATGGAGTCAACGGAGAGGAGCTCAAGGCGCGGCTTTATGGAGAGGATAAAGGCTTTTAAATCATCCCACCTGAGTCTATTTCGGCTACTTGTCATACCCGATTTTACCCGTCTTTGGCTTTCGAATGGCATGTGGTGGCAGGCGATGTGGATGGAAATGCTCATAGTTGGATGGCTTGGCTTAGAGCTGACAGATTCAGCTTGGTGGGTATCGGTGTTGGGGTTTTATCGATCCGTACCTCTTTTGTTGATTGGTCCATGGGGCGCACTGGTTACAGATCGCTTTCCGAGAAGGCACTTATTATGCGTCTTTCAGGGAATGGGTGCTGTGGCTGCCTTATTTGTTTTAGGAGCCTTCATAAATGGCTCCTTGACCTACGCACAGCTTGCAGCTTTCTCATTTTTTCAAGGGATTGTATGGGCACTTGACTGGCCCACCCGAAGGGCAATTATCCCTGACTTAGTGGGGAGAGACAGAGTTGTTGATGCCCTGGTTTTGGAAAATGGGATTCAAAATATGACCCGTATTCTAGGTCCGATTAGCGGGGGGGTAGCACTGGAGTTCCTCGGTGTTGGCGGTGGACTCGCTTTGCTTGCTGCAATGGGATTGGGAAGTTTTTTGCTCCTCTTAGGCCTTACTTCACCTTCACGAGCACCCTCCGTCGCGGGTGGATTTGGGGAAGTGGTTGAAACAACGCGTCAAGGGTGGGAATTTGTCCGAGCTAACCGAAAAATATGGGGTGTTTTTCTCATCACTGTCTTTATGAATGTATGGGCTTTCCCCTACATGAACCTGTTGCCCGTCTTTGCTCGTGATATACTGGATCAGGGACCCGTTGGATTGGGGTGGTTAGGAGCTGCTCACGGTATGGGGGCGACCGTCGGGCTGTTTATCGTGCACCTGGGCAGAAAGTGGATTTCAAATGAATGGCTGTTTTCTGCCGGATCGCTTCTATTGAGTCTTGGTCTGATCTTTTTCTCAATGTCCACTTCCTACTCCCTCTCGCTTTGTCTCCTATTTTTATCAGGATTGGGGCAGGCCGGTTTCAGTATCATGCAGAGCAGTATCATTCTGGTCCAGTCTCCCGACGCCATGCGATCTAGGGCTATGGGAGCGCTCGTGCTTGCCATTGGCGTAGGTCCTTTTGGACGTCTTCAGAGCGGCTCCATGGCCGAGGCATTTACCGTTTCTTGGGCGGTCGGTAGTATGGCGTTGGCCGCTCTCTTAGCTACGCTGGCCACGATGATATTCAATCGCGGTTTTTTGCAAGGCGAGAAAAAGCCCGTTTGACGGTCAGGCAGCCTACCTCTATATTGCGCGAAATTTATTTAGGAGAAGAGAGCTATGGGAGATTCAGTCATTGCAGCACAGCTTTATACGCTGCGGGAATTTACGAAAACCGTTGAAGATATACGATCTACGTTTGCTCGGGTCCGAGAATTGGGATATGAAGCGGTACAGGTTTCCGGTATGGGGGCTATTGAACCAGAGCAATTGAAGCGTATTGCCGAGGAAAGCGAACTAAAAATCATTGCCACTCATATTTCGTACCAGCGCATTGTAGAAGAAGTGGAAGCAGTCATAAGAGAGCACAAAATGTGGGGATGTCGTCACGTGGCCATCGGTGGACTGCCCGAAGAGTTTAGAAACGAGGCGGGGTTTCCTCGTTTTGCAAAAGAAGCGTCTGAAGCGGCAAGACCATTAATTGAAGCGGGCCTAACCTTTAGTTATCACAATCACAGCTTTGAACTGGAGCGATTTGGCGGGCGAACGGCCTTGCAGATTTTGGCCGATGAGAGCGACCCGCAAACGTTTTCTTTTGAAATAGATACCTATTGGATACAGCACGGGGGGGCAAACCCGACTACGTGGTTAGAGAAGTTAAAAGACCGCATGCACGTGGTGCATTTGAAAGACATGGCGATGGATGGCCGTAATCAGCTCTTTGCAGAAGTTGGAGAGGGCAATCTAGAGTGGGGAGCAATTCTACAAGCGTGCAAGGCTGCTGATATTGAATGGTATATCATTGAGCAGGATACCTGCCCAGGAGATCCATTTGATAGTCTAAAGAAAAGCTTAGACAACCTAAGGGCAATGGGATTGCATTAGGGGCAGATACTCAGCTACAGCGATTTTAGTCCCTGAAAAAATAATAAAAAGGATATAATACGGTGGGAACCTTAGATAGTTTTACACTCCAAGACAAAGTCGTAGTTGTTACCGGTGCGGGGCGAGGCATTGGCCGAGTTATTGCCGTTGATGCATTTAAATGCGGTGCGCGCCTGGCTATCGGGAGCCGTACGACGGGTGAGTTGGAAACCTTGAAAGATGAAATAGAGGGCGTAGGTGGGGAATGCATGATGGGTTCGCTAGACGTCACGCAGGTCAATTCGATACGCCAGTTTCTGGACGGCGTCATTGAACATTACGGGCGGATAGACGTGCTAATTAATAATGCAGGCTACAACAAACTGGCCAAGATCATTGATTATGATGAGGAATTGTACGATTTAATTGTCGACGCCAATCTGAAAAACGTCTTTTTCTGCAGTCAAATGGCTGCCAAGCAGATGATAGCCCAGGGGGATGGTGGGGCTATTGTCAATATATCCTCCCAAGCGGGCGTTGTCGGTGCGCCGGAGAGGGGGCCTTATAGCGGGGCCAAAGGGGGGGTCAATAATATGACTCGCACGATGGCCGCCGAGTGGGCAGAACACGGCATTCGCGTGAATGTTGTTGCTCCTACGGTAACTCGGTCTCCGATGGCTGAACAGGCGATGAGTGATAGTCAGGCTTTTTCAGATGCCGTTAAAACTAAGAATTTGCTGCGAGGAGACCTCGCTGAGCCAGAAGAGATATCGGCTCCGGTCATATTTTTAGCCTCGCAGGCAGCTTCTATGATTACAGGGCACACACTCGTCGTGGATGGCGGTTGGACGATTGTTTAGTCGAAAAACTGTATGTCCCTATTCGCAATGCGAAGGAGACGTAGCTTCTAGCAGAGAGCGATAGCTCTCTAAGCGACTATTCAGACCCTTCGCAAGGGCTTCCGAGCCATGGCTGATGGTGCTCATCGCTCCACCTTTGCGCTGAACAAAATGCACAAGTAAATCCTTAAGAAAAAGGGCGTCAGGTATTGCTATCTGCTCCGGTTTAAGTGCGTTTTCTCCGATGTTGTGATAGTTTCCCAGTGGCAGCGCAACGGCCCCTGTTTGCAGGCCACGATGCACCATCGGCGTGGCTTCACAAGACCCTGAATCCATCAGTTTGCGCTGGTATTTAAAGGAGGGCTCGGTTACCTGTATTTCCTCGGCGCAGGACGCAAGAGCCGCAGTTATCTGGGGGCTAAAAATGCTCATGCGATCCCCAACGCGAACGATGGGGCCTCCACCCATCTGAGCTCCTGCCTTAACGCTGGAACACTCGATGTTTATATAGAGTGCTTCCGGGTCTAAATAGCCTTCATTCAGGGCTGCTAACATGCCTACAAACCCGACTTCTTCTGCTCTCGTAAATAGGACGCCGGCTCGCGTTGGTACGCGATCGCGGACCAACTGGTCTAAAAAGGAGAGAGCGACGGACGCTCCGACGAGGTCGTCGCAGGCTAAGGCGTTGAGCCTATTGCCCCTTTGACGCCAAGAGGGGAGATCCCAAGTGGCAAAGGTGCCGGGTTTGGATGGGGCAAAGGGAAGGGGAGAGGTCGTTTCTACAGTGACTAGGGTTCGTCTATTTTTTTCAGTTTTTACACGTACAATTTTGCCTTTGGAAGGACGTAGCCGGCGCTCTCGATTCACGTCATATATTCGAATAGTTGCACCTTTTAAGAGCGCTGGAGTCACCCCTCCATACAGGCCGAATATAAACTGGGTGTCTTTGATTCTCTCGTGGTAAATCAGCCCCGGATGGTCTAAATGGGCGGTTAGAACTAAGCGGGTATGTCGCTTACTGCGCGGACCGTTATAGAGCAAAAGTACATTACCATATGAGTCTTGTTGTAGGGCTAATTGAGGTCGGTTTTTTGCAAATTCATGAATAACTTCTAGCGCATAGCGCTCGTGAAAGGGGGCTGTTGGACAGGAGACGAGCGAGCGTGCGATGGAGATAAAGTCGGAATTAGGAAACATTTATAGTAGACCCCTTATGTCGTGTATTAGTGGTTAGAGAACAATTATAATTGCCGATAGAAGGTGTGTGAAGTACTTTTACCTCGTTAGAATAATTCCCTCTTCGAGGGTGAGGCGAAAGATACATTGCGGCGATTCATTCCCGAAGCATACAATACCTATTTACAGGGCCGATCGGATTCTCTTTTCGGTGAGGATGATTTGTGCCTGCGTCCCCGAGCCTTTATTGTCGGCGCCTTTTTAAGCTTTTTCCTGGCCGTTGGAGCGCCGTATGCGAATATGATTATTCGCGGAACGTATATGGCTCGGGATTTTAGCACTCCGGGGGCAATCGCACTTTTTCTGCTCTTGGTTGGTCCTATAAATGCCGTACTCAAATGGGCCGGAAGAAGTCTTAGCCGTTCCCTTGCGATATCTGGATGCATTGGTGCCGCATTTTTCTACTCCTACAGCGGCCTTTCCACCTGGGATATTTACTCACCGGGATCTCACTTTTTTTTAATACTACTCCTTCTTTCTCTTGGGAGCGTTTGGGCCAGTGCTCAGGGGCGTGGTGGTTTTGCTTTAAATAGAGCTGAGCTCATCGTGGTATACGCGATGCTTTTGATCGTTTCCGCCCTTTGTACAATGGGGCTGAGCGAACAAATCCTGCCCATGATTACGGCCATATTCTACTTTGCAACGCCAGAAAACAAATGGCAGGAAAAGCTGTTTCCCATTATGGGAGATCAGCCGACGCTCGTTCATGATGGGGCGGAAAATACCACATTTTATGAAGGATTAGAACGCGGAGAAGCTATTCCCTGGGAGAATTGGATCGAACCCCTGTGCTGGTGGGGAGTTTTCCTACTTGCCCTGTATATAACGATGGTCAGTATTGCGGTTATTTTGCGCAGGCAGTGGATGGAAAGGGAGCGGCTTAGTTATCCCATGACGCAGGTGGCTCTTTCGATTGTTCAAGACGAAGATGGCACCCAGTCATGGAATCGTTTTTTTCGCCGACGCTCCATGTGGCTCGGTGCTCTGTTTCCTTTGCTCGTTGGGAGTTTAAAAGCTCTTCACCGGTATGATCCTGCTTTCCCGACAGTCGGTCTCCTGTGGTTTTTACCCTTTGTAGGAAAGCAGTCGCTCCGTCTTGATATCAGTTTTTCCATGGTGGGTTTCTCCTACTTTATAAATACGCAGATTGCTGCGGGACTTTGGTTTTTTCATTTATTGTCAAAAGTGCAAAAAGAGCTCCTATCGATTGCGGGTTTTAAATCTGATCAAAAAGTGGTCTATGGCGTGGCTGACTTTCCCTTTATGGCTTATCAGGGGGTGGGTGCCCTACTTGCCATGGTCTTAGTTGGGTTATGGGTCGGTCGGGAACATTTAAAGAACGTTTTTTTTAAAGCAGTCGGCAGAGCGCCAGAAGTCGAAGATGGTGACGAGATCATTTCCTACCGCAGCGCTCTCATAGGAGCAGTGGGTGGGATGGCTACCATGGCCGTCTGGATGTGGATAATGGGCACTGAGGGATGGGTTGCCGCAGCTTTTGTTGTGGTTGCTATGCTGATTTTCATTGGTGTAGCACGCATCGTCGCTGAGGCCGGTCTCGCCGTAGTGCGTGCTCCAATGACGGCGCCCGATCTCATAACGCTGGGATTGGGCTCTCAGTTGATCGGTCCCTCAAGTGTTTGGAATCTGTCGATGGCCTACATATGGGCATCTGATATACGCGTCTTTGTGATGGGCACATGTGCCAATGCCTTAAAGCTTATTGAGGAGATGCCGCCTGTTTTGCGCCGAATGGTGTTTGGGGCGATTGTTCTTGCGCTCTTTATTGGGGCGCTCGGGTCGATATGGATGGTCTTTCACATGGCCTATTACCACGGAGGTATTAACCTAAACGCCTGGTTTTTTAAGAACGCTCCGCAAATTGTCTATCAGAATGCACTCCGCAATCTCGATCCTACCGGAGTTTACTGGCAGGGGATGTCCTTTTTTGCTGGCGGGGGTGTTGTAATGACGGTCATGATGTGGGCCCGACAGCGGTTCCCGTGGTGGCCGTTCCATCCCATCGGCTTTCCCATCGGTGCAAACGGATTGATGGATAAAATCTGGTTTAGCATTTTCATTGCCTGGGTGCTTAAATGGATGCTGATGAGATATGGCGGAGCTCATATGTTTAGCCGGAGCCGATATTTCTTTTTGGGCTTAATATGTGGCCAGTTTCTCTGCAGCGGTTTTTGGCTCTTTGTCGACTACTTCACTGGCAAAATAGGTAACGGCATTTTTGACCTATGATACGCGTATTTAAACATATTGTTTTGGTTTTAATCCTCGGTGTCCTGCCATGTTGGTCGCAGCAGGGCGACTTGAGACAAACGGTCGAGTTTATGGCCTCTCTGGGATCGCGTGTGAGTGGATATCCGGGTGCAGACCGTGCGGCAAGCTACGTTGAAACTGCAATGCGGTCCATGGCCTCCGACGTTGAGGTGGAAGAGTTTGAGCTCGCCGTTCCCGTTGATCGAGGTGGGAGCATACAGCTGGTTGGGAATGAGGAGACCTATACTCTCTGGAGTCTTTGGCCCAACTCCGTTCGCACGTCTACGATTTCTCCCTCGGGCTATGAAGGTGAGATTATCTACGGGGGAAATGGGACGTATCGCGACCTGAGTGGAAAACCGCTAGACGGCGTAATCGTTCTTATGGAGTTCAACACCTGGGACGACTGGCTCAAGGCCGCCTCTTTGGGAGCGCGAGCCGTAATATTTATAGAGCCAGAAGAGAGCACTGAGGCACAGGCTCGTGAAAAGTTTTCCAGTGCTCCCCTGGATATCCCGCGCTTTTGGATTGGGCGCGAGGATGGATTGGCGCTGAGAGGCCAATTGGAGGGTAGTCGGCAGCGCGCCTTGTTAAAGGGTCGCATGGACTGGAAGAGCTGCACAGGACGCAATCTTTGGGTGCGATTTCCCGGCTCCGATCCCGATATCGCTGGGGAAACTATTATTATTGAAGCCTATTATGATGGGATCTCTATCGTTCCAGGGCTCGCTCCCTCTGCTGAAATGTCCAGCAGTATAGCTGCGCTTTTAGCATTCGGCGATTATCTCAAATCGAATCCTCCGGCGCGAACTGTCATATTAGTGGCCACCGATGCGCATTTTCAAGGCCAGCGAGGGATGGCCGACTTTTTAGATCGGCACGCTCGTAAATTAGACTATTACGCAAAGCGCATGCAGGAGCCACTGGACCCGCACCTTTTTATCAGCTTAGACCTAACGACCCAAACCGACCAGCTTGGCCTGTGGAACAATACAAATAGCTATGATCTGAAGCGTTTTTTTGTTCCTTTTGGGCGCCGGTTCGTTCAGTATAACGAAGAGCTAGCTCCTATTCTTGGACGCGATCCTGCCCGCTCTCTCATCAATGGAATTAGTCCGATTCGCGGCATGGATTGGGATACTTTCGTCCCCGGTGGAGTTAGTGTGAACAGCATGAAGGCGCTCGATGCGGGCATCGTCTCTTTGGCACTTGTGACCGTTAATGATGGCCGCTTCACTGTAAACACTCCTTTTGACTCAATTGATAAGGTCAATTTTGAAAACCTCGGGCGTCAGAGTGCATTGATCAACGGTTTGTTGGGACGGGCGATCAATGACCCCAATCTTTTTGCCGATTTAGAAGACTTCACACCTGTTCTAAAGGATAATTTGCGGAGTCTGCGAACAAAAGTGAGGGCATTCCCTCGGCGCTCACAGGTGCCCGATCGGCCGATTCCTGGCGCGTTAGTAGTCGCTAGGCCGGGTTTCAAGCCCCACAAGGGCGTGCATTGGTCCCATTATCATTTTGCCGATGAGAAAGGGGAAATCCTTATCCGGGGGTTGAAAACCGGTGCGACGGGTCTGGGCGCCTTTCTAATTGACGAAACTAGCGGAGATATAACCTACGCCCCGGATTTAAGCACGCGTGCACAAAATGCACCAACCGCAGGGTGGATTATTAGTAAGAGTATTCGCTGGCAAGGGGAAAATAAAAAAACCATTGTCTTATTTCCCTCGATTTCAACGCCTTTTTACGGTTTGATTGATCCCCGTTCGCTTGGGCCTTTCGGAGAAGTAAAAGTAATGGATGCTTCCGGAGTTGCCCCTCGCCAATACGGTATGGTGCGCGGACTCCGCGAACCGGTTGGCGTGCTATTTTCTCCGCTTGATGCTGACGAGGGTGCCGCCTTAAAAATGGTCGTCAATAATCGCATGCTGCTGGTTAATAGCACCGGGAGTGAAAGCGAAGAAGCTGCGCGCGGGGTTGGGTTTGATATTCGCAGAGACAAACTTAATCGCACGGGTATGCTCATACTTCGCGATATGTGGAATCTAAACGAAGCACGGCTGCGCACTATGCGGGCCCATGCCATTGAAAACCAGCGATTAACCCGCTTGCACGAGAGTGGTAAAGCGTATTGGGAAGAGGCTGAAAAGGCGGAGCAAGCCTATGATTGGGAAACCTATGTGTCGAATATTCGCGCAGGCCTCGGAGTAACGACTAGCGCCTATCCCGAAGTTATGGCAACGCTTAACGACGTGATTAAAGGGATTGTGTTTTTCTTGGCCCTGGTTATTCCATCTGCATTTTTCGGGGAGCGTTTAATTTTTGCAGCGGCAGATGTCCGCAAACAGTTACTGGGTTTTTTCCTTTTACTCTTTCTGATCTGGATGGTTATCGCACAGGTGCATCCCGCCTTTTCGATCGCCCATCCCTTAGTCGTGTTACTAGCCTTTGCCATAATGGCGATGGCGGCTTTAGTGCTGTCTATGATCATGAGCCGCTTTAATCGATTCATGAAAGAGTATCAGTCAAAGGAAGCGCATGTTCACGAGACGGATATTAGCAGGGCGAGTGCTTCCTATGCGGCCTTCATGTTGGGCATTTCCAATATGCGGCGCAGAAAAATGCGGACAGGACTGACGCTCCTTACCCTTGTTTTGCTCACTTTCACGGTGTTGTCCTTTACATCCTTTAACGCACAGGTTCGTTTTTTGGCGTTTTCTATGGACCATGAAGGGGCCTATGAGGGGGTTTTAATTCGGGATAGGAATTGGTCTGAAATCAATGAACCCACGCTTGAATACGCCCGCTCTCATTTTGAAAAACAGGGCCTAATCGTTCCGCGAAATTGGTATATGGCCTTTGATGACGAACAGAAGAAATATATTGAGGTTGAACGGAATGGTGAGGTAGTCCGAGCCACGGGAATGTTAGGTCTTGCTTCGGCAGAGGAGAAGGTCACCGGGGTTAACAAAGCCCTGGTAGCCGGCACTTTCTTTGGACCCAATGAGGTTAACGTCTGTTTGATTTCGGAGGAAATGGCTCAGTCGCTGGGCATAGATCCGACTGCGCTTGGAGAGGCTTCAGTGCAAATATTTGGTCGTGAACTAATCGTTCGCGGCATTTTCTCCTCCGAAGAGTTTGAGGCAGTGCGCGACTTGGATGACGAACCCCTGACTCCCGCTGATTTTCAAATGTCTAGTGCACAAGCACTGGGGCCGGATGCGGGAGATAATATGACGATGGAAGTGAGCGAAGCTACGCTGGACGTAAAGCCCTTTGTTCACTTGGAAGCGGCCAATATAGTGGTGCTGCCGTTTGAGACTTTAAAAGAGGCGGGGGGGACTCTGCGCTCGGTCGCCGTTCGTTTTGGCCCCGACGTGCAGGGGCAAACGCTTCTTGAGGACTTTTTGCTGCGTCTGTCTATTACCCTGTTTGCAGGGTTGTCGATGGGGGGAGAGAAGGCTATTAACGTGTTCTCCTATACCTCAATGGGAATGACCAACGTCGAGGGGTTAGGTGCACTGATTATACCTATGTTTATTGCTGCTCTCATCGTTCTAAACGCCATGATGGGGGCCGTGTATGAGCGCTTTCGGGAAATAGGGATCTATTCTTCGGTCGGTCTAGCCCCTATGCACATAGCGCTGCTTTTTGTTGCTGAAGCCGTCGTTTACGCTATTATAGGCGTTACGCTGGGTTATATCATGGGGCAGGGGCTCGGCAAAGTGCTGATTTATTTTAATTTGCTCCAGGGGATGAATCTCAACTATTCCTCCTGGTCGGCGATCGTGTCATCGCTCCTTGTAATGGGCGTAGTTTTACTGTCCACAATTTACCCGGCTAAAATTGCGGCCAAGTCATCCGTTCCGGATACGGTTCGGCGCTGGATCCCGCCCGACCCCGATGGCGATCGCTGGGAGTTTGAGTTCCCATTTATGGTGAGTGAAGCCGAAGTCCGGGGACTCTGTGGGTTTCTGGCTAATTATTTTAACTCATACAGCGAAGAATCCATTGGCGATTTCTATGCAGAGAAAGTGCGCATAGTAGCTGAGGATGGTCGGACAGGTACGGAATACGGCGTGCAGTTATTGCTCTGGTTGGCCCCGTTTGATATGGGCGTAAGTCAATTTATGCAATTGGAATTCTTGCCTACGAATGTCTCGGGGGTTTATACGGTAGAAATATATATCGAGCGCATAAGTGGTCAGGATACTTTTTGGCAGCGAGTCAACAAGCGCTTCATCAATGGATTGCGCAAAGAGTTCCTCCTTTGGCATACGTTGCCCGACGTATCAAAAACACACCACCGAAAAACAGCGGATCAGTTACTCGTCAAATCGCTGGAAGAACCTGCAGCTGAAAGTGCTTAAATGAGCGCAAAAGACGAAAAAAAGAAAAAACAGTGGGAAGAGGTCGAGGAGTATAGGCAACTTCTCGAAGCCCCCGATCGGTTCGAAGAAGGCTTTACTATTCGCACCATCATTGGCGTGCTGTTTATTTCGCTCATAATGACCCCCGGAGAGATGTATCTGGGGCTCTTTACGGGAGGGGGGATCGGCGCTGCGGCACAGTGGGTGACGGTCATACTTTTCCTGGAAGTATCAAAGCGGTCTTTCACATCGCTTCGCCGGCAGGAGATTTACCTCTTGGTCTACGTTGCGTCATCATTAGTCGCGCGTGAAGAAGGGGCTTTTCTAGATCTGCTTTGGCGTCAGTACTTTGTTCGATCTGCCGAGGCCGAGCAGTTTGGGATATCTCAGATTTTGCCCTGGTGGTGGTCTCCTGGGCCAGATTCCGAGGCAATTGCTCAACGCACCTTTTTTCATCGTGACTGGGCGGTTCCAATCCTTCTGTTGGTTATTGGGACGATCATGGGCAGGATCGCATGGTTTACTTCGGGCTATATGCTCTTTCGCCTAACCTCGGATCGAGAGCAGTTACCCTTTCCAACGGCCCCTATGTCTGCCTTATCCTCGATGGCACTTGCCGAAGAGAGCGGAGATGAAAAGGAGTCGTGGAAATGGCCCGTGTTTAGCATTGGCTCCGCAATTGGAGTCGTATTTGGAATTATCTATGTGGGCATTCCATCTGTTACCCAAATATTGGGTAGTCGCATTGAAATAATTCCGATACCATTTTGGGATGCTACCCACTATTTCGGAAACTTACTCCCTGCTACACCCTTGGGCATAGCGCTTAATTTAGGTCCCATTTTTTCCGGCTTACTGATGCCCTATTGGTCGGTGATAGGTTCCTTTTCTGGTGTGATGTTGCACACGGCAGTTAGTCCTGTACTCTATGAGTTGGGTTTGCTTCCGCGATGGGAATTAGGCATGGACACCATTCGTACATCGATTTCAACGGGTATCGATTTTTGGCGAGCTTTTTCCATTGGCATCACGCTGGCCGTAACGTTCGTAAGCTTCTATCAGTTGTTTACAATTGCAAAGGATAAACGGGCCGAAGCTGCTGAAAAACTCCGTAGTTCTGGAGGTGTTGATCTATCCTCGATGTGCAAACACCACGACTGTAATCAACATGCTGAGGTGCGCGGGTACTGCCTCAAACACTTGGGCCGTGGTGATTTTAACCTTTGGGCATGTGCTGCACTTTTCTGCGTTGCTGCCATTTATCCCATCATATTGGCAAAAGTGCTTTTTCCAACTTTGGTCAGCGTTTGGCTTCTCTTAACTTTTATCATCATCGCGTTTGTCTATGCTCCAATTATGTCCTTTGTCAGTGCGCGCCTTGATGGGTTAGTAGGAAAGGAGATATCCATACCCTACGTCGACGAAGCTATTCGGTTTCTCACCGGATTTCGTGGTGTGGAAATATGGTTTGTGCCGTTCCCCGCTCGTAACTTTGGAGGCCACGCAGAGGGCTTTCGCGTTGTCGAATTGACGGGTATGAAGTTTACAAGCCTGCTCAAAGCGGAACTTTTTATGCTTCCAATCATCTTTAGTGTGAGCATTATGTACTGGACCTTTCTCTGGCGTATGGCCCCCATACCCTCGGAGAGCTACCCCTATGCTCAGTTAATGTGGCCGCTTAAAGCGTTTGATACTGCGCTCTATTATTCCAGCACGATGTACAGCAAGATGTGGCGATCTGGTGAAGAAGTGGATGGTCAGCAAGTGCAACCTGGAGAGGCGGTATGGAGTCCGAGTAATCTGCAGGACGGACGGTGGTGGTACTGGCGGGCGACAACTACGTCTGAGGTCGACGTGCCGGATCCGGTTAAGCGGACCTATGATGACTGGTCCCAGACGGGCTATTTCTACACGGATTTCAACGGGGGGCGTCCTCCTGATGTAGTGCCAGAAGCTGTCAAAGAGGCTGTGGGTGGGAGGGCTACTAGCGAAGGCCCTCAACTCCTGTGGCCACCCAACGGAAGTGTGGTTGATACGCCCAATCCGAACTTCCGGGCGCGCGCAGCCGTGGCTGAGGGAGATACGATTGATTTCTATTTTGAAGTCGATCGACTGCCAACCTTTGACGGGGAATTTTTACAGCGATCCTCTGACCGCCCCCTGCTTTATGAGGTGCTTTGGGAAGACCTGCGCTTTACGGGGGACAAAAAAGATAACGATGGCGATGGCCGAATAGATGAAGAAGTCGTCAATGGGAAAGACGATGATGGGGATGGGCAAGTCGACGAAGATTATGACCATCCGTTGGGTGGTAAAAAGTGGCCAATAATTGCCTTTGGTGCCGGCTTTGGGCTGACGGCCTATTTTACCATGGCCTTTCTTGGGATGCCGATCTTTCTAATTTGGGGATACGTACAAAGCGTCAATGGAATACCCCATTTCCTTATCCCGCAGATTATTGGGGCCCTTATCGGAAAATATTATTTCTGGGATCGCTTCGGAAAACAAGAATGGCGTCGATATGCCATGGTACTCAGCGTAGGCTTTGGCGTAGGAATGTCCCTTATTGGCATGCTGTCAGCAGCGCTTGCTATGATTAACAAGGCCGTCTCTTCTTTAATGTATTAATCTCGCTGGCGAGGTGGGAAGACGGCTAACTACAACAGAATACACCCGAAATACACGGGCAAAACTAGAGGAGTTGTCATGTCAGACGTGCTTGATCAGGTGCGAGATTACGTGCTTGAACTGGGATTAGCGATAGAGAGCGAAATCCCGGAAGAAGAAATATTGATCGTGAACGATGAAGAGCGGGCAATTAGTCATCTCGTTATTGATTGTGAAGACACGATATTAGTTTTGGAACAGCTTATTGTTCAACTGCCTTCTACGGTCGATTCTTCGGTTTATAAGAGACTCTTGCAAATAAATCGCACGCTTATCTTTGGCGCCTTTGTATTGAACGAGGAAGGTAATACGCTGGTGTATAGAAATACCCTAGCCTTAGAAAACTTAGATCTAAACGAGTTGGAGGGAACGTTGAATGCGCTGACGCTTGCCCTCGCTGAAAACGGAGAAGAACTGTTGACCTTTGTCGGAGAGAATTAATATGCCAGGTATATTTGAGCGCCTATTCAAAACCGGTCAGGCCGAAGCCCATGCCCTCATAGATAAGATGGAAGACCCCATTAAGCTGAGCGAGCAGGCCATACGAGACCTTAAAAAAGATCTACATGAAAGCACCAAGGCCCTTGCCGAGGTGAAGGCGATTGCAATTCGACTCGAACGGGAAAAGGACGAGCACGGTAACCGTGCTGCAGACTATGAGCGGAAGGCGATGATGCTACTGCAGAAAGCCCAAGGGGGAGATCTCGAAGAAGCCGAGGCCGAGCGCTTGGCGCGCGAAGCGCTCAGCAGGTCGGAAGAGTCTCAGCAGCGACATACGGAAACGGCAGCCCAAGCGGAACAGCAGCAGCAAATGGCCACCAAGTTACAGAGCAATGTAAACGATTTAAAATCAAAAATTAGTTCGTATGAGAACGACTTGGTTACCCTTAAAGCGCGCACCAAGACGGCCAATGCAACCCGGAAGATCAATCAGCACCTAGCGAGCGTTGATTCTAAAGGGACTGTAGCCCTGCTAGAGCGAATGAAGAACAAGGTAGAAGAACAGGAATCGCTCGCTCAAGCCTATGGAGAAATGGCCGAAGATACGCAGTCCGTCGATGACGAGATCGACAAGGCCATCGGTGGAACTAGCGCTGGTGACGATTCGCTGGCTAAACTCAAGGCCAAAATGGGCATGTAAATGGGGGGCAATGCCTGGGAGCGAGATGCTGGTGAAGCCGGGTGAAGCGGCGTGAGTTTTTAGCGCTTCTCGGGACCTGCTGTGCCTGGCCTCTGGGATGTCAATCGATGGGAGATAGTGATTCTATCGACGTTTCTTCCATCGGGGGAAGCTTTGCCAATCCAAACCCCGTTCTCGGCCATGCGTTGAGAACGGCTTCTCTCGATTTATCCCGCTATCCCCAAAGCAATGAGGACCCCTATGACGCTATCGTCGTAGGCGGGGGAGTATCGGGCTTAGCGGCCATGTGGAAACTAAAAAAAGCCGGGATTGAGCGCGTGCTCTTACTCGAGTTGGGGGCTCGCTGCGGGGGGACTTCGCTCGGCGGCCAGATAGATGGAATGGGTTTTCCATGGGGCGCACACTATATCAATGTTCCGCCACCGGAAGCGCAGTGTGTCCATGAATTACTCGGTGATATAGGCGTCATAGAGGGATACGACGCGAGAGGTTGGCCGCTCGTGGAATCCGGTGCGATCCTGCACTGGCCCCACGAGCGGCTGTTTATTAATGGACACTGGCAAGATGGGTTGGAGCCGATGTCCGGAGTTTCTACCTTAGAAAGGGATGAAATACTCCGTTTTCGCGATACGATGCTGCGATTTGCTCTTCAAAAGGGCAGAGACGGCAAGCCTGCTTTTGCCCTTCCCATGCGTTACAGCAGCCAAGATCCGCAACTCTTATCGTTGGACCAGATCCCCTTTTCCGCATTTCTCAAGGAAAATGGCTTTACTACACAGCCTCTGAAGTGGTATGTCAACTATGCCTGTCGAGATGATTACGGCAGCCTTTCTCACCAAGTTTCTGCCTGGGCGGGAATACATTATTACGCCTGTCGAACCTACGATTATCGCTTAAAAGACACCTATCCCGCCCATACCCTAACTTGGCCAGACGGCAATGCCCGCCTCGTGCGGGGATTGATGGGCCAGGTCGATGTGGACCAAATCCGAACGCACACTCTGGCGATGCGGATAGATCAAATGGGACGCGATATCGCCGTCGCCGCGCTCGATGTCGAATCCCAAGAAGGTTCGCTTCTTCGCGCTAAATCCGTTGTCTATGCTGGAAAGTTACATACCGTACCCCACGTCTTTCCCAACTTGAATCGAGACCAACGCAGCGCTTTGCAAGGCATCCAATACAGTCCCTGGCTTGTTGCGGCAATCAAGCTAAATAAAAACGCTCGTTTTACGGCTACCCATTGGGATAACGTGCTGTACGACAGCCCTTCGCTTGGATACATCTCACCACGACCCCCAAACCCACTTGGGGATCCGGCTCCCGTATTAACATACTATTTACCTTTTGTAGAAAATTTACGTGAGGCTAGGCAAGATTTACTCAAAGCAGATCACCGTAGGTGGGTTGAGTTTATCGTTCATGATTTGGGGCAAGCGGATAGATCTCTCACAGAATCCATTGAGCGGATTGACCTGTACCGTTGGGGACATGGCATGCCGCGACCCGTTCCGGGGGCTCTTTGGGGTAGAGAGAAGATGTGGAGGCGAAAAGCACTCGAAGGGGCTTTTTTAGCTAGCTGCGACCGGACGGGGCTCCCCCTTTTTGAAGAAGCGGTTTTTACTGGCGTATTAGCTGCCGAGGAGGTCATGGACTACCTCGGTCATTCCTATGCCACATCTATAGGTGAATATGCAAAAAGGGGATGAAAAACCCCCGCGTCTCGGGGTCTTCATACTGTTTGCAGCTATTTTCACCGCCGCGGGTTGTGCCATTATATATGAGCTGCTTATTGGAAGTACATCCTCTCTATTCCTTGGAGGAAGCGTTGAGCAGTTTTCCCTCACTATAGGATTTTTTCTCTTTGCCATGGGAATCGGCTCTTGGGCTTCTCGCTGGGTCGAAGGGAATTTAATCATTCGATTTATACAGGTTGAAATTGTGCTGGCCCTCCTTGGGGGGAGTGCGGTGAGTATCCTCTATGCTTTATATGCGTATACGGGGTACTTCCAATACGGAATGATTTTACTGATTATAGCCATCGGCACGCTTATTGGGTTAGAAATCCCGATACTAACTCGCATTCTTCGGCAATACGATTCACT
>Ga0181568_10000655_pt1 | contig 31069 bp, 32 predicted proteins | sample 101ome_20_FD_133758 | JGI IMG/M metagenome (GOLD analysis project Ga0181568, IMG submission 133758) | Coastal salt marsh microbial communities from the Groves Creek Marsh, Skidaway Island, Georgia - 101404AT metaG (megahit assembly) | ecosystem: Environmental > Aquatic > Marine > Intertidal...
ATGGACTTTGGTCGTTCGTTTTCTTTGGGTTGAAGAATCCGATCGGGGGATTGGTGTTGATCGTGGTATTGTTTTTTTTGATCATTAGAACTATCCAGCATTTCAAAACCATTGAGCTATATGCCTCGAGCTTACTCTACCCCTATTTAATTTGGGTATGTTTTGCCTCTTTTTTAAACGGAGGGATTGTTTTTCTTAATTATTTATAAATTAAATTAACAACCTAATTTATAATTGTAAACTATCTAAATCTTAATTTATAATTACCCTTGTTGTTTTTTTGTTTTTTAATGGCTAAATGTTTTTTAATTTTCTTGCCAATAATTTTTTCTTCCAACAATATGTAAATATGCCAACAATGATCATGACAGAGATGAATTGAATTCCCAATGGAATTTTGGAATAAGCCTACCAATCACATAAAATTTACTATAATTTAGTCTGGGGTGAATAGAATCTCCTAAGTGTTTTTTTAAATGCATCACTGGTATTTTTTTTTAGGACTGAGCATCAAAATGATAACCATAAGTGCCTTTTATTTAATAGATGTTCATAGCACTTTGAGGTGGGACATCTGATTTGGTTTAATTAGGTGTTGTATAGTGCTTGAGTGGATTAGTTTTCAAGGGAATGAGTTAAATTTTAAAATTTGGAAAACAATCCACTTAGGTTTAAAACCAAGTAATTTCATTTTAAAAGGAGGGTTGATAAAATAAATTGTACGTTCTGGTTACTATTAAAAAAATCTTCACCAAACGAGAGTATAGACAGAAATGGTAAGGGTCACTCTGGAGCCAATTCAACTTTTAGCCCCTCTAGTTTTTTTTCTATAGAAATTTGACAGCCCAAACGACTATTTTCTTTAACATGGAAAGCTTCGGACAACATGGCTTCTTCATCAGGACTTTTATCTGCCAAGGGATGATCGCTTAATACATAACATTGGCATGAGGCACACATGGCCATTCCACCACAGGTACCCTCAACAGGCAATTCGTAGGCTTTACAGACTTCCATTAAGTTCATGGCCATATCTGTAGGGGCTTGAAGTTGATGCGTTTTACCAGCCCTGTCGATTACGGTAACTTTTATGTCCATTTATTCGATAGTTTTGATGGTTGATTTTTGAGCTTCTTTTCGGCTGCCGTCAAATCCGGTAATCCCACTAACTGTCGTATATTTAAGTATGTTTCTCTTTTCGGGATATATGCGTTGAAAAGCACTTTGACACATCAAAGTGGCTTCATGAAAGCCACAAAGAATGAGTTTGAGTTTACCAGGATAGATGTTTACATCACCAATAGCATAAATTCCGGGAATATTGGTTTGGTAGTCTAAAGCGTTGTTTACTTTGATTGAATTTTTTTCGATTTCCAAACCCCAATCAGAGATGGGTCCCAGTTTAGGGGTAAGTCCAAAAAGAGGAATAAAATAATCTGTTAGGTGTTTAACCGAGGACCCCTTATGGCTATAAGTTACAGAAGTAAGATGATTTTCGCCCTCCAATGCAATTACTTCTGAAGGAGTAATAAGTTGTATTTTGTTTTGGTTTTTGAGGGCTTGTACTTTTTCTACGGAATCAAGTGATCCTCTAAACTCGTTACGGCGGTGCACCAAAGTGACACTTTTTGCTACTTCTGCCAATACGATGGTCCAATCTAAAGCCGAGTCGCCACCCCCTCCAATCAGCACATTTTTATTCCTATATTTTTCGGGTTCTCGGATTATATAATCTACTCCCTTGCCTTCCAATTTCGCCAAATTTTCCAGATCAGGTTTTCTAGGTTCGAAGTTACCCAATCCCCCGGAAATAGCGACTACCGGCGCATGGTGACTGGTTCCCATATCGGTGGTAACCACAAAGCTACCATTAGCTAGTTTTTGAATTTCCATAGCGGTTTCACCCAAGGTAAAACCAGGTTGAAAAGGTTGAATTTGCTCCATCAAACGATCAACCAAATCGCCTGCCATAATTTCGGGTCGAGACGGTATATCGTAAATGGGCTTTTTGGGATAGATCTCGGCACATTGTCCACCGGGATGAGGCAGGGAGTCAATCAAGTGACATTTTAACTTCAGTAGTCCTGCTTCAAATACGGCAAACAAACCAGTTGGTCCGGCTCCAATTATAATGATGTCCGTTTTGATCATGTTTATGCAGAATCTACACTTATGACCTCTTCGATCTGAGGGACGTATTTTTTGATGGTCATCTCTACACCCGACTTTAGAGTCATCTGGTTAACTGTACAGGAAACACATGCTCCGTGGAGTTGTACCTTTACTTTTTTATCATTTTCTATAGAAACCAAGGATATGTCTCCGCCGTCTGAAGCTAAAAAAGGACGAATCTCTTCTAAAGCAACCAGGACTTTCTCTTTTATTTTTTTTGAATCCATTTTTTTTATTTTGTTGCGGCACAGCCTACCATATTGGTAATGGTCACAGCCTTGGTTGGGGGTAAAGTAGTATTTCTTTTCAATAATTGGGTAACCATATTTTGGGTTACTTCAGTTATGGACTTCTGAATGCGTGTTCCTTGCTGCAATGCGGCAGGTCTACCTATGTCGGCAGCTTCTCTAACACTCTGCACCAAAGGTAAAGCTCCAAGAAAAGGGACATTATGGTCTATTGCCAAATTTTCTGCCCCTTTCCGGCCAAAAATGTAATATTTGTTGTCGGGCAATTCTTCAGGAGTAAAATAGGCCATATTCTCAATAATACCTAGAACAGGAACATTTATACTTTTTTGAGTGAACATTGCAATTCCCTTTTTGGCATCTGAAAGAGCAACATTTTGTGGAGTGCTCACCACCACTGCACCATTAAGAGGAAGGGACTGAACAATACTGAGATGAATATCTCCAGTTCCAGGAGGTAAATCAATAAGTAAAAAGTCTAACTCTCCCCAAGCGGCGTCAAAAATCATTTGATTCAAAGCTTTTGCAGCCATTGGACCACGCCAAACCACAGCTTGATTAGCTTGGGTAAAAAATCCGATAGACAAAACCTTTACGCCATAGTTTTCTATCGGTGCCATCTTAGACTTTCCTTCTAAATTTACGGACAAGGGTCTTTTGCCTTCCATATCGAACATGGTGGGCATGGAGGGGCCATAAATATCAGCATCCAAAACCCCGACACTACAACCCATCTGAGCAAGGATTACTGCCAGATTAGCCGTTACAGTAGATTTTCCTACTCCGCCTTTGCCAGAGGAAATCGCTATTATAGAATCAATACCTGGTATGGGCTTACCCTTAATAGAGGCGGTAGGTGCAGGTGATTCTACTTTGGTATTGATGTTTATCTTAGCCTTCGGATGAACCTCTTGGTGGATTACTTCCAATATACTGACCTCTAATTTTTTTCGAGCTTGTAAACTGGGGTTGGACAAACGAAGGTCAATGTCAATTTCGTCACCAAAAACCATAATATTGGTGATCGCCTTGCTTTGAATTAGGTTTTCTTGTGCTCCAGGTGCAGAGATTTTTTCGAGGGCTTTTATCACCTCTTGTTTGTTTAATTTCATCTCTAGCTAACTTTATTTTTTAAATTACAAATATAATCTAATCTGTTCGGAAACAAAAGTTTAGATTTCGATGGGAGGAAGGTTCAAGTTTGGATCCCAAAAAAAATCTTTAAAATCTACAATTTGATCTTTTTTTACACTGATTCCCTCGCTTTCAAGGAGTTGTTGCATCAATTTGTATCCTGAAAAATGGTGTTTTCCAGTTAAAAGACCATTGCGATTGACCACGCGATGAGCGGGCACATCGGGTCGATTGTGGGAAGCATTCATAGCATAACCGACCATCCTAGCACTTTGGGGATGTCCTAAATAACGGGCGATAGCCCCATAGGAAGTGACTCTCCCCAAAGGGATTTTTTGAACAACCTGATAAACCTGATCAAAAAATAAAGACATCAGTTGAACTGAAATTGAAGGTATGTGATGGGTTTGTTTTGCTCTAAAAACATTTTTTCATAAAAGGTTTGAACAGCCACAGCAGCGCTGGGAGTATTGGGGTTGTTGTATATGTCGTGATGGGCATAGAGCAATTGGCAGGACGAATCATTCATCAGTCCAAGCGTATAGCCGTGAAGGAACTCACTGTCGGTTTTGAGATGAACACAACCTTGGGCATGTAATATTTTTCGGTATAGATTCAAAAAATTGGGATGGGTCAATCGGTGTTTGGATCTTTTAAACTTGATCTGTGGATCTGGAAAGGTAATCCATATTTCTGCCACCTCATCATCAGCAAAAAGGGTATCGATCAATTCGATTTGTGCACGGACAAAAGCAACATTTTCGCAGTTTTTTTCTAAAGCAGTCTTTGCACCCCGCCAAAATCGAGCCCCTTTAATGTCAATCCCAATAAAGTTTTTTTCAGGATTTTGGATCGCTAAATGTAGGGTATATTCCCCCTTGCCACAACCCAACTCCAATATGATGGGGCGGTCGTTATTAAAATATTTTTTGTGCCAGTGACCCTTATATTCAAAAATGTCTTTTTCAAGAATGTATCGTTTAGGCTGAATGACGTTTTTAAAGGTTTTGTTCTCTTTAAAGCGTTTGAGTTTGTTTTTACTTCCCATTCTGTAATTTAAAAAGCTAAAGTTAGCCAATGGAAAATTAATCCTGAATAGAATTCATATCATCTGAAGCCTTTTGTAGAGTAAAAGAAAATTCTGATCCAACTTTCGGGGTACTTTCTACCAATAGCTTTTCCTGATGGGCTTCAATAATGTGTTTTACGATGGCTAAACCCAATCCAGAGCCTCCAGCTTTTCGGTTCCCAGATTTATCTACCCTGTAAAAACGCTCGAAAAGTCGGGGTAGGTGTTCTTCAGCTATTCCTTCACCATTGTCAGAGATTCTGACTAATATCTTTTCTTCATTGATTTCTTCCAAACTCACCTCTGTTTTTCCGTTTTTTACACCATACTTTAGTGAATTGACGATCAAATTGGTCAGCACTTGCTGAATCCTTTCCTCATCGGCAAAAACCTGAAAAGACTCACGATACTCTTTGTCAAAACCAATAGAGATTTTATTTTTAATTGCCTGAATTTCAATTAGATCAAAAACATTCTCAATCAGTTGTTTGATGTCAAAACTACTCCTATCAATGGTTTTGATTCCTGATTCGAATTGGGTGATCAAATCCAAATCTTTAACCACATAGATCAGTCTCTCAACACCCTTTGCTGTTCTTTTGAGGTACTTTTCCCTTACTTTTTTATCTTTTATGGCACCCTCCAACAGGGTGAGTACATATCCCTGAATGGTGAAAAGAGGGGTTTTTAATTCGTGTGAAATATTTCCTATGAATTCCTTGCGGTAGTTTTCCTTTTCTTTGAGTGATTCTATTTCTAATTTTTGATCATCGGCAAACTTTTGCAAACTCTGTCGCAGCACTTCCATATCAGATTGAATAATTTGCTGATTCATCGATACACCCGATGGAGAAAGATCGTTGTATATGTTCTTAATTTTGTTTTGAATGAATCTTTCTATCCTGTAATGAATTAGAAAAACAGAAAAAATAAAAAAAAAGAAAAACAGGAAAATCATCAGAATGATACTCTTGGAATTGAATTGAAAATTGAGTAAGTAAAAGAAAAGTGACAGCAAAATGATCAGCAATATGACCAAAATAGCCGAAAGTCTGAACGCTACTCTAAAATTCTTTATCCTAAGCACAATAATTATTTGGGGGGTCTAACAAATTTGTAACCTACCCCTTTAACGGTCTTAAAATGTTTATCACCAACTTTTTCTCTGAGTTTTCGGATGTGTACGTCTATAGTTCTATCACCTACTACTACTTCGCTACCCCAAACCACTTGCATAATTTTTTCTCTTTTGACTACTTTATCCGATTTGGATGCCAAAAGGTAGAGGAGTTCAAATTCTTTTCTAGGTAAAGAAAAGGTCTTGCCTTTGAGGGTGACCTCATATTGATCCCTATCAATAATCAATTTGCCTACTTTTATTTTGTCCTGGTTTTCTTCCTCTTTTTTGAGTCGTCGTAGAAGAGATTTTACTTTGGAAACAATGATCTTGGGTTTGATGGGCTTGGTAACATAGTCATCGGCACCTGCATCAAATGCTGCTACATATGAATAATCTTCCCCTCTAGCAGTGAGGAACATAATGATGGTGTCATTGAAATTTGGGTTTTTACGTAAATATTCGCAAGCTTCAATACCATCCATTTCAGGCATCATTACATCCATTATAATTAGATGAGGGGTTGTTTTCTCCGCCTTTTTTATGGCTTCCTTACCATTGGAAGCAGTTTTCACACTGTAACCTTCCTGCAACAAATTGTATTTAATGATCTCAATCACATCGGGTTCATCATCAACCAACAATATCTTGATATCCTTTTTTTTCATGATTTTATTTCAGAGCTAATATAAAAATTAATACTATTAGGAATTTAAAAACGCATTGTAAAGGTACACTTATATTAATCGAAATTAATTTTACTAAATTTGGATGTATTATATATAAAAAATCTGCCTTTGCGAATCGCACTGCTCTTCTTAATGTTGATAAATTTGCATTTTGTCTCTGCTCAACAAAATATGCAAGATGGAGAATTGAATGATCATTCTGCCGAAAAATTAATCTTTCAATTGTATCCAAACCCCTTTACAGGAGATAAGCTTCATATTATTTCTACACCCACTGATATCAAGAACATCATGGTCCTAAACGTTTTGGGTGAAGTCGTTTATCAAACCGCTACTTTTGAGAGTTATATAATACCCAACAACCTTACAAGTGGTATTTACATTGTAAAAATAAAACAAGGACCCCAACAAGGACTTGCTCGTCTGGTTGTGCCTTGACCTTGTTAAAAAATGACAAAAAATCATTTGGAAAATTTTTGGGAAATAGACAGTCACGCTGCTTTTGATGCATTGGCTTTGAAGACTTTTTATTTTCAATATGAAAATAATAAGGTTTACAAATCTTTTTGTGATCTGATCAATTATCATCCATCCGAAGTTAAATCTGTAAAAGATATTCCCCACCTGCCCGTATCTTTTTTCAAAATGAGAAGGGTTTGTTGTTTTGAAGATGTTAGTGTGCCGTTTTTCAGTTCCAGCACCACTACCGGATTAGAACCCTCAAAGCATTATTATCGAAACCCGAAGGATTATCAAATAAGTTTTAGAAAAGGGTTTGAACATTTTTTTGGAAACATCAAGAATTATGCTGTTCTAGCATTATTACCTTCATACATTGAAAAAGAAGGTTCTTCACTCATTTATATGGCTGATGATATGATCCTAAATAGCCAAAAGGTGGAAAGTGGATTTTATCTAAATCAATTGGATGTGCTCAATGAACAGATCAAACTGTTGGAGGAAAAAGGTCAAAAAACATTGTTGTTGGGAGTATCCTTTGCCCTACTAGATTTGGTCGAGAGGTATTCATTTGATCTTCACCACACATTGGTGATGGAAACAGGAGGAATGAAAGGCAGGAGGAGGGAATTGATTCGGGAGGAATTACACGATCGTTTGAGAAGAGGATTTGGAGTAGACAAAATTTATTCAGAGTATGGTATGACCGAATTACTCTCCCAAGCATATTCTAAAGGTAAAGGAATTTTTGAATGCCCCCCCTGGATGAGCGTTGGTGCAAGAGAGCATCAAGATCCTTTTAATCGATTGCCTTGGGGACAAACTGGCGGGTTGAACATCATTGACTTGGCTAACCGTGATAGCTGTGCTTTTGTAGCCACCGAAGACTTGGGTAAGGTGTATTCTGACAGACAGTTTGAAGTATTAGGGCGTTTGGATGCCTCAGATATAAGAGGTTGTAATCTGATGGTCGTTTAATCAACAACTTTTACAATAAAGTAATTTCTCTTTCCCCTTTGCAGTAAAATGTATTGATCATCGATCAAATCTGTTGAAAAAATACTAAAACTCTCGTCAACCTTGGTTTTGTTGACCGAAATTGAATTTTCATTGAGGGCCCTTCGGGCTTCTGCATTGGATTTAAGAAAAGAAGTTTTGGATACTAACAAAGCGATAATGTCTATGCCTTGGTCCAGATCAAAACGCAAAATATTGGCATGAGGAACACCCTCAAAGAACTCCATAAAAGTTTGACTTTCAAGATTTTTTAAATCAGACGCGGTAGATCGCCCAAAGAGGATTTGACTGGCCTGAATGGCTTTTTGTAAATCTTCTTCGGAGTGAACCATGCGGGTAACTTCCTCTGCAATGGTTTTTTGTAACAACCTCTTGTGGGGACTTTCTTGATGTTCTCGGTTCAGACCCTCTATGGTTGGCTTATCCTTCAAGGTAAAAATTTTGATGTAGTTTTCAGCATCATCATCTGAGGCGTTCAACCAATACTGATAAAACTTGTAGGGAGAAGTTCGAGTCTTATCCAGCCAAATATTCCCTCCCTCAGTTTTTCCAAATTTTGTTCCATCAGCTTTGGTGATCAGCGGACAGGTAATTGCATAGGCTTTGCCACCCAACTTACGTCTAATCAATTCTGTTCCTGTGGTAATATTTCCCCATTGGTCACTTCCTCCCATTTGTAGTTTACAGTCCATATTTTGATAAAGGTATAGGAAATCATATCCCTGGAGCAATTGGTAGGTGAATTCGGTAAAAGACATCCCCACTTTGTCATTACTGTCGAGTCGTTTTTTTACAGAGTCTTTTGCCATCATGTAGTTAACGGTCAGGTGCTTCCCAATCTCACGAGAAAATTCGATTAAAGTATAGTCTTTGATCCAATCAAAATTGTTGACCAACTTCGCTGCCATTGGGTTTTCTGAATCAAAATCAAGGTATTTTTGTAATTGATTTCTGATACCTTCAACATTTTTCTGTAATCCTTGAGCATCCAAAAGATTTCTTTCGTTAGACTTTCCCGAAGGATCGCCAATCATACCGGTAGCGCCACCCACCAGAGCAATAGGTTTATGGCCAGCTCTTTGAAAATGAATCAAAATCATGATTTGCACCAAGCTACCAATGTGAAGAGAGTCAGCTGTTGGGTCAAAACCGATGTAGCCAATGGTTTTTTGGCCGTTTAAGTAATCCTCCGTTTCCGGCATGATGTCGTGTAACATTCCTCTCCAACGAAGTTCTTCTACAAAATTTATCTGCATGACTTTGATTTGCTAACAAAGATATATTTATGCTCAAAAACAAAAAATTATTCTTAGAAAAGCATTAGTTTTATTTTATGATATTGGTGACTGGAGCTACTGGATTTATTGGTTCTCACTTGATGTGTCATTTAGCTGAAAAAAATATTTTTCCAGTGGCAATGTTTAGACATGAATCAAACAAAAAAAGGGTTTTGAAACTGTTTCAATCTAAATATATAGATGCAAAAGAACGCTATAACAAGATCACTTGGAGAAAAGGAGATTTTAGGGATTTTCCCAGCTTAGATTCAGTCTTTGTTGGTATTAGCCATGTTTACCATTGCGCAGGCTATATTTCCATGGCCCATCGGGATGTCAAAAAACTACTTGAAATCAATGAAAAAGGCTCTGCCTACTTGGTTAATCTTTGCTTATCTCATTCGATTAAAAAATTAATTTATATCAGCTCTATTGCTGCTTTAGGCAACGACTCTTCTGTCTCAGTAATAGACGAAAATACCCCCTGGGATAAAAATTCTGACAAAACCCCCTATGCATATTCTAAATATGGAGGAGAAATGGAAGTCTGGCGTGGGATGGAAGAGGGGCTTAATGCAGTGATTATAAACCCGGCTATAGTTCTGGGAAAAGGCAGTCCTATTGAAATTATTCTTCGGCGATTCAAAAAAGGTTTAAGATGCTACACCCCCGGAAACAAAGCATTCGTAAACATACAAGATGTAATAATGGTAATGGATAAACTCATGAACTCGGATATAAGAGGGGAACGGTTTATTTTGGTTGCAGAGAATTGGACTGGAAAAGCAGTGGCAAGACACTTATTAAATGCTGGGAATTCCAATCCAAGAGTGATTTCGATTCCCAAAGGTTTTTTTTATTTACTGTGGGCAGTAGAATACTTGATTGAACTTTTGGGGATAAGAAAACGGTTTTTGACTAGTGCCATGATTAAAGGTCAATATGAACATAAAACAATTAACGGAGAAAAAATTGAATCATTTATAAATTTTGGGTATTCTCCAATTTCAAAACTAATATAAAACGGATTAGAAATAGTCTACTTATAAATTAAACTACTACTCTATGCGCATTATTTCTTGAATACTGTCATTTAACTTTTTGAGTTGGCTCTGAACCAATTTGAATACGGGAAGGTATTTTTTTGGATTTTTTGCATAGTAGGATTGACTGGAAGCTAACTGTAAACTGTCGATTCCATATTTATCATAGAGGTATTTAGGCACTAAAAGCTGCTTTTTATCTTTGTTAAAAGAATTGTTTCGTTTGATGTTTTTCATTAAGATAATATCTGCCAAAATCTGACTCATTTGCTGAGGCGGGATCAAATCATCTGGAGGTCTGTTTTGTCCTGTCTCGGAACAAGAAAAAGTAATTAACCATAATAGGAAAATTATTTTTTTTGTTTTCATCGGTCATAAGTTAAGTTTTTACCCAAGGAACCTTCGATAATTTTCCCCCCATCATAAACCAAATTTCCATTAACAAAAGTTTTGGTGATGGTGGCTTCAAACGTAGTTCCTTCAAAAGGCGACCATCCACATTTATAGAGCAAGTCTTCTTTGAAAACTGTAAAACTTTTGTTTAGATCAACTAAAACTATATCAGCAAAATACCCCTCGCGGATAAAACCACGATTTTGAATTTTAAACAATATAGCTGGGTTGTGACAAGCCTTTTCGACGAGCTTTTCCAAAGTTGTTTTTCCCTGTTTTACTGCAGTTAAAAGTGCTGGATAAGCATGTTGTACCAAAGGGCCTCCAGAAGGTGATTTTGTGTATGGATTTTGCTTTTCTTGTAGGGTGTGAGGGGCATGATCAGTGGCTAATAAATCAATTTTGTCATCATTTAGAGCTTTCCAGAGGGCTTCGCGATCGCTTGCTTTTTTGACAGCAGGATTCCATTTAATCAAGTTTCCTTTGTCAGCATAATCCTCTTCGGAAAACCAAAGGTGATGAATACAAACCTCTGAAGTAATTTTCTTTTCTGACAAATGCTTTTCGTTGGAGAACAACTCAGTTTCAATAGCTGTTGACAAATGAAAGACATGCAATCTTGCCCCAGTAGCTTTGGCCAAACTTATAGCTTTTGATGAGGAACGAAAACAAGCATCTTGACTTCTGATCACATGATGCTTTTCTATTGGAATATCATCTCCGTATTGGGCAATGTATCGAGCTAAGTTTTCTTTTATTGTAGCCTCGTCCTCACAATGAACTGCGATAGGTAAATCTGTACTGGAGAAAATCTTTTCCAATACCTGTTCATCATCTACTAGCATATTACCGGTTGATGAACCTAAAAATAATTTCAGTCCTGCCGCTTTGGTGGTGTCAAAAGACCTTATTTCTTCAAGATTATTGTTTGTTCCTCCAAAGAGAAAGCCGTAGTTGGCAATAGAGTCTTTAGCCGCGATTTGCAATTTTTCTTCCAATCTTTTTTGGGTAGTGGTTTGAGGTTTAGTGTTGGGCATCTCAATAAATGAGGTAATACCTCCTGCTACCGCTGCTCGAGATTCTGTTGCAATTGTGGCTTTGTGTATCAAACCCGGTTCTCTAAAGTGTACTTGGTCGTCTATCCATCCCGGTAACAAATGAAGTCCCGAGGCATCAATGAGTTCCTCAACCCCTTTTGGTTCTATATATTTGGCAACTTTAACAATTTTTTCTCCACGAATCAAAAGGTCTTTATGGGAAACCTTTCCCTCGTTTACTAGTTGGGCATTTTGAATAAGTATTTCCCTCATAAAATTTTATTTAATGTCCTTTTGATACTCAAAATTAATACGCCAAACAGTGCCTCCCAAATTATTTTTCCATTCATTTTGGAGACCCCCATTTCTCTATTGGTAAAGATTATTGGGTGTTCTTTATATTTGAACCCTTTATTCCAAATCTTAAATTTCATTTCAATTTGAAAGGCATAGCCCACAAATTGTATTTTTCTAAAATCCAACTGCTCTAGAACTTCTCTGGTATAACCAATGAATCCACCGGTAGGGTCTTTTATAGGCATAAAAGTGATACACCTTACATATAAAGAAGCCAAGTAGGACAACAAAATTCTACTTAGAGGCCAGTTGACCACATTTATGCCTTTTACATAACGTGAACCTATTACCATAGAGTACTCAGACTTTAGGTAATCTAGCATAATAGGTAATTCATTGGGGTGGTGAGACAAATCTGCATCCATCTCAAAAACAAATTCATATTTTTTTTTCAACGCCCACTTGAAGCCATGGATATAGGCTTTACCCAAGCCTTCTTTTCTTTCTCGTTGCTCCAAAAAAAGACGATTCGGATGTTTTTTAATCAATTCTGATACTAAGTCAGCTGTTCCGTCTGGCGATGAATCGTCAACAATCAAAATATCAAAAGCTTTATGGTTTAGGGTCATTTGAACAATCTTTTTGATGTTTTCAACCTCGTTGAAGGTAGGAATGATTACCAAAGCTTTATCCATAGTGACGGGGGTAAAAATATTAAAATTAAAAAATTAGAGTCAAATTACTTCCTTATTTTTATTTCATGTTTCAATGGGCTGAAAAATTTCAACATCAACAAGACTGGTTCACTTTATTGATCATATTAACATTTATATCATATGTTCATCTTTACAGTGAAAATAGAAATCAATTTAAACTTCTAGTTGCATTATGGAAAATCAAAACATACTTTAAAATATTCGATAAGGAAAAGTTTGTCAACCCCTTCCTTAAATTTAATTTGGTTTTGACTATGATTTCATTAATCACTTTTTCACTTTTGGGATACTTTTTTTACGATAAGCTTCTGATGTCCTTGTATGGAGAAATTTCATTTTTCACTTTTTACCTTGTAGTGTCTTCTCTTGTGATCATTCGTTATTGGATTCTTAAACTTATTTTTAAATATTCAAATCAATTTAAACTCTTCCAACATACCGTTTTCAAAAGTATAAGCTATTACGGATCAATCAGTCTATATACGATTGTATTTATTTCTTTCTATTATTACCGTTTTTATGATAATATCAATCTCCTTTTTATTATTACAGCACTGATCATTTGTTTAGTATACTTATCTCATCTGACCATATACATTGAAATCATTCAGAAAAATCCAAGCAGTATAGTTTATTTAATTTTGTATCTTTGTGCATTCAAAATAGCGCCCTGGCTTTGGCTCTATAAATCAGTTTATTAGACAAAACCAAAAACAGAAGAAATATGAAAGTGAAGACTATTTTGGTTTCTCAACCCGAACCTGCAAGTGATAAATCTCCTTACTCACGATTACAAGAAAAACACAAACTCAAGATTGATTTTAGACCATTTATACATGTGGAAGGATTGTCCGCAAAGGATGTAAGAATGCAAAAAATCAATTTTTCTGACTTTGATAATATCATATTAACCAGTAGAAACGCCGTCGATCATTTCTTCAGAATTACTGAAGAGATGCGTTTTAAAGTTCCAGATTCTACAAAATATTTTTGTCAATCGGAGGCTGTAGCATTCTATCTCCAGAAGTATGTAGTTTACAGAAAGCGCAAAATTTATGTAGGGGAAAAAAGTATTAATGATTTGAAAACTGTTTTTAAAAAATTTGAAAAAGAAAAGTTTTTACTCCCTAGCTCTGACATTCTCAAACCAAGCATACCAGATTGTCTAAATGACATGGGTATAAATTGGACAAGGGCACCTTTATACAAAACTGTTGTAAGTGATCTTTCCGATTTGAGAAATGTGTATTACGACGTATTGGTATTTTTTAGCCCTTCTGGGATTGAGTCACTATTCAAAAATTTTCCGGATTTTGAACAAAATAATACTAAAATAGCGGCTTATGGAAATGCCACTGTACTTGCTGCGGATAAAGCAAAATTGAGAATCGACATCAAAGCACCGACTCCTGACACACCTTCTATGACTATGGCTATTGAAAAATATATAAGCAATAACGGTAAGTAATTTGTTAGTTTCTACTGCGATTTTTCTTTAAATGTTTTCAATAGAAGAATAACCCACCCTAATATCAGCAAACTACCTCCCATGGGAGTAATTGGACCCAACCATGAAAAATCATAAGTGGTCAACTTTCCAAAACAGAGGATGAAAATACTAAAGGAAAAAAGGATAACGCCCCAAAAAAACAACTTGAAAATCAAAGGATTTTTTGCATTAGGAATTTGAGAAAAAATGATCAAAGCAAGGCCATGATACATCATGTATCGAATCCCAGTCTGAAATGATTGTAAAACTTCTTCCGTAAAGTGGTCCTTAAGAAAATGGCTAGTAAAAGCACCCAAAACCACTGCCATCAAGGCAAAACTCCCCCCCGCTAAAATATATCTTCTCACCAAATCAATATAAGATTTAAAATATAAATTTTCGTTAATTAATTGATTAATTTTATTTAAATAATGGTTTTAATTTTTAAAAAACTAAAAAGTTTGACTTTTGAAGAAAAAAAATGAGATAGTACTGATCGATGGCCTTGATAAAATCATTCTAAGGAGCTTAATGAAAGACGCGAGAAAGTCGATCAATGAAATTGCGAAAACCGCTGGTATATCTGGAGCAGCTGTCCATCAACGTCTAAAAAAATTGGAGAGTTCCGGACTTATATTTGGATCTCAGATTGTATTGAATCCCAAAATACTAGGCTATAAAACCATGGCTTTTATAGGTATTTACTTAGACAAAGCAATAAGAAATCCAGAAGCGGTAAAACAACTTCAAAAAATTCCAGAAGTGATCGAGTGTCATTACACTACCGGTAACTGGAGTATTTTGATCAAAATACTCTGTGAGGATAACGAACATTTGATGAGATTGTTAAACCATAAAATTCAAACCATAGATGGAGTTTCGAGGACAGAAACTTTCATTTCACTCAATCAACAGATCAAAAGACAAATTCAGTTGTAGAATATTTGTTTTAATTATTCTTACGATGGATCAAGGCAAAAACAATGATAAACAATTGTAAAATACCCGAAATTAAATTGGCGGTAATTACAGAAATGCTATCAATCAAAACCCCATAGCAGAACCAAAAACAGATTCCTATAAACATAATCACATACATGGAAACGGAGACGCCTTTGGCAGTCCGTTTTTTAGATATTTTAATTACCTGAGGGACAAAAGCAATCGTTGTAAAAGTGGCAGCAATCAGACCAATGATCTCAATTTGAAAATCACTCATCAGATGACTATATTTATGATTTTTCCTGGAACTACAATTATTTTTTTGGGACTGGATCCGTGAATATGATTCAGTGTACGTTGTTCATTCATAACGGCTTGCTTAATTTCTTCCACCCCCATATCCAATGAAAGTTTGATCGTAAACCGCATTTTCCCGTTAAAAGAAACTGGATATTCCTTCGTTGCTTCCTCCACCATAGAAGGATCGAAAACAGGAAAGGGTTCAAATTCAATACTGTTGGGATGTCCCAATTGTTGCCACAGTTCTTCACAAAAATGAGGTGCGAATGGGGAAAGTAAAATTAAAAGAGGCTCCAATACCGTCTTATTAGAACATTTCAAAGCAGTCAATTCATTGATACAAATCATAAAAGTACTGACACAAGTATTGAAAGATAAACGCTCAATGTCATCGGTTATTTTTTTAATAGTTTGATGTAGTACTTTCATGCTTTCAGCACTTGGTGAATCCTCTGTAACCACCCAGCTATCTTGTTGATAAAACAACCTCCAGAATTTTTTGAGGAAATTAAGAACCCCAGATATTCCGGCGGTATTCCAAGGCTTGTCTTGCTCTATGGGACCCAAAAACATTTCATACATGCGAAGGGTGTCAGCGCCATAGTTATCGCAAATTTCGTCGGGGTTGACCACATTGTATTTTGATTTGGACATTTTTTCAACCTCTCTTCCAACTATATATTTTCCGTTTTCAAGAATAAACTCTGCTTGTTGAAAGTCTTTTTGCCAATTTTTAACCCCCTCCACATCCAATTCATCATGGTTATTGACATAACTCACTTCAATATGTATGGGTTCAACTTCGTGCTCCCCAATCAAGCCTTTAGACAGAAAAGTACGGGTTCCTTTTTTTCGATAAACAAAAGCGGAATTTCCTAAAATCATTCCCTGATTGACCAGTTTTTTGGCGTATTCTTTAGAATTTGTATAACCCAAATCAAAAAGAACTTTTTGCCAAAATCTCGAATACAATAGATGTCCTGTAGCATGTTCACTTCCGCCCATATAAAAATCTACCTCTTTCCAATACTCCATGGCTTCAGATGCGAGCCACTGCGTTTGATTTTGGGGATCCATATAACGGTTAAAATACCAAGAGCTTCCAGCCCATCCAGGCATAGTATTAAGCTCCAAAGGAAAAACAGATCTATGGTCGATGCGGTCAATGGAAACCACTTCTTGATTGATTTCATCCCATGCCCATTTCTTAGCATTCCCTAATGGGGGTTTTCCGTCATCGGTAGGAAGATATTTTTCCACTTCAGGCAGTTCAAGGGGGAGGTGTTGCTCCTTCAAAGGTACTGGAATATCACCTTTGAAATACATAGGGATGGGCTCACCCCAATATCTTTGCCGGCTAAATATAGCATCCCTTAGCCTGAAATTTACCGCCCCTTTTCCATATTTTTTTAATTCCAACTCGGCAATCACTTTCTTCACTGCTGCTTTGTAATCCAAACCATTTAAAAAATCAGAATCAGTCAATTTTACATTCCCTTTTTCAGAAAAAGCACCATCAGATACATCAACACCATCAAATATATTGATGATGGGTAAATTAAAATGGGTTGCAAAATCAAAGTCCCTTTGATCTCCACTGGGTACCGCCATAACCGCTCCGGTTCCATAACCTGCCAATACATATTCCCCAATCCAAATGGGAATAGGTAGTCCGGTAAAAGGGTGAAGGGCATAAGCACCCGTAAACACTCCACTAACGGACTTAACATCAGATTGTCGTTCTCGGTCCGATTTTTGAGCAACCCGGTCGATGTAATCCACTACTGCTTTCTGTTGATCGGGGCCGGTGATTTTTTTAACCAACTCGTGCTCAGGGGCAAGCGTTATATAGGTAACCCCAAAAATGGTATCCGGACGAGTTGTAAAGACTTCTATGGTCTCGGGGTGGTTTTCTATTTGAAAATAGATGCTGGCCCCTCTGGATTTTCCAATCCAATTCCTTTGCATTTCCTTAAGAGAATCCGGCCAGTCCAATTCATCCAAGTCTTTTAATAGCCTATTGGCATAGGCACTGATGCGCATGCTCCATTGACGCATTTTCTTTTTGGTGACCGGATGTCCACCGCGTTCTGATACACCATTTACAATTTCGTCATTGGCCAAAACAGTTCCCAATGCAGGACACCAATTGACTTGTGTTTCGGACAAATAGGTAAGTCGATAAAGCAATAAGACTTTTTGTTGTTTGTCACTGTCATATGCATTCCATTGTTGGGCATCGAAAAGCGGAGTATCCTTATCGCAATGTGCCTGGACATTTAAATTGCCTTCCTTTTCGAAGCGAAGGATCAGCTCTGAGATAGGGAGTGCCTTATTGGCCTTAAGATCATAATAAGCGTCAAATAATTTGAGAAAAATCCACTGTGTCCATCGGTAATAATCAGGGTCTGAGGTTCTCACCTCACGATCCCAATCGAAAGAAAATCCCATTCGATCGAGTTGCTGACGGTATCTGTCGATATTGGTTGTAGTCGTTTTGGAGGGATGTTGTCCGGTTTGTATGGCATATTGCTCAGCCGGGAGTCCAAAAGAATCGTAGCCTTGAGGATGAAGAACATTAAATCCTGAATGCCTTTTGAATCGCGCAATAATATCGCTGGCAATGTATCCCAAAGGATGACCCACATGAAGACCGGCACCAGAGGGGTAAGGAAACATATCCAAGACATAATACTTGGGTTTTTCACTTTGGTTGTGTGCCTTAAAGGTTTTATGAGTCGCCCAAAAGTTTTGCCACTTTTTTTCGATTTCTAGAAAATTGTAATCCATTAAGGCTTGTTTTTTGAATGCGTAAAAATAAGCTTATTAAGAAAGGAAAAAAAGTTTCCGGCTTACAAGGTTCTTTTTATTGATGGTTTTTTAATTTTACTGAAACAAACTTGCTCTATGAAGCAACTGAATGAAGAGAAATTCAACAAACGAAGACTAATTTCTACTTATTTTTCGGTAGTTGTGAGTATTACTTTAGTCTTGTTTTTAACCGGTTTGTTGGGGCTTTTGTTGATCAATTCCAAAAAAGTAGCGGATCACTTTAAAGAACAGATCGTAATGACAATCTATGTCAAAGATTCTGCCAAAGAGGTAGAACTAAAACAACTTCAAAAAACCTTACGTTTAAATTCTGCCACCAAAAAAGTCATTTATGTTTCAAAAGAAGAAGCCTCCCAAAGACACGCCAACGAAATTGGTGAAGATTTTATGGAGTTTTTGGGTTACAATCCATTGCTCAATTCAATAGACGTATTTTTCAAGGCTCCCTTTTTGAATCCAGTTATGGTTTCGAAACTCAGTAAAGATATCTCTCTTTACAGCTACGTAAGTGAGGTGGTTTATGATCGACCCCTTCTGGAATTGTTGGATCAAAACATCAAAAAAATAACTTTTATGATGTTGTTGGCCAGTAGCCTATTTATACTTGTAGCCGTCCTATTGATCAACAGTTCCATACGGCTGTCCATCTACTCCAAAAGATTGATTATCAAAACTATGCAACTTGTTGGGGCAACCAAAAGCTTTATCCGAAGACCTTTTATTAAAACCCACTTGATGATGAGCACTCTGGGATCCATTATTGCAATTTCAGGGATGGTCTTAGTCATTTATGAAATACAAAAACGTTTTCCAGAGTTACAAATTTCCGAAAATCCTTTGGAGCCGGTGTTGGTTTTTCTGGGAGTATTCCTTTTGGGTTTAGGGATCACAACCGTAAGTACTTTCTTTGCCACACAACGATATTTAAACTTGAAATCTGACGCCATAAACTAAATTCTTAAGATGAGTAACGAAAACCAAAAAAAAGAATTCCTATTCAACAAAAGAAATTATCAATTTTTACTCCTATCTATTGCTTTGATTGCCTTGGGTTTTATTATAATGGCAGGTGGAGGAAGTGAAGATCCCAATGTTTTTAACCCTGAAATTTTTAATTTCCGCAGAATCAGATTGGCACCCACCATTGTTCTAATGGGTTTTGGATTGGCAATTTATACCATTTTAATGCCTCCAAAAAAAAAGTAAATGAGTGCGCTAGAAAGTCTGATTCTTGGAATTGTTCAAGGCGTAACAGAGTTTTTACCCGTTTCTTCCAGTGGACACTTAGAATTGGTCAAAGCCATTTTTGGAAATGATTATGAAAAACAACAAGGTTTATTGATTACTATTACACTCCATGCTGCAACTGCCTTCAGCACCCTTTTTGTTTTCAGAAAAGATATTACATTGATTCTTACAGATTTAATGATATTAAAAAAAGGAAAGCATCTAAACTTCAGCAAAAAAATCGTCCTTTCCATGATTCCTGCTGTTCTCATTGGTCTTTTTTTTGAGGATTTTATAGCCTCGCTTTTCGATGGTAAAATCGCTCTGGTGGGAACCATGTTGATGGTAACTGCCCTACTTTTATATTTGGCAGATCGGGTCAATGAAAACAACAAGGAATTGAGTTATGGTAATGCAATCTCTATTGGTCTCATCCAAGCTATTGCCATTCTCCCTGGAATTTCGAGGAGTGGAGCCACCATTGCACTTGGAGTTCTACTGAAGATTGATCGAGATAAAGCGGCTCAGTTTTCTTTTCTGATGGTCATTCCTTTGATCTTTGGAAGTATGGTTAAAAACATTTTAGATGGAGATCTAACCCATGAAAGTACTGAACTATTTCCCCTGATGACAGGTTTTTTTGGTGCTTTCATTACCGGAGTTTTTGCCTGTCGTTGGATGGTTGCCTTGGTGAAAAAAAGTAGACTCAAATACTTTAGCTTCTATTGTTTAATAGTGGGTGGACTTGCCATCCTATATAGTTTGTAAGATGAATTTGTCACTTGAATCCATCATGGAGGGTCAACTTTTGTTGGTTGACAAACCTATAGATTGGACATCTTTTCAGGTGGTAAATAAATTAAGGTGGGCTTTTAAAAAAAAATACAAACTTAAAAAACTAAAGGTAGGTCATACCGGAACCCTCGATCCTTTGGCTACGGGACTTCTAGTAATTTGTACCGGAAAAATGACCAAAAAAATCAGTGAAATTCAGGCACTTGAAAAAGCTTATACCGGAATCATTACATTGGGAGCAACTACCCCTTCTTACGATCTCGAAACAGCCATAGATCAAAGTTATTCCATCGATCATATTAAGAAAAGACAAATTAATATAGTCAAAAAAAAATTTGAAGGTGAAATTGATCAGTACCCTCCAATTTTCTCAGCCATAAAAAAAAAGGGGAAACGGCTTTACGAATACGCTAGAAAGGGTGAAAAAACAAAAATTAAACCCAGAAAAGTGTCTATTTACTCATTTGATTTCACCCAAATCAATCCTCCCCAACTTGACTTTAATATCAGATGTTCAAAAGGAACTTATATTCGATCACTGGCCCACGATTTTGGCAAAGCCCTTCAATCTGGAGGACATTTGAGCCAATTGAGAAGAACAGCCATTGGCTCATACAGCGTTGAAAATGCCCTTACCCCCAATCAAATCATAAAAAAACTGGAGGGATTATAATCTCGTGATGAACTTTTAATTCTTGATTTTTAATAATTTTGTAGCAAATCATTAGTATATGGAACTCACCTCAGATGAGGTAATGAATAGGTTAGATCGAAAGGGTTACTTGGATTTAGACATTCCCAAAGCGCTCGATTTAGTTTCAGCGATAAAACGACTCAAAAAAGAAAAAAAGGCAGTATTGCTGGCTCATTACTATCAAGAAGCCGAAATTCAAGAGTTGGCTGATTATTTGGGTGACAGTTTATTTTTGGCCCAAGCCGCAGAAAAGGTAGAGGCCAAAATGATTGTTTTTGCCGGTGTACATTTTATGGCTGAAACAGCAAAAATAATCAATCCCACCAAAAAAGTCATTCTCCCTGATCTGAATGCAGGCTGCTCACTCGCTGATTCTTGCCCCCCCGAAGATTTTAAAAAATTTATTGACCAATATCCCGGAGCACATGTAGTAACCTACATCAATTGCTCTGCCGAAATTAAGGCATTGAGTACCATAGTATGTACTTCGAGTAACGCCGTAAGGGTCATCGATTCCATACCGGAGGGAGAAACCATTATTTTTGCACCCGACAAGAACCTAGGGGGATATCTGATCAAAGAAACCGGAAGGGATATGATATTATGGGACGGATCTTGCATCGTTCACGAAGCATTTTCATTTGAAAGAATTGTCACACTCGCCAAGGAGAACCCCACAGCCAAATTTATCGCTCACCCGGAAAGCCAATCTCAAGTTCTAGATATCGCACACTACATTGGAAGTACTTCGGGCTTGTTAAATTATGTACAAAGCGATCCCTCAAAGTGCTTTATTGTAGCAACCGAAGCCGGAATCCTTCACGAAATGAAAAAACGTTGCCCCGAAAAAATCTTTATTCCAGCACCAGTAGAAGACGAAACTTGTGCTTGCAGCGAATGCGCCTTTATGAAACTCAACACACTGGAAAAATTATATCTGTGTTTAGAACACGAACAACCCGAAGTACAACTCAGTAAGAGCCTCATCGAAAAAGCCAAAATTCCCATTTCAAGAATGCTAAAGCTAGGCTAAAATAATGGATACCAACATACTCGTTATAGGAAGTGGCATTTCCGGATTGACTTATGCCATCAAAATGGCGCAGCAAAATCCGAGCCTTGAAATCGTTATGATTTCGAAAAACAGCTTGCTGGAAAGCAATACTAGATATGCCCAAGGGGGAATTGCGGTTGTCTCCGACTTTAAGGAAGATTCTTTTGAAAAACACATTGAAGACACCCTGATCGCCGGAGCAGGAGAATGTGACCAGGAGGTGGTTAAATTTGTAGTTAAAGAAGGGTATGAACGCCTCCAAGAGTTGATCGATTGGGGAACCCACTTCGACAAGCAAAAAAATGGATTACACCTCACCCAAGAAGGAGGGCATTCCGAAAAAAGAATTGTACACCACAAAGACAAAACAGGACTTGAAATTCAAAAGTCCTTGATCAAAAAGATCAAAACTTTTTCCAACATCTCTCTTTTGGAAAACCATACACTTGTTGACTTAATTACAGATCACCACAGTGAAAGTAATTACAATCGATGTTATGGGGCATATGTAATTTCAAATTTGGAACAAGAAATCATTAAAATTTCTGCTCAGATTACCGTCTTAAGTACCGGGGGTGCCGGGCAGCTTTTTTCCCATACCACCAATCCCGAAAATGCAACCGGAGATGGCTTAGGAGCTGCTTACAGAGCTAAAGTTTTTATGGAGGGACTGCCTTTTGTCCAGTTTCACCCCACTGCCCTTTATCCTAAAATCAAAAGAAATACTTTTTTGATCTCAGAGGCTGTCAGAGGAGAGGGAGGAATTTTAAGAAGTTTATCCGGCAAAAGGTTCATGACTGAATATCATCCCAAAGCCGAACTAGCACCAAGGGATATTGTTGCGCGATCTATTGCAGAGGTAGTTAGTGAAACCGGTGACGATTACGTTCTTTTGGATTGTAAAGCCATCAGCGAAAAAGAATTTGAAAATCAATTCCCCACCATAAAAGAAAATTGTCAAAAAGTTGGGATCAACCCCCCGCATGATTCTATTCCGGTGATTCCTGCCGCTCACTATTTCTGTGGAGGCATCAGTGTGAATCACTATGGAGAGACAAAACTCAAAGGCCTATATGCTATTGGAGAATGTAGCTATACAGGCCTGCACGGTGCCAATCGTTTGGCTTCCAATTCGCTGCTGGAATCCCTTGTTTTTTCTCATAGGGCCGCAATAGACTCCCTAAATCAAATGAAGGAAAACCTTCCTCCACGAGATTTCTTCCTAAAATTACCAGAATGGAAAGAAGAACATTTTATTTCAAATGAAAAAATCAGTGCCATTGGGCGTATGAAAAAACAATTGCAAAATTTAATGACTAGTAAAGTGGGTATTTTCAAAACCTCTATAGGCCTAATCGAGGCAGAGATGGAGTTAAAAAATATATTTCTGGAAACTCAGGACATATACAGACAAAACAAATTGACATTGGGAATTTGTGAATTGAGAAATATGGTGAGTGTGGCCTATTTGATGATCAAACAGTCTCAAGACTTGAATCAAAATAAAGGAGTATTTTACAATCGAGATTACGTTGAATAATTTTTACAACACCTATAAAAATGCTATTGATCAATTCATTGATCAAGCCCTTGAGGAAGACATTCAAGGAGCTGACCATAGCAGCAATGCCTGCTTTGATAACGAATTGGAACGTGAAGCCGTCCTGAAGGTAAAAGGCAATTGTGTGATTGCTGGTATTACGTTGGCACAAAAAATCTTTAATCGATACGATCCCAATTTAAACTTCAAACCTTTGGTCAAAGATGGGGATAAAATGGAACTTGGAACAGTTGCTTTTCAGGTCAAAGGCAAAGCCAAGTCAGTTTTGGCTACTGAAAGGTTAGTCCTCAACTGCATGCAAAGAATGAGTGGAATTGCAACACTTTCTCATCAACTCTGTCAGAAGATTCGGCACACCAAGTGTAAAATTCTCGACACTCGCAAAACCACACCCGGTTTCCGTTATCCCGAAAAGTGGGCGGTCTCCGTTGGCGGCGGCTACAATCATCGGATGGGTTTGTTTGATGCGATCATGATTAAAGACAATCATATCGATTTTTGTGGAGGCTTATCCCAAGCCTTGGAAAAAACCGAGGTTTATTTAACGAAAAATGCCCTGGAAATACCAGTCATTGTTGAGGTAAGAAATGGTGATGAAATTGATCAACTAATGCGTTTTTCTTGGGTAAAAAGAATTCTTTTAGACAATATGTCTCCTGAAATTTTGACGGAAAATATCAAAAAAATCAATGGAAAATTCGAGACCGAGGCCTCTGGAAATATTTCAGCACAAAACTTGGTTTCCTATGCAGAAACAGGAGTGGATTATGTATCGATGGGAGCACTCACCTATGCTACCGTTACCATCGATTTGAGTTTAAAAGCCGTTTAAAGTTTCCCTCTATATTTGCTATATTTGTGGAATTCCAAGCTATGAAATACAAAAGAATTCTTCTTAAGTTAAGTGGAGAAGCACTGATGGGCCATCAAAATCATGGTATTGATCCAATAAGGCTCAACGAATACGCAAGCGAAATAAAGGAAATACAAAAAACGGGGACTGAAATAGCCATCGTCATCGGTGGTGGAAATATTTTCAGGGGTGTTTCCGGAGCCAGTAAGGGTATGGATCGGGTTCAAGCCGACTATATGGGGATGCTTGCCACAGTAATTAACGGTTTGGCATTACAAAGTGCGTTGGAAAACAATGATGTTCCGACCCGGTTACAGACAGCCATCAAAATTGAAGCCATTGCAGAGCCTTTTATCAAAAGAAGGGCTACCCGACATTTGGAAAAAGGAAGGGTTGTCATTTTTGGATCCGGAACAGGAAATCCTTATTTCACAACCGATTCTGCAGCGGTACTTCGTGCCATAGAAATCAATGCCGATGTGATCCTAAAAGGAACAAGAGTAGATGGAATCTACAATGAAGATCCTGAAAAAAACAAAGGAGCCGTCAAATTCGACATACTTTCATTCGACGATGTACTGAAAAAAGGACTCAAGATCATGGACACTACTGCCTTTACCTTAAGTCAGGAGAATAAACTGCCCATTATTGTTTTTGATATGAATACCAAAGGAAACCTTAGCCGAATCATCAAAGGCGAAAACATAGGAACCCGAGTTGATCTATAAATTTTCATCAAAATGAGTGAAGAAATCATTATCATCACCGAAACTGCAAAAGAAAGCATGGATTTGTCCATCAAGCATTTGGAAAAAGAACTGCTCAACATCAGAGCAGGAAAGGCGAACCCTGTGATGCTGAATGCTGTTATGGTGGAATACTATGGCACCCCCACTCCACTTAGCCAAGTAGCCAATATAAACACCCCCGATGGGAGAACCCTAAGCATCCAACCTTGGGAAAAAGCTTTATTGCCCGAAATCGAAAAAGGAATATTACAAGCCAACTTGGGTTTTAACCCCATGAACAATGGTGAATCTTTGATCATCAATATCCCTCCATTAACCGAAGAACGCAGAAGGGAATTAGTAAAATTGGTAAAAGCAGAAGCTGAAAATGCCAAAATAGCCGTCAGAAATGCACGAAAAGATGCCAACAACGAGATCAAAAAAACCAATAGTTCAGAAGATCTTCAAAAAAATGCCGAGATAGACATTCAAGAATTGACAGATCAATACATCATCAAAGTAGATGACATTTTGGGCATCAAGGAGAAAGAAATTTTAACGGTTTAATATGCCCAACGCTGATGATGTCTGTTGATAATGAAGCGTAAAAAACAAACTTTTTGGGTTACTGTTGCTAACTTAATCTTAAGAAACCGCTTCTTAATCCTTGGAGGCATCGTTTTGTTTACTGTTTTTTTTGGCACCCAGTGGAAATACATGCGGTTTACCTTTACTGAAGCCAATCTTCTCCCCAGCACCCATCCCGAAAACATTCAATATGATACGTTTGTAAAAACATTTGGTGAAGAGGGAAATTTGATGGTCATAGCCCTCAAAGAAGAACAATTTTTCGAACCCAAAATCTTTGAAAAATGGATTGCCCTCAATGATAAAATTGAGTCCTTCCCGGAGGTAGATTTTACCCTATCGACAAACAATGTACAAGAATTGGTTAAGGACGAGAACCTAAGATCATTTGTGTTAAAATCCGTTTTTGATACCAATGATTACAAGCTTACCGACATTAATAAATTTAAGCAAAAGCTCCTTTTAGAACTCCCTTTCTATCGAAACATCCTTTATGATAATGGTGGTAAAACGATCAGATCTGCCATTTACCTGGACAAAAATATCGTCAATACAGCGCAGAGGAAAGATTTTATTTTTGAAACTTTTATCCCCCTGATCTCTACTTTTGAAAAAGATACAGGCTTGGATGTCAAAATCTCCGGTATGCCCTATATCAGGACTTTGAATGCACAGAATATAGTGGATGAAATTGGTGTTTTTGTTGTCTCGGCCATGTTGCTTACTAGCCTGATCTTTTTTCTTTTTTTCAGGTCTTTCAGGGCTACCTTTATTTCGATGTTTGTCGTAATAATTGGGGTCATGTGGGCCTTTGGGATTTTAGGATTACTCCGTTATGAAATCACCATTTTAACAGCACTGATACCCCCTTTGATCATCGTTATTGGAGTGCCCAACTGTATTTTTTTGATCAACAAATACCAACAAGAAGTTGCCAAACACGGAAACATGATCAAATCTTTACAAAGGGTAATCATGAAAATAGGTAATGCCACACTGATGACCAACCTGACCACCGCCTCAGGTTTCGCCACATTTATTTTGACAGACAGTAAAGTATTAAAGGAATTTGGCATTGTTGCCTCGATCAACATCATCGCCATCTTTTTCCTCTCTTTGTTAATCATACCCATTGCCTACAGTTTTATGTCTCGGCCCAGTAAAAAACACCTGAAACATCTCAAGAGCCATTACCTTAAAAAATTTGTAAACTGGATGGAGAAGAAAGTTAGATACAAAAGAATCAATGTGTTTGTCATCTCCATTCTCGGTTTGATCCTCGGAATCATTGGTATTTATCAAATCAAAATTTCGGGAAGTATCATTGAGGACATGCCCAAAAAATCTGAATTTTTTAGCGATATCCTTTTCTTTGATGAAGAATTTAACGGCATTGTACCCATAGAAATTATTATCGATACTCGACGCAAAGGAGGTGCAAGAAGACTTTCCACACTCAAAAGGATTGACAAGCTTGAACAATATATTGATGATATACCTGAACTGTCTCAAACGATCTCATCGGTGAATGGTGTCAAATTCATCAAACAAGCCTACTACAATGGCAATCCCAACTACTACAAACTTCCCACATCGCAGGAAAATTCTTTCATTGCTCGGTATCTCAAGAATGTAAAAGGTTCTGAAGGATTGATGAAGAATTATATCGACAGTATTGCCCAATTCAACAGGGTAACAACTTTTATGAAAGATATTCCCACAGAACGTATCGAAGAAATTGAGGAGGATTTGGTAAAAGAAATCGATAAAATCTTTCCTCCAGAGCGTTATAAAGTCAAGTTGACAGGAAAAACATTATTATATTTAAAAGGTACTCATTATCTGATCCGAAATTTGATAATCTCTCTGTCGCTGGCCATTTTGTTGATAGCACTATTTATGGCCTATATGTTCCGATCATTTAAAATGATCGTCATTTCATTGATCCCCAATTTATTGCCACTGATCATTACAGCAGGTGTAATGGGATATTCCGGCATTCCCCTCAAACCCTCAACAATTTTGGTTTTTAGCATTGCTTTTGGAATTTCAGTGGATGATACCATTCATTTTTTAGCTAAATACCGACAAGAGTTAGTGGCCAATAAGAGGAAAAACAAAACCGCAGTATATGTCTCATTGCGTGAAACAGCAGTAAGTATGTTTTATACTTCGATTGTATTATTCTTTGGGTTTGCTGTGTTTATGAGTTCGAATTATGGTGGGACAGTCGCGTTGGGAGGACTAGTTTCGGTCACCCTGCTATTCGCCATGTTAGCCAATTTGATTCTTCTTCCCTCTTTACTGATTTCATTGGACGACAGCGTCATCAATGAAAGGGTATTAAAAGAACCGAAAATCAATATTGTTCCTGATAACGGACAAAAAAATCCTAAATCTATTCTGTAAATAAACCTATATTTACGCAGAAAATTTAAGAACATGAAATACCCTCGATTAGTTGAATTATTTAGTCAACCTGAAAAATACAATACTGTATTTGTTAGGGGCTGGGTAAGAACATTTCGAGCCAACCGTTTCATAGCCCTTAATGATGGATCGACAATAGAAAACCTCCAATGTGTTGTGGATTTCGAAAATACCGATGAAAACATACTCAAAAAAATTAATACTGGTGCAGCAATTGAGGTTTCGGGTAAACTTGTCGAAAGTATGGGAAAGGGGCAATCTCAAGAGGTATTGGTGGATTCCATAAAGATAATAGGTGAGGCAGATCCAGACCTTTATCCCATTCAATCCAAAAAACACAGTTTTGAATTTTTAAGAGAAAAAGACCACTTAAGGGTAAGAACAGCCACCCTAAGTGCCGTGATGCGAATTCGCTCTGTACTTTCTTTTGCCATACATCAATTTTTTCAAAACAAAGGTTTTTACTATGTACATACACCTATCATCACAGGTAGTGATGCAGAAGGAGCCGGAGAAATGTTTCGCGTATCAGTTTTAGACCCCCAAAAACCACCTATTGATGCCGAGGGTGCAGTAGATTTCAAACAGGACTTCTTTGGAAAAGAAACTAATCTAACCGTATCTGGTCAACTTGAAGCGGAAACTTATGCTCAAGGACTGGGAAATGTATATACTTTTGGTCCTACTTTTAGGGCAGAAAATTCAAACACCTCAAGACACCTTGCGGAGTTTTGGATGATCGAACCTGAAATGGCTTTCTATGACCTACACGACAATATGGATTTGGCCGAGAAATTTATCAAAAATACGCTAAAGTATGTTTTGGAAAAATGTGAGAAAGACTTAATTTTTCTGGATCAACGTCTTGAAAATGAAGAAAAATCAAAGCCTCAAAATCAAAGGAGCCCTATGAGATTGATCCAAAAAATAAAATTTGTAATCGAAAACGAATTTAAAAGGGTCTCTTACACCGAAGCGATTGATATATTAAAAAACTCAAAGCCCAATAAAAAGAAAAAATTCGACTATTTGATCCAAGAATGGGGAACTGACTTACAAAGTGAACACGAGCGTTACTTGGTTGAAAAACACTTTAATGCTCCTGTGATACTTTACGATTATCCAGCCAAAATCAAAGCCTTTTACATGAGAATGAATGAAGATCAAAAGACCGTTCGTGCCATGGATATTCTATTTCCTGGTATTGGTGAAATAGTAGGAGGATCCCAAAGAGAAGAACGACTAGAAGTATTAGAAAAGAGAATTCAAGAATTGGGAATTGATGCTGAAGAGCTATGGTGGTATTTGGATTTGAGACGTTTTGGAAGTACTCCCCACAGTGGATTTGGGCTTGGATTTGAAAGATTGGTGCTTTTCGCTACAGGCATGACAAATATTAGAGATGTCATCCCGTATCCACGTACTCCGCAAAACGCATCTTTTTAAAGAAACTCCTTATCTTGACTTTTTTTATCTTTATGAAGGCTATTTCATAATATGTTAAAACAACAGCTCCAATTAAAACTTTCTCAAAAACTGTCTCCTCAACAAATTCAGTTGATGAAGTTGATTCAATTGTCTACTTTGGATTTGGAGCAACGAATTCAATCTGAAATTGGAGAAAACCCTGCCCTAGAAAAGGGGAAAGAGTTAGATGAAAATGAATTGGAAACTAACGATCCATTCGATGACTATCAGAATGATCAAAATATAGACACCAACGATATTGACATAGACGCTTACTTGAGCGATAATGAAGTCCCCAATTACAGACTCCAATCGAATAACCATTCCACCGATGAAATAAATAGGGAGATCCCCTTTTCAGGAGGAATGAGTTTCCATGAATATTTAGAAAGTCAATTGCAGAATTTAATCCTAACTGAACAAGAGAGACCCATCGCAGAGTTTCTCATTGGCAGTATAGATAATAGTGGATACCTTCGAAGGTCTAACGAAGATATTATCGATGATTTGGCCTTCACCCAAAACATTGTGGTGGATGAAAAAATCCTAAAAAATGTTCTCAGAAAAATACAATCAATGGATCCACCAGGTGTAGGTGCGAGAAGTCTTAAAGAATGCCTATCCCTTCAGCTGGCAAGAAAAGAAAAGGATCGTCCCAATTTAGAACTGACCCGTAAAATAATCGACACTGCATTCGAAGAATTTTCTAGAAAACACTATCAGAAACTACAAGATCGATTCCATCTTACCGAGGACGAGTTGCGTGAAGTGTTTGACGAAATCGCCAAGCTGAATCCTAAACCCGGAGGAGCACTTTCTGAGAGTAATCAAAACAATCATATCGTTCCGGATTTTATCATGACAATTGAAAACGGAAATTTAAAAGTTGCGCTAAATAGAAGAAATGTTCCCGAATTGAGAATTTCCAAAAATTATAAGGAAATGCTTTCAGGTTATGCTGACTCACCCAATAATAACAAATCCCAGCAAGAGGCTGTTCTTTTCATCAAACAAAAGTTAGATGCTGCCAAATGGTTTATCGATGCCATTGAGCAAAGGCATCAAACCCTCTTCCATACCATCAATGCGATTGTAGACTACCAGAGTGCATATTTTTTAACCGGAGATGAACAAAAACTCAAACCAATGATCCTAAAAGATATTGCGGATAAAATTGAAATGGATATTTCAACTGTTTCCCGAGTAGCTAATAGTAAATATATAGACACACCCTATGGGATAAAGCTTCTAAAAAGTCTTTTTTCTGAAGGCATGAAAAATGAGGAAGGAGAGGATGTTTCAACTATTGAAATAAAAAAAATCTTAGAGAAACTTATTTCGAAAGAAAACAAGAAAAAACCGCTAGCAGACCAAGCACTTTCTGCATTACTAAGACAGAAAGGATACATTGTGGCGAGAAGAACTGTAGCCAAGTACCGAG
>Ga0181568_10000664_pt1 | contig 30977 bp, 25 predicted proteins | sample 101ome_20_FD_133758 | JGI IMG/M metagenome (GOLD analysis project Ga0181568, IMG submission 133758) | Coastal salt marsh microbial communities from the Groves Creek Marsh, Skidaway Island, Georgia - 101404AT metaG (megahit assembly) | ecosystem: Environmental > Aquatic > Marine > Intertidal...
GATGGTTTTCCAAACCAATTCAGAGGCTTCAAAAATAGACTCCCCAGGAACGATTACATCCATCAGGGTTTGGGTGAACTGATTGGTCGTAAAGGCTGGAAGTGCTCCAAAAAGACCAGCGACGGCAAAGAATATTGCCAGAGGTTTGGCTTTCTTACCCAAGCCTTCTACAATATAATACATAGGGCCACCTTGAATGGCTCCAGAACTATCGGTCCCTCTAAACATTATTGACAAACTACAGGAATAGTATTTGATGGCCATGCCGATTAAAGCTGTCATCCAGATCCAAAAAACTACTCCTGGGCCGCCCTGATAAATAGCGATGGCGACTCCAGCAATATTTCCCATACCAACCGTAGCAGCTACTGCCGACGATAAGGCTTTAAAATGACTGACTTCACCAGGGTCTTTTTCATCATCGTACTTTCCAGCGGTAATCGCAATGGCATGCCCAAAATATTTAAAGGGAACCCCTTTGGAATAAAAGCTCAAAAACAGCCCTCCTCCGACGACTAAAAAAAGCATGACCCATTCGGTATAGGGTAAAATTGAAGCTAATAATTGGTTGATCAGATCCATAAATGATTCGTTTGGTTACCAAGATATAAATATATAGCTACAACAGAAACAAAATTTTAATCATTACTTTTATCTTTATTGTCTTCAGTCGCAACCATTTTTAAACATGAAATACGTTATTTTAATTCTCGCATCTATTAGCTATGTATTCATCATCATCAACTTTTTTGGATTTAGTAGAAATCTTATGATTGGTGCCACCATCTTAAGTACCATCATTTATTTTAATCTGATTAAATCTACCTTTCCAAAAGGATGTAAATGTGAGATTGAAGCATTTAAAAGGCTCTTGGGAAAAGGCAAAAAAAACTAAATATATTTTATATCTTTAGATTCTTGTTAACTAACTAAATACCCTCTTTTTAATATGAATAGAAGAAACGCTATCAAGTCTATGGCTTGGGCTACCTCTGGTGTGCTCGCACTGAGTTATTGCAGCCCTTTGCCAGAGCTAGCTTATTCACGAGTCGGTTTCAATAAAAAAGACCGAAATTTAATCATTTATGTATCCCTTCAAATTCTTTCAGAAGACCCCCTAAATTTTCCGACAAGAGAATCTAGAGAAGAATTTGTCTTCTCATGGATTAACGATATGTTTACCGACGAAGAAATCAAAGATTTAGAGAAAGGATTGGAACTTTTTAAAGCGAGTTTTGATGGATCCTTCTCCAATCTCTCTACCGAAGAACAAAACGATATCCTTCGCAAAAGCTTAAAAGGTGATGATGGAGCAGCTGACTTTGTCAAGCAAATTAAAAACATCAGTGTACTTCATTTTAGAACCACTGAAAACTATATGACTCAGTATTTGAATTATGAATTTATTCCTGGTAGATACTTTGGATGTATAAACAGAGCGCAGGTATGAGTCAAGAAAAAAACACATTCGATGCTATTATCATCGGAGCTGGAATGTCGGGAGGATGGGCCAGCAAAGAACTCTGTGAAGCAGGTTTAAAAACGCTTTTATTAGAGCGTGGAAGAAATGTTGAACACCTCAAAGATTATCCAACAACTAATCTCAGACCTTGGGAATTTGAACACCGAGGAGGGTTGACTGCCCAGGAGCGAAAAGAAAATCCAATTGTCAGTCGTTGTTATGCCTTCAGAGAAGATGCCAAGCACTTCTTTGTTAAAGATGACGAGCACCCTTATATTCAAGACAAACCCTTTGATTGGCTCAGAGGATATCAAGTTGGTGGTAAATCCATTATGTGGGCTCGTCAAGTACAGCGATGGAGCGATTTTGACTTTGAAGGGCCTGCTAGAGATGGTTTCTCGGTTGATTGGCCAATCCGATATAAAGACATTGCTCCTTATTACAGTCAAGTAGAAAAATTCATAGGTGTTAGTGGATCCAAGGACGGTATCGATACGTTACCAGATGGTGAATTCTTAAAACCTTTTGAAACGAATTGTGTCGAAGAATACTTCTCAAAAGTCATTGAGGAATCCTACGATGATCGCCATGTGATTTATGGAAGATGTGCTCACCTATCGGAGAGTAAACCTGAATACGTAGCTCAAGGAAGAGGTCGTTGTATGAGTCGAACAGTTTGCCAGAGAGGATGTCCTTTTGGAGGTTATTTCAACTCAAACTCTACAGTAGTTCCAGCTGCAATGAACACAGGGAATCTTACCATGAGAACGCATTCTGTCGTTCACTCGGTACTCTTTGATGAGGAATTAAACAAAGCTGTTGGTGTTCGAATCATCGACTCCAATACCAATGAACAAATCGATTATTACGCCTCTATTGTTTTTGTAACAGCTGCGACTTTAAATACCAATTTAATCCTCTTAAATTCCAAGTCAAAGCGCTTTCCAAATGGACTAGGAAACGATCACGGACTACTTGGAACCTATGTGGCATTTCACAATTACAGAGCGACCATCAGCGGAGAATACGACGGCTTTGCAGACAAGACCACAGAGGGTAAAAAGCCGACTTCTCATTATATTCCACGTTTTAGAAATGTCTACAAGCAAGAGACTGATTTCTTAAGAGGTTATGCTGCTGGATTTGGAGCCAATCCAATTAGAGAAACCTCATCTGAGGGTATTGGAGAAGAACTAAAAAACAATCTATTTGCGAGTCACGAAACTGGCAAATGGCGTGTAGGATCTCATATGATGGGTGAAACCATTCCTAAAGCATCCAATAGAGTTTATCTAGATGACACCAAAGTAGATAGATGGGGTATCCCATTGCTTCATATCGATATCGATTACGACGAAAACGATGAGAAGATGATTCAAGACTACTTTAGAGAAATGACTGCCATGTTTGAAAAGGCTGGATTTACGAATATCAAGACTCATGATAATGGAAGAAATCCTGGAAATGACATCCATGAAATGGGAGGTGTACGAATGGGAAAAGATCCCAAGACCTCCATGCTCAACGAGTGGAATCAAATGCATTTGTGTAAAAATGTCTTTGTAACCGATGGAGCCTGTATGACTTCCACCTCTACTCAAAACCCTTCATTGACCTTTATGGCACTCTCTGCTAGAGCAGCACAGTTTGCAGCAAAGGAATTTAAAGAAGGAAGACTCTAGAACAATTCAAAAACTTGAGCATCTCTAGCAGGGATGCTCAATGTTTTTTCTAAGTTAATTTGTGTACCACTAAAGAGCTCTGAAGCTTTTGAATAGGACTCCAATAGTTCATTAAATCGAGAAAGTTCGATTGTTTGTGCTTCTTTATTAGCGTTGATCACCACCATCACTGCATTTTGATCGAGAACTCTAAAGTAGACATAGACCTCGTTAAAAGGAATAAAATGAACCGTTTTTCCTTTGTGAATCAATTCTTGATGCTGTCTCCATTGAAATAAGGTTTTAACGATATCAAAATAAGATTGTTCCTCAGAAGTGCGTTCTAAAGCATTGAAAGCAGAGCGTACATCATTAGGCCAACCTCCTGGCATATCTTTTCTCAAATCAGCATCACCCTTTGCCTTATCTCCCTTAAATCCTATTTCAGATCCGTAGTACAATTGTGGAATACCTCTTGTAGTTGCCAAAAGGGTCATCGCTATTTTAAAATCACCTAGTGTTGCATTCTTTTCATTAAAACGGGTGGTGTCGTGATTCTCTGCAAAGATCATCACATTGTTGATATCTGGATATAAATAATCCATCCCCATCCCATTGTACATTTCGATGAGTCCTTTATCCCACGAAGGTTCATAAGTCATCATGCGCTGTAGGGTTTCAAAAAACACAAAGTCCATGACTGATGGGAGCTCTGAATTAAAATCTTGAATTTCAGCAAGCTTAGAATCCTTTTGCCAGTAAGCAATGGAAGCCGTATCGTGATACCAGGACTCACCAACTATATTAAAATTGGGATATTCTGCCATAATGGCCTTGGTCCAAGTGGTGACTCGTTCCTTTTCGTTATAAGGATAGGTGTCCACTCGATATCCATCAAGATTAGCGTATTCAATCCACCATATTGCATTGTCAATCAGATAATTGAGCGTCATCGGGTTGGATTGATTTAAATCGGGCATGGATGGCACAAACCATCCCTTTTCTGCTAAAAAAATATCAGCTTTTGAAGCATTGGTATCGTAAACGGTACTGAGTCGATAGTTCGTTTGCGCATAGCCGTTTTCACCATCGAAATAGTGAATCCAATCCTTTGAAGGTAAGTCTTTAATCATATAGTGCTCTAAACTCCAGTGATTGGTTACATAATCTTTAATCAGTTTCATATCCCTTTTGTGCAACTCATCGCTCAGCTTTAAATAAGCCGAATTTCCTCCGTACCTACTATCGATATGATAAGTATCGCTACATGCATATCCGTGATAGGATCCTCTTTTATCGTTATCCTCCAATAAGGGAGTACTCCACAAAGCGGTCATTCCTAGCTCCTTTATATAATCTAAATTCTTTATAATTCCTTGAATATCTCCTCCATGTCTCCCCCAGGGATCGTCCACATTAGCCTTTTCATAAGTATCTTTGGTGGAATCATTGGAGGGATCTCCATTTGCAAAACGATCAGGCATCAACAAGTAGACAGCATCCTGAGAACTAAAACCCTCGCGCTGAGCACTTCCTTCTCTTCTTTTCTTTAACTCATAAGCATAAGTAGCAATTCTCTTTTTTCCTTTTTTTAGTTCAAACAAATAAGAACCTGCCTTTAAGCCTTTGGTTTCCCAATTGCAAAACAGATAATTTCCATTCTCAGTCTTGATCACTTCATCGACTTTTTGTCCATCCAAATACAAATCTCCTACACCTATTTCATTTCCATAGAACACTAGTTGAATTTCAGATCGATTCATCCCTTCCCACCAAAAAGGAGGTTCCACCTGCTCTAATTGAGCAAATGAAATTCCACTAAAAAATAAAAAAAGTAAACTGCTAAATAAATATTTGATCCTAGGCATGATTATTGATGATAGATGAGTTCATTAAGGTAAAAATACGAAGTATAATTCTTAATTAACTAGTATATTTGAGTGTATTTATGTTTAAAACCCTCTTACATACCATTCTAATTGTAGGGCTCTTGATTTTGAGTATTCCCTCGGCAATAGCTCAGCAATGTAATCTACAAATCAAAGGAATCGTCGTAGATTCTCATGACGACACACCATTAGAAGCTAGTTCAGTTTTAATTCTCGAAAACAACAAAACTGTCTTTAGCAATACAAAAGGACAATTTGAGTTAAAGGACCTCTGTGAAGGGACCTATACACTCTATTTTGAGCATATTGGCTGCAAACCTCTAGAATACAAAGTTGATTTAAATAAAGACACTACTTCTTTAACTATTGAACTAGAACATCATATCGAAGCACTAGACGAGGTCACCGTTGCAAGTAAATCGTATTTAGCAGTCTCTGATTCAGGGGTTGAAAAACGCATCGAATCAGTGGCTATTCAACAAAACAGTTCCCTTCAACTAGCAGATATCGTCTCAAAAATCAGTGGAGTGACCAGTTTGAGCACAGGAAATGCTATCAGCAAACCCATCATCAATGGATTACATTCTTCTAGAGTGATGATTGTCAACAATGGAGTCCGAATGGAAGACCAAGAATGGGGTTCGGAACACGCTCCAAATATGGACGTCAATACCGCCTCTTCCATCACAGTTGTCAAAGGGGCTAACGCCTTACAATACGGAGGAGATGCCATTGGAGGTATTATTCTGGCAGAACCAGAAAAAATTGCTTTTAAAGACTCGATCTACGGAAGATCCATTGTAGGAACTGAAACGAACGGTCGTGCTGCCTTTATCAACTCAGCACTAATCTATAGTAAGAAGAACGGTCTACAGGCAAAACTTCAATCGTCCTACAAAAAACAAGGAGATGTGCAGACTCCAGATTATTACTTGACCAATAGTGCCAATGAGCATAAAAACCTTTCAGCCTATATTGCAAAAAAAACAACTCATAAGGGAATCTCATCTTACTTCTCTTATGTCAATTCAACAATAGGAATTCTGTCTGCCTCTCATATAGGTGATGCCTCAGATCTCTATAGAGCTTTAAACGCAGATCGCCCCGCTACCCTTACAGACTTTAGCTATCAAATCAATGCACCAAGGCAAGAGGTCGATCACTTACTGTTAAAGATCAATGCCTATTCTATTGTAAGAGATAAAGGAAAACTTTTACTACAATTCGATTATCAAAACAATCACCGTTTGGAATACGATTTGAGAATTGGAGATCAAAAAAATATTGCAGCTCTAGATCTTAAACTCTTATCGGAGTCTTTGAGTTTAGATTACCACTCCTATCGATCGAATGGATTCCAATTCAAGTCAGGTATCCTAGGAAAATATCAATTCAATTATTCGAACCCAGATACAGGAGTCAAAAGGCTGATCCCTGATTATGTGAAATTACACGGAGGCGTCTATGGGATTGCTGATTATGAATTAGAGGATAAATCAGCGTTTGAATTTGGTCTTCGATTCGACTATATAGATCTGAAATCCTATAAGTTCTACCAAAAATCGAGATGGGAAGACCGAGGCTACGACCAACTCTTCAGTGATTTTGTGATTTCAGAATCAGAGAATCAAGTATTGACAAAACCTGAACTTCAATTTCCATCCCTAACCGCAACATTGGGATATCACGCTCATTTTGGCTCAAATACCAATCTTGCAGCAAATATTACCCGTTCAAAAAGAGCACCAAATCCTGCAGAATTATTTAGTGATGGTTTACATCATTCAGCTTCGAGAATCGAATTAGGAGATCTGAGTTTTAATCAAGAAACCTCCACCAAGCTTTCGGTTGCGATTGAACATCAATCAAATTCAACCTCGCTTTCGATTCAACCCTTTTACAATGCTATTAAAGATTTCATTTTCCTAAGACCATTGGAGGTAACTCAAACCATCAGAGGGTTTTTTCAAGTGTGGAGCTATGAGCAAACAAAAGCAGAACTCTATGGTTTGGATTTAGATTTTAGACAAAAACTGACGAACTCCATCGAATACAGTTCACAATTTTCATGGGTTCACGCTACAGATCTTGACAAAAATGAAGCATTGATATCCATACCACCACTACAATTCAACAATGAGCTTTCGCTATCAGATCACAATGGAAATCAATTTGGTATTCAATCTTCGTATGTTGGAAAACAAAACCGATATCCCGATTATAACTTTAACATCTACATCCCTAAAGACAATCAATGGAAACTTATAGATATCAGCAGTACCCCAAAGGCCTATCATCTTCTGGGACTTTTTGCTAATCTTAATTTGAGCACTCAATCGTCGCTTTCGATAAGAGTAAACAACCTGTTAAATACCAGCTACAGAAATTACCTCAACGCCATGCGTTATTTTTCTGATGAACTAGGAAGAACTATTACAATTCAATATAAAATCAATTATTAAAATGAAAAACATCGCATTTTTAACTAGTCTTATTTCTTTATTCTTTTTAAACTCTTGTGTAAAAACCCTAGAAGCTCCAGAGCAAATCAACGAAGAAGAATTGATCACCACCTTAGTTGTTTCACTGGAATCAGCAACGGATCAAGTTGAATTGCGCTATACCGATTTGGACGGCGATGGCCCTAATCAAGGAGTTTTTCAAGCTCCAAATTTAAAACCCAACACAACTTATAGCGGAAAGCTAGAATTCCTAAACGAAAGTGAATCACCAGCAGAAGACATCACTTTAGAAATAGAAGAAGAAGCGAACGATCATCAAGTTTTTTATGTTGTCAATGGTTTGAATGCAACAATTGAACCAATCAATATCGATAAGAATGGATATTACTTAGGAACAAGCTTTAGCCTCACCACCTTATCAGCATCTGAAGGCCAATTACAATTCATCCTCAGACACTTACCTACAAAACCAAATGATGGCAATCCTGCAACAGCTGGAGGAGCTACAGACCTATCGGTAATCTTCAATTTAAAAATTACCGAATAAGAATCCTTAAAATTAAGGCTCTGGATATTTGATATTTACGATTTTTTTGAGGTTCCATCAATGTTTTTGTTAAAAATTGATGCTTGACTCCTCTAATTATGGGAAAACACTATATTTGTGTCGATGAATAACACAATCGCACATAGTATATTGCGTTTCCCAAGACGCCGCCGCCCGTAAGGGTGCAAAATTATCTATGGAATTAGGTGTGTCCATTTCCTCTCTCAAGAACCTCATCAAAATTTTATCAATTTAATACCAGTAACTACAATGAAAATTGTTAGTGCTAACAAATCGCATTTTAAATACGCTCCTATCATTTGTGATACCATAGCTGAATCTGCCAAAGTCAGAGGTACAGGTATTGCCAAAAGGACTCCTGAGTACATCCAAAAAAAGATGGAAAATCAAAATGCCATCATCGCATTAGATGGTGATCAGTTTGCAGGATTTTGCTATATAGAGGTCTGGGGACACAATAAGTTTGTCGCTAACTCTGGACTTATTGTCAATCCAGATTACAGAGGTCAAGGATTGGCTAAAAAAATTAAAAAAGCTGCCTTTGAACTTTCAAGGAAAAAATTTCCAGAGGCAAAATTGTTTGGGATCACTACAGGCCTTGCGGTAATGAAAATCAATTACGAATTAGGATATAAACCCGTTACTTTTTCAGAACTTACGGATGATCCTGATTTTTGGAATGGATGTAAGACCTGTAAGAATTTTGATGTATTAAACAGAACAGATCACAAAATGTGTCTGTGTACTGGGATGCTATACGATCCTCAGAAAAAGAAAAGCACTATAGGTAAAATGTTTAACCCAAAGGCTTTTCAGAGATTAAAAAAAATTAAAGAAAAATTATTTCTAAATAAGAAAAAGAGTAAAAAATGAAAAAGTTAGTCATTGCATACAGTGGAGGATTAGATACCTCTTATTGCGCTAAGAGTTTATCCAATGAAGGTTATGAAGTTCACGCTGTATCGGTTAACACCGGAGGATTTTCCAAAGAAGAAATTGCTGATATTGAGTCAAAGGCTCTTGCCTTAGGTGCACACAACTATGTATCGATCGATGCGGTTCAAACCTTTTACGACAAGGTTGTCAAATACCTCATCTACGGAAATGTATTAAAGAACAATACCTATCCACTTTCTGTAAGTGCGGAACGTATTATTCAAGCCATCGAAATTGCAAATTACGCCAATGAAATTGGAGCGGAATACATCGCTCACGGATCTACTGGTGCAGGAAATGATCAGGTTCGTTTTGATTTAATTTTTAGCATTATCGCTCCAGAAAAGAAAATCATTACTCCAATTAGAGATAATACACTCACTAGAGAACAAGAAATTCAGTACCTCAAAGAAAATGGAATTGACTATCCTTGGGAAAAGGCCAAGTACTCCATCAACAGAGGACTTTGGGGAACATCTGTTGGAGGAGTGGAGACCTTAACTTCTAAAGATGCGTTGCCAGAGGAGGCTTATCCTTCTCAATTAAGCGAATCAGGTTCAAGAAAAATTAAATTAACCTTTGAAAAAGGTGAATTAGTGGCTCTCGATGGAAAAAAGGACAGTCCACTCAACAATATTATTGCTCTAGAAGCAATTGCTTCTGCTTATGCCATTGGTAGAGATATTCACGTAGGTGATACCATTATTGGGATCAAAGGTAGAGTTGGTTTTGAAGCTGCTGCCGCCCTTGTGATTATCAAAGCACATCACTTATTGGAAAAACACTGTTTGAGTAAATGGCAACAACATCAAAAAGAAAGTCAAGGAAACTTCTATGGCATGCTCTTACACGAAGGTCAGTATTTAGACCCAGTAATGAGAAATATCGAAGCCTTCCTCTCTGATACTCAAAAGAATGTGAGTGGAGATGTCTTTGTAAGTCTTCACCCATACCGTTTTTCTTTAGATGGAATCGAATCCAAGCACGATTTAATGAGTGCTAAGTTTGGATCCTACGGAGAAGAAAACAAAGCATGGACTGCTGAGGATGCCAAAGGATTTATCAAAATAACAGCGAATGCTGGAAAAATATACAAACAAGTCAACGCAGATGATTAAAGCAGGAATTATAGGAGGATCAGGATATACTGGAGGAGAGCTCATTCGAATTCTAGAACAGCATCCAGCAGTTGAAATCGATTTTATATACAGCACCACGCGTGCTGGCAAAAAGGTAAGTTCGGCACATCCGGATCTTATCGGAAGAACTGAATATGTTTTTACATCAGACGTTAATTTAGAAGTGGATGTCGTATTTCTGTGTCTTGGACATGGTAATTCTCTCAGCTTTTTAAAAGAGAATAACTTTTCTGACAATACCAAAATTATTGATTTAAGCACCGACTTTAGAGCACAGAAAGACGCTGAATTTTTAGGAAGAACCTTTGTATATGGTCTGCCTGAAAATCACAAAACGGCTATTGAAAATGCTACCGCCATTGCCAATCCTGGTTGCTTTGCAACAGCACTTCAGCTTTCTTTAGCTCCATTAGCTTCAAAAAAATTGATTACATCAGAAGTTCATATCAATGCGACCACTGGAAGTACAGGTGCTGGTGTCAAGCCTTCAGACACCACTCATTTTAGTTGGAGAACAAGCTCAGTTTCTTGGTACAAAGCCTTTAATCATCAACACTTAAATGAAGTTGGAGAGCAACTTACAGCCCTAAATGATTCAGCACCAGAATTGTTGTTTATCCCTAATAGAGGAAATTTTACAAGAGGTATTTTTGCAACGGTTTATACAGAATTTGATGGAAGTTTAGAAGATGCGAAAGAATTGTATTCTAACTACTACAAAAACGCTCCTTTCACACATTTGACAGATGAACCCATTCACCTCAAACAAGTGGTGAACACCAATAATTGTCATCTTCATTTGATGAAACACAAAAAGTATTTAATGATTACTGCAGCCATAGATAACCTTTTAAAAGGAGCATCTGGGCAAGCTGTTCAAAATATGAATCTTATCTTCGGATTAGAAGAAGATATGGGATTACAACTCAAACCAATAGCATTTTAATTTAAGAGCCATGAAAATAGCCATCATCGGAGCAGGAAATTTAGGAAAATCTATCGCCAAAGGAATTTTAAATTCCAATGGAGCAACCCATATGTTTCTCACTAAGAGAAATACTCGATCTATAAAAGATTATGAGAGTTACGGAAATGTAACTGTGACTTCAGATAACAAAAAGGCAGTTAAAAAATCAGATGTTTTGATTTTTGCTTTGCAGCCAAGTCAAATGAAAGCTGTGCTTGAGGAGATTAAGAAAGAACTCACCGACAAACACGTGATCATCTCTACTGCTGCAGGACTTGAAATCGAACAAATCGAACAACTGATCGGTAGTGATAAGTACATTTTAAGAGCCATGCCTAATACAGCAATTTCAGTAGGTGAATCCATGACCTGTATTTGCAGTAACAGCAAAGGAGAATCTCGAGTAGAACTCGCTGAGGCCATCTTTAACAGAATGGGATCTTCTATGATTATTTCTGAACACCTAATGCAAGCGGCAACAGTGATCTGTGCCTCTGGTATTGCCTTTTGGATGCGTCTCATTAGAGCGACGACTCAAGGAGCTGTTCAATTGGGATTTGAAGCTGAAGAAGCTCACGAATTAGCTGTAAAGACCTGTAGTGGTGCTGCTAAACTCTTAGTAGAATCCAACTCTCATCCTGAAGCTGAAATCGACAAGGTAACCACTCCAAGAGGGTGTACCATCGAAGGATTAAACCAAATGGAACACGAAGGATTGAGCTCTGCACTGATCAAAGGATTACAACGTTCTTATGAAAAAATCAACAGTATTAAATCGAACCAACTCTAGACTATGAAGCTATTTGATGTATACCCACTCTACGATATTACCCCGGTTTCAGCACATGGAACTACAGTAATCGATAAAGATGGGGCACACTATTTAGATCTCTACGGAGGTCATGCGGTGATTTCAATAGGTCATTCACATCCACATTATCTGAAACGACTTAAAGATCAGATCGATCTAATAGGATTTTATTCCAATGCGATTCAAAACCCGCTTCAAGTTCAACTAGCAGAAAAACTCGGCAAGCTATCCGACTGTGAAGATTACCAATTATTTATGTGTAATTCTGGAGCTGAAGCAAATGAAAATGCTCTGAAAGTTGCTTCTTTTATCACTGGTAAAAAACGTGTCATTGCATTTAACAATGCCTTTCACGGAAGAACCTCAGCAGCGGTAATGGCGACTGACAACCCAAAAATACAAGCTCCTATCAATGCTCAACAAGAAGTGAGCTATCTTCCTTTTGAAGATACTGAAGCTTTAGAAACCGAGCTAGCAAAAGGAGATGTTTGTGCAGTGATCATCGAGTGCATTCAAGGGGTGGGTGGATTAGACATGCCTTCTCATGAATTTACGAATAGTATTGCTCAGCTATCAAAGAAATACGGAGCCATGGTTATCGCTGATGAAGTTCAGTCTGGTTATGGTAGATCTGGAAAGTTCTTCGCCTTTCAACACTACGGGTTACAGCCTGACATCATCACTATTGCTAAAGGAATGGGAAATGGTTTTCCAGTAGCTGGAGTCCTACTCGCTTCACATATTGAACCTTGGATGGGAATGCTTGGAACGACCTTTGGTGGAAATCACTTAGCCTGCGCGGCATCACTTGCAGTATTAGAAGTGATCGAGGATGAAAACCTAATTGAAAATGCTGCTAATTTAGAAGATTACTTTAGATCAAAGGCAGCAGAACTACCTCAAATCAAAGCCCTCAAAGGTAAAGGACTAATGCTGGGAATGGAATTTGATTTTGAAGTTGCTGCACTTAGAAAAAAATTAATCCTAGAACACCATATCTTTACAGGAGCAGCTAGCAATAAAAATCTTCTTAGAATACTTCCAGCGCTCAATGTGACCAAACAAGCTATCGATCAATTTTTCGATGCCTTAAAAATAGAACTCTCATGAAAAAATTTACCAATATTAGCGATCTAAAGGATCTCAACACTGCTGTAGATGAGGCCATCGCTTTAAAAAAGAATCCCAGAGCTCATGTGACTCTAGGAGAAGGAAAAACAGTAGGACTTCTGTTTTTTAACAAGAGTCTTAGAACGCGTTTGAGTACACAAAAAGCTGCCAATAATTTAGGAATGCACGTTATGGTGATGAATTTTGGAGATGAAGCGTGGAACCTAGAATACGAAGATGGCACCATAATGGAAACCATTCGTTCAGAACACGTTAAAGAAGCGGCTAAGGTAATGTCTCAATACTGTGATATCATCTGCATCAGAGCTTTTGCTGGATTAGAAAACAAAGAAGAAGATCAGGCTGAACCTGTTCTGACGAATTTTATCAAATACGCAACGGTTCCTATTGTCAATTTAGAAAGTACTACTGGACATCCACTTCAGGCTTTGGCGGACGCCATCACTATTAAAGAACAAAATACCAAAAAGAGACCTAAGGTAGTTCTTTCATGGGCTCCACATCCAAAAGCGCTCCCTCATGCAGTTGCCAATTCATTTATTGAGATGATGCGCTATCAAGATGCTGATTTCTGTATTACCAATCCAAAGGGATACGATCTAGATCCTGAAATCACCAAAGGAATAGATATCTATCACGATCAGGAGGAAGCTCTTAAAGATGCTGACTTCGTCTACGTTAAAAACTGGTGCTCCTTTGAAGATTACGGAAAAGTCAATATTTCCACAAGAGAATGGATGATGACCAAAGAGAAGTTAGGAGATGCAAAATTTATGCACTGTCTTCCGATTCGAAGAAATATTGTTGCCGAAGATGCAGTTCTAGACTGTGACCAATCCTTAGTGATTGAACAGGCTAACAACAGAACCTATTCAGCTCAATACGTATTAAAAACACTGTTGGAAAACTAAACCCATGAAACAAAAACCAATACTATCCATTGTTAAAATTGGAGGTGCCATCATCGAAGATTCAATTGCACTAAAAGCATTTCTCGAAGATTTTAGCGCCATCCAAGGTCCTAAAATTCTAGTTCACGGAGGAGGTCGAGATGCTTCTAAAATGGAAGAGCGTTTAGGAATTGAAACCCAAATGCATCAGGGAAGAAGAATTACTTCTGCCCAGAGTTTGGAGGTCATTTCAATGGTTTATGCGGGTAAAACAAATAAAACAATTGTCGCATTACTTCAATCGATGGGTTGCAATGCGATCGGACTTAGTGGAGCAGATGCCAATTGCATCAAATCTCACAAGCGAACAGGAACCGAGATCGACTATGGATTTGTAGGTGATATCGATGAGGTAAATACTGATCATATCGCCGCTTTAATCAATCACTTTTGCCCTGTATTTTGCGCGATTACCCACGATGGAAAAGGACAGTTATTAAATACCAATGCCGATACCATTACCTCTGCGATTGCTACTGCTATGAGCGAAACACATCAAGTAAACCTCTATTACTGCTTTGAAAAACAAGGAGTGCTTTTAGATATTGACAATCCAGAGAGTTTAGTAAAGTCCCTAAACAAAAACTATTACAAAGAACTATTAGATCAAGGTGTCATTGCGGCAGGAATGGTTCCAAAACTCCAAAACTGTTTTGAAGCCATAGACAAAGGAGTACATCAGGTAGTTATAGGCCCCAATACCCTCTTTAGAGAAACAAGTACTAATTACACCAAAATTACAGCAGAATAATGAAGGAGCTTTTAAAACAACAAGCCGTTGAACTGCTCAAAAATTTGATCAGCACCCAATCTTTTTCATCTGAAGAAGAGGGAACTGCTGCGCTCATTATCGCTTGGTTGGAATCACATCAAATTCCCTACAAGCGTCAAAAAAATAATATTTACGCATTTAACAAATACTACCAGGAGGGTAAACCATTACTTCTATTAAACTCTCATCACGATACTGTAAAACCAAATACCGCCTACACTAGAGACCCTTATAGTCCAGATGTAGAAGGTGATATTTTATACGGATTAGGATCCAATGATGCTGGAGGTTGTTTGGTATCCCTATTGGCGACCTTCGCCTATTTTTACGACCAGAAAGATCTCAATCACAATATCGTAATTGTAGCCTCAGCAGAAGAAGAGAACTCAGGTCCAAACGGACTCAACTCTATGATGGAAACACTTCCCCATATTGATGTAGCTATCGTTGGAGAACCAACCCTAATGGATCTGGCAATTGCTGAAAAAGGATTGGTGGTTTTTGATGCTGAAGTTTCAGGAACACCTTCTCATGCAGCACATCCAAATAGCAATAACGCTATTTACAATACCATTTCTGTATTGGAATGGTTTAAGAATTACAAATTTGAAAAAGAGTCAGAGCAGTTAGGACCGGTTAAATTAACGGTGACTCAAATCAATGCAGGACATCAACACAACGTAGTTCCTGCACATGTCAATCTAGTGATTGATGTACGCGTCAACGATTGTTACACTAATCAGGAAATTGAAAAAATACTAACTCAAAATGCTCCTTGTAAGGTCAAAGCACGATCACTTCGACTCAATTCATCTAGAATCGATCCGGATCATCCACTAGTAAAATCTGGAGAAGCTTTAGGAAGAGGAACCTATGGTTCTCCTACCCTTTCTGATCAAGCAGCACTCTACTGTCAATCGGTTAAATTAGGGCCAGGAGACAGCAGAAGATCACACTCAGCGGATGAATTTATTTACATCTCTGAAATAGAAGAAGGAATCGACATCTATATCGCTCTTTTAGAGGGCTTTTTATTAAAATAAACGACTATGAAACTCTGGGATAAAGGACTCGCAACAGATCAAAAAATCGATCAATTTACAGTAGGAAACGACCGTGAATTAGACATGCAATTAGCAGCATACGATGTGATTGCTTCACGTGCTCATGCACGTATGCTCTCCACTATTGGGCTGATCACTGAAAGCGAATTCGAAGAATTGAACGGTGGATTAAACGAAATTGCAAAATCTATTGAAGATGGAAGTTTTACCATTGAATATGACTTTGAGGATATGCATTCTAAAATAGAATACGTTCTCACTGAAAAGTTAGGTGATACCGGTAAAAAAATTCATGCAGCTCGTTCTAGAAACGATCAAGTCCTAGTAGCCTCACAACTTTATCTCAAGGCAGAACTATCAGCTATTAAAACTGAAATCAAGGAACTATTCGATCTATTGATCCAGCTAGCAGATCAGTTCAAAGAAGATCTCATGCCAGGATATACCCATCTACAAGTAGCAATGCCTTCCTCTTTTGGACTGTGGTTCTCAGCCTATGGAGAGAGTTTAATCGACGACATTCACTTTGTCAATGCAGCTCTAAAAGTCTGTGATCAAAATCCTTTAGGATCTGCAGCTGGTTACGGCTCTTCTTTTCCAATCGACAGAGCGATGACCACAGAGGAATTAGCTTTTGAAACCCTTAAATACAATGTGGTTGCTGCTCAAATGGGTAGAGGTAAAACGGAGAAATCCACAGCTTTTGCGCTGAGTTCTGTCGCTGGAACCCTTGGAAAAATGGCCATGGATATCTGTCTGTATATGGGACAAGACTTTAACTTTATATCCTTCCCGGATGAACTTACTACAGGATCTAGTATTATGCCTCATAAAAAGAATCCTGATGTATTTGAACTCATTAGAGGAAAGTGCAACAAACTACAAGCCGTCCCAAATCAATTGACGATGATGCTCGTCAATCTTCCATCAGGTTACCACAGAGATTTACAACTCTTAAAAGAAATCATTGTTCCATCCATTCAGGAACTGCGTTCGTGTATCGAAATGATGCGATTTAGCCTCAAAGACATTCAACCACGTAAAAACATCACTGACGATGCTAAATACGACTATATGTTTAGCGTGGACACTTTAAACGAACTCGTAAAGTCTGGAATGCCTTTTAGAGATGCCTATAAGAAAATGGGTATGGATATTGAAAAAGGAAATTACGATCCAAAAAGAGATTTAAATCACACTCATATTGGATCTATAGGACAACTTTGCTTAGAGGAAATCAAAGCAAAAATGGATAAAGCACTAGTTTAAATTCCAAATACCTATATTGAGTACGGTGGCAAAAGCCACCCAAAGGATATAAGGTATCAGCAAATAGGCAGCAATCTTATTGACTACCTTAAACCACTTAAAAGTAAATATTAGCAATATAAAAAGCGCTAGTATTACAAGAAGTCCTCCTACAATGGAGTGAAGTCCAAAAAACACAATGCTCCAAAGTGCATTGAGAAGTAGTTGAAACAAAAAGTGATAAAGTGCTGTTTTAACCCAAATATGATGAAATCCCCTGTTCCATACAATTCCTACAGAGACTCCCATCATGATGTACAGAAGGGTCCAAACCGGTGAGAACACAGCATTTGGCGGCGTAAAAAACGGCTTATTGATTGTGACATACCAATCTGAAATCGAATCCATTACAGCAAGACTAGACAAAAAGCCAACGAGAAGGCAAGTCATCACTGCTATTCCAATATTAAGGTAACGTTTCATCATTTTCTATGCTCTGGAGTAAAGCTCTAAAATAACACTTTATTTTTATTAGTTGTTCTAATGATATAAAACTATCTTTGTTTTTTTATAGAATTTGTCAGATGATTGAACTCTTCAAGGACCTAAAAACAACATCAGATCAAGGGATTACTAGCTGGGAAGCACCTAGTAACATAGCACTTGTTAAGTACTGGGGTAAATTTAAAGATCAAATACCCGCCAACCCTTCACTGAGTTTTACTCTTTCAAATTGCCATAGCAAAACCACCCTTAACTATCGTCTACGATCTGAAGTTTCTGATGATTACAGTATTGATTTTTATTTAGACGATGAGCCAAAAGAAGACTTTATTCCTAAAATCAAAACCTTTTTTGATCGAATTGAAGCCTATTTACCCTTTTTAAAATCCTATGATTTTGAAATTCGATCCACCAATTCATTTCCACATTCAAGTGGCATCGCTTCTTCAGCCAGTGGAATGGCTGCATTGGCACTCTGCCTTTTAGAGATGACCGTTAAATCGATTGAAGAAACTAACTCCGAAGACTTTTATCAAAAAGCATCTTTTTTAGCACGCTTGGGTTCTGGTTCTGGATGTCGTTCCATCGAAGGACCACTGGTTCAATGGGGGTCTACTCCGTCAATTTCGAATAGTTCTGATTTATTTGGAATTCCCTATCCTACTGATATTCATCCAGTATTTGAAAATTACCAAGATTGTATACTAATCGTTCACAAGGGAAGTAAGGCTGTGAGTTCTACAGTAGGTCACCAACTGATGGAAAACCACCCCTTTGCAAAGCAGCGATTTGCTCAGGCTCATCAACATATAGAGAAACTGATCGCAATCTTACAAAGTGGCGATTTAAATGCCTTTGTAGAGCTTGTAGAGCTAGAAGCCTTAACGCTTCACGCAATGATGCTCACCTCGAATCCAAACTTCATTTTAATGAAGCCTAACACCTTGGCTATTATTGAAAAAGTAAGAGAATTTAGAGCTCATACAGGCATTCCAATTTGCTTTACGCTCGATGCAGGAGCAAATGTACATTTACTCTATCCTCACAAGGATGCCATTGCTTCTTTTGACTTCATTCTTAAGGACTTAGTTGCTTATTGCGAAAATCAGCAGTATATTTGTGACCAGTTAGGTATGGGAGCTAAGCGACTATCTTAAACCACAATCTATGAAAGGACCACTTTTTTACGCTAAAATTCTACTCTTCGGAGAATACGGAATTATTAAGAATTCAAAAGGATTGGCCATTCCTTATAACGCCGCTAAAGGCGCTTTAAAAATAGATAAACAGCCTTCTGAAAAAGCTGTAGAATCCAATAAAAAACTAGCTCAGTACGCTACGTATTTAGAACAACTTCAAGAGGAGCAATCAGATCGTTTTTCCTTTGATATCGAACGATTAAAAGAAGATATCTCCAAGGGAATGTACTTTGATTCTTCAATTCCTCAAGGTTACGGAGTTGGGTCTTCTGGAGCTTTAGTCGCTGCTATTTACAACAATTACGCCACAGAAAAGATAACGGTTCTCGAAAATTTAACTCGTGAAAAGTTGCTCGAATTAAAGCAACTATTCGGAATCATGGAGTCATTTTTCCACGGAACTTCTTCTGGATTGGATCCACTAAACTCTTATTTGAGCTTACCAATTCTAATTCAAGCCGAAAACCATATAGCCTCAACTTCAATTCCATCTCAAAATGTTGACGGAAAAGGTGCCGTATTCTTATTGGATAGTGGCACAGTGGGCGAAACAGCTCCTATGGTTCAAATCTTCTTCGAAAAGATGAAGACCGAAGGATTTAGAAGTATGCTGATGAATAAATTCATCAAACACACCGATGCCTGTGTCGATGATTTTATCAATGGAGATTTTAAATCGCTTTTTAAGCACCTCAAACAACTCTCTGGAGTTGTTTTAAAGAACTTTAAACCGATGATTCCCGAGCAGTTTCACGATGTGTGGAAAAAGGGAATCGAGACCAACGATTACTACCTCAAACTCTGTGGCTCTGGAGGGGGTGGTTATATTTTAGGATTCACACAGGATCTTGAAAAAGCCAAGAAATCCCTAGAGGGACACCAGATCGAAGTGGTTTACACTTTCTAAAATGTCAACTACCAGCCTTAAAACAAATCTGATCAAAGGCCTCGCTTTTTTTTCAGTGCTCAGAGGCTACAATATTATGTTGATTGTAGTTGCTCAATACCTTTGTAGCATCTATATACTAGCTCCAGACAAACCCCTCTTAGAACTTCTATTAGATCTCAATCTTTTTCTTTTAATCGTTTGTACTTCTCTTGTGATCGCTGCAGGTTATATCATCAATAACTTTTACGATTGGGAAAAGGATTTGATCAATAAACCCTATAAAACTCTGTTGGATAAGAATATATCCCAACGAGCTAAGATAAACGCCTATGTGATTTTTAATTTTACAGCACTTATTATTGCTGCCTCTATTTCGTTTAGAGCCGTCCTGTTTTTTAGTGGCTATAGTTTTGGAATCTGGCTGTATTCTCACAAATTAAAAAAGATTCTCTATCTGGGGAATCTCATGGCTGCAGCACTTGCGATAACTCCTTTTTTCACGGTATTTGTCTACTACAAAAACTTAGACTTTTACATCATTTTACACGCCGTTTATCTGTTTTTGTTATTACTCATTCGAGAACTTACAAAGGACATGGAAAACTTAGCTGGAGATCTCAGTCAAGACTATCAAACGATTCCCGTTCGTTATGGCTTATCGAGATCAAAGTTTTGGATTAGTGCTTTGACTCTGCTGAGTTTTATTCCCTCCTACTTACTCTTTATCAGTGGTGAAATAGGACTGATGAAATGGTACTTTCTTCTGGCCAACATTCTTCTTGTTTTTGCAATTGTATGGGTGTACAATTCCCGTTCAAAGAACGATTATAGTTTAGTTCATATCCTTCTAAAAATAGTATTAGCTTTAGGGGTTTTTAGTATTTTTCTGATCGACACTTCAGTAGTTGAAAGCCTCTTTTCTTTTAGATAGTTTATTCGAATACTTCTGATTACCTTTGCCACAAATTAAGTCCCATGAAAAGTCGTAAGCCTCATTCAAATAAAGCAGCAGCTAAAAACACTCCAAAGAATGCCTCAGAAGGTATTCGACTCAACAAATACTTGTCAAACTCAGGAGTTTGCTCGAGAAGAGAGGCCGATATCTATATCGAAGCTGGTTCTGTAACGGTCAATGGAAAAGCGGTGACTTCTATGGGATATAAGGTAAAACCCGGTGAAGAAGTTCGCTTTGACGGAAAATTGCTCAATCCTGTAAAGATGGAGTATATTCTACTCAACAAACCAAAAGACTTTGATACCGTTAATAGAGATGCCTCTGGAAGGAGATCCGCTCTACAACTGATTGCCAATGCCTCAAATGCACCATTGAGTCCAATAGAGCGACTCAATAAGACTTCATCTGGATTATTGATTTTCACCAATGACGGAGACCTTATCAAAAAACTATCTTCTCCTAAAAACGGATTTTCAAAAATTTATCATCTAAGTTTAGATCGCAGCTTCTCACAAGAAGATATGGATACCCTTAAAGAGGGAATGGCCCTAGACGGAAAACTTGTTAAGGTTCACGATATCAGCTATATAGAAAAAGCTCCTAGAAATGAGATTGGGATAGAAATTAGAACTACCCGAAAGAATTTAGTTCGAAGAATATTCGAAAAATTAGAATACGAGATTGTACATCTCGATCGCGTAGTCTACGCTGGACTTACCAAAAAAGACTTGCCAAGAGGTCATTGGAGGCCTCTTACGAAACAAGAAATTATCAATTTAAAAATGATTAAATAATGAGTGATAAAGTAATCATCATCAAAAAAAATAACGGACAAATCAGTGTCCTAGGACCTGTAGAGATTCAAGACGAAAATGGAACTGTACTCGCTACTAAAACACGCTGTAATTTTTGCAGCTGTGGAAAGACGCAAGATCCTTTATTCTGTGACGGTTCACACAACAAATAGTCATTTTCCAATAGAGAGAGCAGAACTTGCGATATAGGATGTTGTCCAGGCATTCTGAAAATTATAGCCTCCAGTAATCGCATCGATATTTAAGACTTCTCCTGCAAAATAAAGCCCGGAGTGAATCTTGGATTCCATGGTCTTAAAATTGACAGATGAAAGGTCTACTCCACCAGCGGACACAAATTCCTCTTTAAAGGTTGATTTACCGCTTATCTGAATACGGGTATCGTTCAACTGGTTGGCCAAATTGACTAATTGTATCTTACTCAGTTGAGCCCATTGTTGTCCCTTTTGAATCCCTGCCGATAGAACTAGATATTCCCACAATCGTTTAGGAAAATTAAATTCATTGATATTGAGCATGGTCTTGGTCCCTGAATTCGATTTTAGTTCCAAGAGTCGTTCCAATACTTGCTGTTGACTCATATCTGCTAACCAATTGATAGACATCTCAAACTGATAATTTAAATCGGCTAGAGATCGCGCTCCCCAGGCGGAACACTCTAAAACTGCAGGACCACTAAAACCTTGATGCGTAATTAACAAAGGACCTCTAGAGCTAATGGATTTTTTTCCAGATGTTTGAATGCTGATTTCCACCTCAGAGCTCAATCCTGAAAGAGCTCCCATTGGATGGGGATCTACTTTAAAGGTGAAGAGTGAAGGAACTGATTCCACAATTGGAATTCCTAAAGCGCTCAATTTTTTCCAAATAGCTTTACTAGATCCCGAAGCAATCAAAATGTTTTTGGCAGAATACTCCTTCTTATTGGTTCCGATTTTCCAGTAATCCTCGTACTTAGAGATCGATTGTACTGAGGTAGAAGGACTGAGTTCTACTCCTTGCTTTTGAGCTAATTCCATAAAGAGGTTAACAATCGATGCTGAAGAGTTTGAAACTGGAAACATTCGCCCATTATCCTCTTCTTTTAAGGGAACTCCATGATTCTCAAAGAACGAAATAACATCTAAGGGGCCATACGTATAAAACGGTCCGAGAAGCTCTTTGTGGCCTCTGGGATAATTCTTAACTAAATCTTTGGGATCTAAAGTATAATTAGTCACATTACACCTTCCTCCTCCAGAGACCTTTACCTTTGATAAAAAAGAGGGGCTTTGCTCTAAAATCAACACCGAGCAGTTGGGATTGGATTGTGAAAAATGAATACCTGCATAAAACCCAGCAGCACCTCCACCGACGATGATAAGATCTTTGTGATTTACATCCATTAGTTTATCTGCTTGCCTCTGTCAGGATAATTACAAAAAACTCCATCAACTCCCCAATCTTTTAGTCGTTGCAAGTCTTCAACCTCATTAACAGTCCAAGTATAAACTTGAAAACCAGCATCGTGAATTTTATGTACGATTTCTTTTGTGAGTGATTTGTAATAAGGGTTAATAGAAATAGCATTTAAGCGCTGTGCTATATCCATCGCTTTTAAAGGGTTTGTTTCAGTAAGTATACCAATTGGTATATTATCATTGAAATCTCTCATTTGCTCGAGTTCTTCCCATTTAAAACTTGAGATTACTATATCTGATGTCATTAACAGCCCCTTCTCAAAGTAAGTGTTTAAAAGTAGATTCACTGGTTCAGCTGTACTAGAACCTTTGAGTTCAATATTGATCTTGGTCTTTGAAGCGCACAGATCGAGTACCTCACTTAAGAGCGGTATGGATTGCCCATCATTGAGCTGAACTTGTTCTTTGAGTTCTTTATAGGTATAGGACTCAATAGCTCCCTTAGCATTGGTAAGCCTACCTAGTTGATCATCGTGAAAAACGACTAATTCTCCAGAAGGTAACACAAAGACATCGAGTTCAATCATCGGAGCTCCCAAATCCAATGCTTTTTGAAATGATTGGATGGAGTTTTCCATCTCGTAACCCATGGCGCCTCTGTGAGCGACAATTGTATATGTAGATTGGGCGTAACTCATACTGCAAACAAATAATACTACAGCTAAAAGATACGCCTTTTTCACGATTAGTTGTTCAAGAGAATTCGATAAGCGTATGGAGCTAAATCAAAGGAATTTTCTAAACTGACAGATTCCCCAGAATAGAAATCTTTAAAAGAGCCTGATTGATGCAGTTGTACAGTCACTGGTTCAGCACTAAAGTTTGCTAAGTAAACCAATTGATCACCTGCCTTTTCTCTTAAAAATGACAATACTTTATCGTTAGCACTATTGTCAATATTTTGATAGGAGGCTGGTTCAACTCCAGTGTCTAAAGCAGCAGTAGCCTTTTTAAGCTGACCTAACTTTTTATATACATCGTACATATGACCTTTAGTGCGATCGATACTGTCCTTTTCAAAAAAGAGTAGTCTTCTGTCTAAATCGTATTCCTGTCCACTGTAAATAAGTGGCATACCAGCGATAGTATACATCAATGCAGCGGCTGTTTCAATAGCGCCTCCTAAGCGTTCGTGAACCGAACCATTCCATGAATTTTCATCGTGATTGGATGTAAAATTCATCAAGATGGCCTCATTTGAATACTGCTGTTTAACATTTTCCATTCGAGCTCTAAAATCATCGATTGGCTTATGTCCATTTGCAATGTCATTGGAGAGGTGATGAGTTTCCCATCCGTATACCATATCAAATCCTGCTTGAATTAAATGTGGCTCCCATGCCTCAGCTAACATAAAAATTGGCTTCAAAGCTCTAAGCTGAGCTATCGTATGCTCCCAAAAATCAGTAGGGACCATTCCAGCCATATCACATCTAAAGCCGTCGATGTCCGTTTCATTGATCCAATACTTCATATCTTCAAGCATCTGAGCTCTCATGTCCTGATTGTCATAGTTTAAATCAGCGGTATCGGTCCAATCAGTACCTACGGGATGTGTGGGATTTCCATTTTCATCTTTAGTATACCAATCAGGGTGCTGTGTTAACCAAACATGATCCCATCCTGTGTGGTTTGGAACCCAGTCTAAAACAACATACATATCCAATTCATGGGCAGTATCGATCAATCTCTTAACATCTTCAAGAGTTCCAAATTCAGAATTGACCTTTTGATAATCTGAAACTGCGTAATAAGAACCTAAAGTTCCTTTACTCTTAGTAGTAGAAATTGGGTAAATCGGCATCAGCCAAATAATATCAACTCCTAATTCTTTTAGTTTAGGAAGATCATTGGTAAAGGCTTCAAAACTCCCTTGAGGAGAATACTGCCTTATATTTGCTTCATATATCACCGCATTTGCGATACGCTCCTTAGAAATTGGAGCAATTTTAGTCTGTGTTTGATTCATTTCTGTACAAGAAATTAAGTTGATTAAAAGTAGCCCAAGTATAAACCTTTTCATTTTAAAGTGCAATTTTGGTTTCCTCTGATGGATTGAGAACGACACGCTGAGAGTTAATTCTCATCGACATTTGACTGTCACCTGATAAGGTTATTGAAATTTGAGACTGATCAATACTAATTTTGAGAATTCTATTTCTAAAGTTAATCTTGAATGAATACGAATCCCATTGTTTTGGAATTTTTGGATTAAAAGACAATTTATCGTCAACAATTCTCATTCCTGCAAAACCTTCTACAATACTCATCCAGGTTCCTGCCATTGAAGTAATATGAAGTCCTTCTTCCACTTCCTTATTATAATCATCAAGATCCAACCTAGAAGTTCTCAAATAGAACTCATAAGCTTGATCCATACGATCTAACTTCGCAGCCTGTATGGAGTGAACACATGGAGAAAGCGAAGATTCGTGAACTGTAAATGGCTCGTAGAAATCAAAGTGACGCTCAAGGCTTTTTAAATCAAAGTGGTCTTCGAAAAAGTAAAATCCTTGAAGAACATCTGCCTGTTTGATATAAGGAGACCTTAAAATTCGGTCCCAACTCCATTTTTGGTTGATAGGGCGTTGCTCCTTAGTCAATTGATCAACAGTTTTGAGTTCTTTATCTAAGAATCCATCCTGTTGTAAGAAAATATCGCGTTCTGAGTCATAAGGAAAATACATTTGATCTGCTACTGCCTTCCAAAGTTCCATTTCAGCATTCTTTAACTTGGTGACACCCATGATTCTGCTGAAGTCATCTGGATAACCATCTTTGACCTTTTTAATTTGTTCTAATGTATATTCTATACACCATTTAGCTATATAATTAGTGTAGAAATTATTGTTGACATTGTTCTCGTATTCATTTGGACCTGTCACCCCTAAGATCACATACTTATCTTTCTGAGCTGAATAGGTCGCTCTTTGATGCCAAAAACGCGATATTCCAATGAGCACTTCCAAACCTGCTTCTGGAATGTAAGAGTAATCTCCAGTGTAACGATAGTAATTGAATATTGCGAAAGCAATGGCGCCATTACGGTGAATTTCTTCGAAGGTAATCTCCCATTCATTGTGGCACTCTTCTCCATTCATTGTAACCATTGGATAAAGTGCTGCACCATTGGTAAATCCTAATTTTCCAGCATTTTCAATGGCTCTATCCAATTGATTGTATCGATATTGAAGTAAGTTTCTAGCAACTTCCTCATTTTTGGTCGCCATATAAAAAGGAATACAATAGGCTTCAGTATCCCAGTAAGTACTTCCTCCGTACTTTTCTCCTGTAAAACCTTTGGGGCCAATATTTAAACTGGCATCTTTTCCAGAATAGGTTTGATTAAGGTGGAAGACATTAAAACGAATTCCCTGTTGTGCCTTAACATCACCATCAATTACAATATCAGAAGTTGACCATATGAGCTCCCAAGCCTTGATTTGATCTTCAAGTAAATTGTCAAATCCAATTGACAGAGCAGTGTTGACAGCTTTCTTTGCAGCCTCAACCACTGTTTTATCCGGATGATTTCGTTCAACTACATATCCTCCGTATTTGTAAACTACCAACTGTTGGTTTTCGCTGAGATCCAACTCATAATGATGAGCCACATAGGTTTCACTTTCTTCTACCGTATGAGATTGACTGTGCTTTTTTCCATCTACAAAGAGTTCAGCTCCCATGTAGGTACAGGTTTTAAACTCTGTTTTTAAGGTATGAGCAGATATAAAAGCTGTATTTTCTTCAGATTCTACTGCAGTAGTCTTCCAAAAATCATCGTCCCAGTTAGAATCATTGTTTTTGATCCCTGAATCTAAAAAGCAATTAACAGATATGTTCGTATCTTGATTTAATGGAGTCAATGCGTATTTAATTGCTCCTATTTCATCGTAATTCATACTCAAAAACCTCGTCGCTTCAATAGCAACATCGACATCGTTCGGAAGTGTCGCTACAAAACTACGCTTGTGCCACCCCTCTTTCATATTGAGTTCTCTTCGGTATTCACGAACTGCTTTACAAGTATTCAAATCTAAAACAGATCCATTGATTTCAATGTGAATCCCAATCCAGCTCGGTGCGTTGAGAACCTTAGCAAAGTATTCTGGATATCCGTTTTTCCACCATCCCACTCTCGTCTTATCAGGATAGTAAACTCCTCCTATATAGCTTCCTTGAAAACTTGGACCAGAATAAAATTCCTCAAAATTAGCACGTTGACCCATGGCCCCATTACCAATACTAAATAAACTCTCTGATGATTTTACCTGATCTGCATTGTACCCCTCTTCTATAATACTCCAAGGGTTCGCTTTTATATAATCTTGATTCATCCTATTAGTTCTGTTAAAAATTCGTTAGTAATATCATTAAAATTTTCAATATTGTAGTCAGCTTCACATAAAACATTTTGATCACCTACTCCAATAGACAGCATTCCAGCGGCATTAGCTGCTTGAATTCCTGCGATGGCATCTTCAAATACAATTGTGTCTTCGGCTTTAACATGAAGCGCTTTTGCCGCTAAGACAAAAACTTCTGGATCTGGTTTTGCCTTTGATACTTTGTTTCCATCAATTATATCTGTAAAATACGACAATAGTTCAACCTTTTCCAATATGGGAACAGCATTTTTACTCGCTGATCCTACTGCCATAGGAATTCCTTTCGATTTTAAAGAGTCTAAAAAATCTTTGACTCCTGGAAGTACCTCTGATGGATTCATTTCAGATATATAGGACAGGTAATCCTCGTTTTTTTGAATGAGCCATTGATCGATTTGATCCTGATTAGCTTCAACACCTACCTTATTGAGTAATATCTCCAAACAGCGCTTACGACTCACTCCCTTAAACTCTTCATTTTCTTCTTCAGTAAAATCATAATTGAATTCCTCTGCAAATTTCTTCCATGCTAAATAGTGATATTTAGCGGTATCAACTAGGACTCCATCGAGATCAAATACAAATCCTTTTGTTTTTATTGTCATATGTTGTGTGATACAAGCACTCGAGAGAATGCTATAAATTATAATTAGGTTTAACTTTTGGTGAAGGCAAATGTAAAAACTTAAAGACTAGTTTCTAAGTCAAAATGGTAAAATCTACTAAAACGTTTTCACTAAAAACCATATATAACTTGATGAGTATCAAAAAACTATTTAATAAAACCTTATAGTTAAATCAAATCATTTTACAAAAAGGAACTCCAAAATCATTTAAATTGTATTTCAATCAGTTAATACAGTCAGTTGACAAGCAATTTGTATTCAAAATAATTTATCACCTAACTTATTAAAATCGTGTGATTATTAACATTTTGATGGTTTTATACCCAATTTTTTGCCTAAATAATCTTACTACAAGGTTTTCGTTAAGATATTGTTAAAATCTTGCTGTTAAAAAACAGCTTTTCCTTGAATCATATATGCTTTTTGTTTATTATTGCACTTGAAGAATTGTTAGAATGCTAGTTATAACTAGTATTTATTAAGAAATAGAAATAAATATTGGTGTAAATTATCAAAATCTCATTTGAAAACTCTTGTTAGTTAAGAGCTAAATGAAATTTGTGTTGTTTACATAATTAGCTGATTAACAATGATTTGCTAATTTTTAACATTTTAAAAACTAAAATTTAACTAAACTTAAAATTAACTATTTATGAAAATTATGCTACTTAAAAGCTTTCTGTTAGTTGGTGCACTTATGTGTTTCGGCTTAGCAGGAGCGCAGACGGTATCAGGTAACGTTTCTGATGCAAATGGTCCTTTACCAGGTGCTACAGTTGTTGTTAAAGGTACTGCTACAGGAACTACTGCAGACTTCGATGGTAATTATTCAATCGAGGCTGGTAGTGGAGACGTATTGGTTTTCTCTTTTGTTGGTTACAACGCAAAAGAGGTTGCAGTAGGAAGTCAAGACACAATTAATGTTGTTCTTGAGGCTGCCAACGAATTAGATGAAGTTGTCGTGACTGGTTATGGTTCTCAAAAAGAGAAGGAAATCACTTCTGCAGTAGTTGCTGTGGACGAGGAGTCTTTCAACAAGGGAGCTATCAACGATGCTTCTCAATTACTTCAAGGTAAAGTTGCTGGTTTATCGATCTACAACAAAGGTGGGAACCCAAACTCTGGAGCTACAATTCGTTTGAGAGGTCTTTCAACTATTGGAGCTAACTCTTCTCCTTTAGTAGTTATCGACGGTGTTATCGGTGCATCACTTGCAAACGTTGACCCTAACGATATCGAAAGCATCAACGTATTAAAAGATGCTTCTGCAGCTGCTATCTACGGTTCTCGTGGATCTTCTGGTGTTATTCTTGTAACAACTAAAGGCGGTAAAGCTGGAGAAACTCAAGTTTCTTACAACGGACAGTACTCTGTTTCACAAATCGCGAACCAAATCGATTTAATGACTCCAGACGAATTCATCGCTCAAGGTGGTCGTGACTTAGGATCAAAAACTGATTGGTTGGATGCAGTAACAAGAGATGCTGCTACACAAATCCACAACGTATCAATTTCAGGTGGAGCTGGTTCTACTAGCTATCGTGCTTCATTAAACTCAAGAGATGTTGAAGGGATTCTTTTAAACTCAGGATTCCAACAAATCAACGGAAGATTAAATCTTTCAACTAGAGTATTAAACGATAAATTAAGAGTTGAAATCAACACTTCATTTACTGATAGAAAACAACAAAACGGTTTCAACGAAGCACTTCGTTATGCTACCTTGTACAACCCAACTGCTCCAATCTACGGTGCTGATGCTCCTTATGCATTTGACGGTTCTACTTTTGGTGGATACTTTGAAACTTTAGGTTTATTTGATTCATACAACCCTGTATCAATCATCAACCAAAACATTAACTCTGGTAAGAAAGTTGAGTTAAACTACTCTGCTAATTTAACTTACGACTTATCTGATGCTATCAATGTATACTTCAGAGCTGGTCAACAAACTTCTCGTTACGGAAACAAATTGTACTACGCTCCGACATCACTTTGGAACGGTAATGCTACTTCTTTAACAAGAAAAGGTTCTGCAACTTTCTACGATGATGAGTACTCTTTCAAATTGATGGAGACTTATGCTACTTACACAAAAGCTTCTGACAAGTTAAACTTAGTGTTAACTGGAGGTTATTCATTCCAACAACAAAACTTTGAGTCACACACATTTACAGCTGGTGACTTCCCTGGAACTGAAATTAACTATGTAGACGCTATCGAATACGCACAAGATTTATTAAACGCTGGTTTAATCGGAGCGAACTCTGATAAATCTCCTGACCAATTAATCGCTGCATACTTTGGACGTGTGAACTTAACATTGAACAACAACTTGTTCTTAAACGCTTCAATTCGTAGAGAAGGTTCTAACAAGTTTGCTGGAGACAACAAATGGGGAACGTTCCCAGCTGTTGGTATTGGTACTGACTTAAATGAGTACTTAAACTTTGACGGTGTAAACCAATTAAAAGCTCGTTTATCTTACGGGGTTACTGGTAACTTACCATCACAGTACGGTCTTACTCAAAACATCTACCCATTCGGATGGGCTGGTGGTGGAACTACTGGAGGTACTACCTTCCGTTCATCACTTGCGAACCCAGATCTTAAATGGGAAGAAAAATCAGAAACAAACTTTGGTCTTGATTTAAACACAGATCGTTTGACTGCTAGTTTAGATATCTATTCTCAAACTTCTAAAGATTTCATCATCTTAAGAGCTTTAGATGCTACTGAAAACAACGGATACTCTTCTCAGTGGGACAACGCAGGTACAATGACTTCAAAAGGATTTGAATTAGCATTGAACTACGATGTGACAGACAATTACAACACAGGAATTGTTTTATCAAGAAACAAAACTGTTTTAGATGAATACGTTTCTGATGCACAAGTATTTGGTAACATGGGATCTCCAGGACAGAACTCAACTTTCGCGATCCGCGTAAAGCAAGGAGAAGAAATCGGACAAATCTGGGGACCTGTATACGATGGAACTACTACAAACGGATCTCAAAACTTTGTTGACGTTAACGGAGATGGTGTATTAAACATCGATCAAGGAAACGCTCTTAACGA
>Ga0181568_10000668_pt1 | contig 30815 bp, 20 predicted proteins | sample 101ome_20_FD_133758 | JGI IMG/M metagenome (GOLD analysis project Ga0181568, IMG submission 133758) | Coastal salt marsh microbial communities from the Groves Creek Marsh, Skidaway Island, Georgia - 101404AT metaG (megahit assembly) | ecosystem: Environmental > Aquatic > Marine > Intertidal...
AGTCCCCATCATTCCACTCCACATCCACGGTACCCGTCGTGCCTTGCCCAAAGGAAGTTTTCGGGTCAGGCCAAATTCTGTACACGTGCGTTTTGGCGAGCCGATTTTCCCGCCTTCCACGGATGATGCCGTATCATTGAATGGATTTGTCAAACAAGGACAAAATTCCGTTGAGAAAATGCGGGTTTGGCATTTAAAGCATGTCAATTCCCCTGACTAACACTTACTCAATCCCTGGACCAGGGTGCCAACGCATAAGCGGCTTCGATGCCCTCCAGGATGGCTCTCTGGGCGTCGAGTTTTCTAGCCTCTCTTGCCCCACCAATTAGGGTGTGAGGGATGTTCAGATTTGCCAATTTCTCACTCAACGGATGATATGGAACTTGACCTGCACAAACCACAATTTGATCGTAAGGAAGTGCTTGCTTTTGGCCGTTTTCTGTGTAAATCAGCTGGCCATCGGCAATTTTATGATAGGTCACACCGCTGTGCATTTGCACCTTTGCCTTTTTCAGGTTGAGTCGGTGAATCCAGCCGGTTGTTTTGCCCAAAGAAGCCCCTACTTTTCCTGGCGATCGCTGAAACAAGTGGATTTCCCTTTTAGGTTCTGAGTCTTGCTCTTCACGCAATCCACCTCGAGACTCTAAGGTTTTGTCGATGCCCCATTTAGCGTAAAATGATTCATTTCCTTCATGGAGTAAGAAGTCTGCGACATCGAATCCAATCCCGCCAGCACCAATGATAATCACGCGCTTTCCAATGGTGCCTTTTTGGTTGATGACGTCGATGTAATTCACTACCGATGTTTTATCCATTCCATCAATTTGCCACGGTCTGGGAGAGACTCCTGATGCAAGGATAACGTGATCAAATACGCGCAGGTTTTCGGTGTTGGCTTCGGTCTCGAGTTTGACATTGACTTGGAGTTGATCAAGTTGGTATCTGAAATATCGAAGCGTCTCGTAAAATTCTTGTTTTCCAGGAATGCGCTTGGCCAAATTGAATTGCCCTCCGATTTCGGGTCCTCGTTCAAAAAGCGTTACTTCATGTCCTAATCTTGCCAGTTCCGTCGCTGCACTCAATCCTGCAGGACCCGCACCCACCACTGCGACTTGTTTAGCTTCATTGGCCTGAGCATCAATCGGCCACTTAGACTCGTGACTTGCTCGTGGGTTGACCAAGCAAGAGGCCACCTTACGTTTGAAGATGTGATCCAAGCAAGCTTGATTGCAGCCAATGCACGTATTGATGGCCTGCGGAACGCCCATTGCAGCCTTTTTTACAATTTCGGGATCCGCTAAGAACGGTCTGGCCATGGACACCATGTCAGCACAACCCGATTCCAGCGCCTCTTCACAGGCTTCAGGCGTATTCAATCGATTCGTCGTTATCAATGGAATGTCCACTTTTCCCATCAATTTTCGTGTCACGAACGTGAATCCTCCGCGTGGGACCAAGGTGGCAATGGTCGGGATGCGAGCTTCATGCCAACCGATCCCGGTGTTAATGGCATCAGCGCCCGCCTTTTCCACAGCTTTGGCCAATGTAACCACTTCCTCCCAATTGCTGCCCTCACTCATTAAATCCAGCATGCTCAAGCGGTAAATGATGGCGAAATCATTGCCTACTTCAGAACGGATTCCTTTGATGATTTCAATGGGAAATCGCATTCGATTTTCAAAACTGCCGCCATATTCGTCAGTTCTCTTGTTCGTTTCTTTTGCTATGAATTGATTGATCAGGTAACCTTCAGATCCCATGATTTCGATGCCGTCGTATCCAGCTTCTTTGGCTAGTCGTGCACTTCTTACATAGGCTCGAATCGTTCGCTTGATTCCAAGAGAATTGAGTTTTCTGGGTTTAAACCGATTGATTGGAGCTTTGATGGCAGATGGTGCTACATTAAATGGATGGTAGCTGTACCGTCCCCCATGTAAAATTTGCATAAGGATTTTACCTCCTTCCGCGTGAACCGCTTCTGTAATGACGCGGTGTTTTCGTGCATGACGCTTTCGCTGCATGCGAGCCCCGTTAGGGCCAAGCGCACCTTCCAAATTTGGACTGATGCCCCCCGTCACAATCAAACCCACGCCGCCTTGAGCTCGCTCCGCATAGAACGTTGCAAGCCTTTCCATTCCATCCTTTTCCTCCTCCAATCCTGTATGCATGCTACCCATCAGCACCCGATTGGGAAGTTCCAACGGTCCGATTCGGATGGGTGAGAGCAAGTTTGGATAAAACGTTTGTTGCATCAATCGAAATCTCTGTAAGTATCAACGATGTTGTCTCGGCGTCTTCTTGACGCCATGTATTTGAATTCAGTGGTCTGACCGTCTTTCGTTTTGTCTTTACGTTTGTCGGCTTTGATGTCTGTTAAGATATCGTAGAAAATATCGTCGCTGGTGGTGATGTTCAAAGCACCATTCTTTCCATCAATCAGTTTAAAATCATGGTAGTACCAATTTTCTTCATCACCATGGAAATACAACACAAAATTATCTCCACTTCGGCTTCGTTTCAGCTCCAGTTTCCCAGGAATGTGCATGAACAGAGCCTCCTTACCCAATGAAACCAGACCAAATTGGCTTTCTGAGGTCCACATTTCTTCTCCATCGTTCCAGACCAAGTCTACGTTCGACAATACGACTCCATGTTGCATGAATTTCGGAACACTTTTGAATTTCCCGGTTAGAGCCAAATCGTTGATGATCTTCTGACCTTCTTCCATTCCCAACCAAGTCGTTAGCGCTTGCTCATAGTTGGTGGACGCGAAGTCGATGGGCTCACTCACTTGCCAAGCTGGAATTTGGAGCGCCATGCGTTCGAACAAATCAGGATGAAAATGATAGCTCAGAATGATGGTTCCTTTGAAGTGGATTCTGCCTTTTCCATCGATCTCAATGGCTCCAACCATGTCATGTTCTGACATGCCAAAGTCAAGCGGCAAGCGAATCCTTCCGCTTCCTGAAAGTTTGCCCGTTTTCGGGTTCAAGGAGAGTTGATTTCCGATGCCTTTGGGATTTTCGAAAACTTCAAGTGTACCCACTGAGTAGTTGCCGTCTTTGTATCGCAACGCGCCTTCCAATTCGATCACGGATACATCTGTCACATCCCCAAGCGGGTCTAAAAATGCAGGATACAAAGTAAATGGCGGCCTAGAGGATGCCATGATTCCGCATGCCAAAGGATCTCCATCAACATCAAGCAATGGATTGGAAATTGGAATTTCTACATTTTTTGGATCGACGGGTGATCTGAATTTGATCCAACTGAGTTTGAAAAGATCACTTTCTTCGGTCATTTTAGCCCCGCCATCGAAGACCAAAAACTCTTCACTCGCAGAAAGTTCAACTTGTCCCGCAAAGGCAAAATGTGGATTGAGTAAAAAAGCATCTCGAGCGTACACTGCACCTGCTCCTTTAGTCTGGAATGATTCATCCACGAAGATTTCATCGAGAATGAGACGTTGCACGGTTTTATCGGCTCCAACATATTGGTACACGCCAGATCCGGTGTAACCATAGCGTCCCGTAATCATCAATTGGGCCTCCTCTATTAGGTGGTGTTGTGTGGTGGCATTGGCAATGACACGTGCATTCTGCAAGGGATCCATGATGGCTTTGGCGCGAATTGTAACTTTTCCGCTATCTGGAAATATTCGCGCGTCGGCAACGGCCATTTCTTTTACGCCCTGGCAGTTTAAGATGTCGGTGCCGACCAAATACGTCGCGTGCGTACTCAAGAAATGCAGCGAATCTTGACTAGGATGAGTGGAGATGAAATTGGAATGCACCCTTTTTTCACTGAAGTTCAAAGGCAAGGATGCGACGTCTCTATTCGAAATCAAATCGATTTCATCGTCGTCCATGAACCAACGGAATTTGTCCATGTAACATCGGTATTGCTGGATGGGCAAATCGATCGCTGTTTCCCCTGAATTGGGCGTGAATTCGCCAAGGCGCTCATCAAAATCAATGGTGCAGTGCACATCATCTGTTTCGAAAGCAGACAGCGACTGTCGCTTACCATAAAGCTCAAAGGCCGCATGTTGGGACGATGCTTTTAAGTAGTCAAAGTGAAACTCTTCAGCTTGAAGTGCAGCTTTTTTTAAATCCAATGTTCCAGCTCCTGAAAGACCCGATAGGCTTACCTCCAATTCACCCGTCAAAAGTCCTTCACCCTCATAAATCGAAAGCGGCTCTTTTCCACTGAAAAAGCTAAGACGGTTTTCGGACGGGCTGAAATGAAGGGTTCCATTGCCTCCTTTGGCTTCTGGCACATCCGCTCCAGCATCAGCTGTGTTGACCATGAAGACAAAAGGACCAATGATGGAATCAGGCAGAAAAACGAGGGCTTCTCCCTCGGCATGTGAGGATAAAAAGTCGATTACCCCATCCCCTCGAAGACCGGCACCATCTAGGGATAAGGCAGAAGTGAATGTAGCTGATCCCCCATAGAGTTCAGTTCCTGAAGGTGGTGTAATGGAGGTGAGCCCTAAATGGTTGTCGGGCATGACCACCAGAGGGCGTTCGATTTCGGGCACAATACCAGACGACACGAGTGTCCCGTCTAATTTTAGGTTCTCCCGTGTCAATTGATCCAAACCATTCAAGTCAAAAGGCCTAACCGCGTAGTAAAAGCTATTGCGGTTATAGGCTCCATTGTACAGAGCTGGTGAATCATAATAAACAAAACTGGTTTCGTTACTTGTGAATTTGGGATAGCTTGGGTGATCCATTGACCATTTTCCAGAGCGATTTCCAGGGTGATCAATTGCTAGCTTTCCTGAAATATTCTCCAATGTATTTTTCAACCAAATTTTCTGAGGTTCTCCACGATAATCGAGTGTTTCAAAGTCGTTGATGCTCAACCGGACTTCTTCGATCTTCCTAAAATCGATCGTAAACCGTTCATAGTCAAATTGCATTCCAGCACCTCGCATTCGGATGTTGCCAGCATCTACTAAACCACTGAGCACCATGTTCAAGTCCTTGGAAACCGTAACCTCGCTATTCTCTGGCATGATCGATATGCCACGGCTGTTGCTCAAGACAAGTTGGTCCACCCCATTGATTTGCATAAATCCGTTCAAAAGGCTCCATTCTGCATTGTTTCCTTTTTTTGGAGCAGAATAGAACCGAATCATGTCGTGATCCTTTTTGTTTGTGACATACCCCATGTGCTTAAACGTACGGTCTTGGACGCGGGCGATTTTTTGATCGACATCGTAATCAACGTAGCCGTAATTGGCCAAATTCATCAGAGCTATTTGAGCTTGGACCTCGCTGAGTTTGATGTAATAAGCGTAATCAACGCTTGTGAATGAAGTCAATCCAGAAGATTTTACGAAGCGATACAATTCGACTACGGGATGAATTGGATCTATCCCTTGAAGGCGATCAAATGTTTGCTTTTCGAAGTAATTCGAGCTTCGAAAAGTCCCTGCTTTAGCATCTGCAATCAATGGAAAGCCAATTTCAATTTGAGGCTGCCCCAACTTCCATGTAAATCCTTCGACGTTCCATTCGAGATCATGGTAACGATCCACGAATGCCTGTTGACCAAGGCCTTCCTGCTGACGCGTCACGGCGATGATCCCTGTGTGGTCCTCGTAACGGGCATCGCAATCGGGATGCGAAAGCGTATCGCCGCCGTAGTACAATTCCATATGTGACCTGATTCCATTCCAACCTTTTTGGCTCAACGTGACTTCTTCAAATTGGAACCTCATGAACACAGTATCCTCCCTTACGACTTCCATGGAGGCAAAGGCACCCGCTTTAGAAATCCCTCTGATTTTTGAGCCTTTCACTTGTAAACCACCTAGATACCGAAATGACGTGTAAAGACTATCCAGCACCACTTTCTCATCACTGCACCTTATGGTGGGATATGCTTTGGTTTTCGGAGATTTCCCCGCTTCGAGTTTGGCGACCAAGTCCCCAGTGAGTGGTGTTGATGAAAAGCTGGAATAAAAAACCACATCATCTTCGCGGACATCGTCTTGTTTCAAGTCTATCGTGCGCTCAGGGAGTAGGACAAATGTGGTCACGGGATCAAATTCTGTCCCCATCCAAGGAAATTTACTTGGCGAGATTTCGCAATCTGTATCGGACAAATCCCATTGACCCGCCACACCTTGAAACATCAACGTATCACCTTCGTAATGGACGAACAAATCGCACGAATCAAATCTCAGCATGGGGATTTCATCGACGATTTGAAAGTACCAAGGTTTACCGCTTAATTCCCACGCATGACGAGGGCCCGAGTACAGTACGTTGCGACTCAGTAATTGCTCCGACACATTCAAGATCGGTGGGACTTCCTTTCGAAGCTTTCTGTCCTCAAGCATGTGGTTTAGGATGGCATGCCATTCGGCCCATCGAGCAGTGTCTTGTCGATCAAGCTGACTCTTCACCGCATGCAGATAATCGAGCATTCCCTTAAGTGGTGAGATGCGCGCCTCCTGCAATGCTTCAAGGGTCCCTTGAACGTCTTGCTTTTGACTGGCAGTTAAATTGGACGCACAAAGCGTTGGGATAAATTCTTTCTTGAACCACTTGGCTTCCTCAGGGGAAGAATTTTGGATTTCGCTTTCATAAGAAGCCATGCCGTTCAAGCAAGCTTCGTCTTGAGCCCATCCTAATTGAAAGGTCAAACCGAATAGGAAATACGCCATCCACTTGCATAAAATGGAGGGCTTAGGATGGGGAATACTCAAATCACGCATGCACTTCGAAAGTACAAACGGGAATCAGCTGGCTGATTGATTTTAGGCTTTGTTTACGAACATGAGGCACGCCCAATCTTCACGGGAGGCCTCATTCTTCAAAGTGAATCCTGATGATTCGGCTTTAGTGATAATGTCTTCGCAGTCTTGTCGATAAAAACCGCTCAAAAGTAAATGTCCCATTTCGGAGCATTTGCTCGCATATTCATCCATTTCAGCAATCAAGATGTTGCGATTGATGTTGGCCAATACAACGTCAAACTTTTTCTGATTGAGCTGACCATGGAGGATTGTACCTTGGAAAGATTCAATTTCCGTAGTTAAATCATTGCGATCCAAATTGGCTAAGGTGTTCTTGTAGGACCATTCGTCGATGTCGAATGCCACAACGTTACTTGCACCGAGTTTTTTCGCTGCTATGGCCAGAACGCCAGTTCCACACCCTACATCCAGGACGGACCTGCCTTCCAACGGAATATCAAGTAATGCGCGCATCATTTGCCAAGTCGTAGGATGGTGCCCCGTGCCAAACGACATTTCGGGCTGGATAATGATGTCCAAACCAGTTTTCGGTGGATCGTGAAATGGTGCTCGCATGCAGAGCTTTCCCTCGACATCAATCGGCTCGTATTCGGATTCCCACTTGGCATTCCAATTCTCTGATTGCACCCATTCTGTTGAACTTTCGACCTCTGTAAATTCAGCCAGTGCATCAATGACTTCCGCCATACCCTCTTGATTCCATTCGCTTTCTAGAGCAAAAGCTACAACTCCGTCTGGAGATTCTTCATACATGCTGAAGCCGCAGTCAGTGAGCCATGCAACGGCGATTTCCTTCGCAGGTAAGATGGGCGAAAGGATCAAATCCAAACGCAAATACCGTGCGTCTTTATCCATTGATTCCTCGAGAAATTTCGGAAGCTTCTACGATAGCTAAGAAGGAGGCTGAGTCCAATGATGCGCCACCAATCAATCCGCCATTTACATCGGGCTGCCCGAATATCTCTAAGGCATTATCGGGTTTGCAGCTTCCCCCGTATAGAATCGGGGTGTTTTCTGCGATCTCAGCTCCGAATTTCGAACTCACCAAACGGCGAATAAACGCATGCATTTCTTGGGCTTGGTTGCTCGTGGCTGTTTTTCCCGTTCCGATTGCCCAGATGGGCTCATAGGCAATGACGATGTTGGCCATGTCGCTTGGTGAAACCTGTGCAAATGCGGAATTCAGTTGCCTTTCCACCCATTCGAAGTGGGTATTCGACTCGCGCTGCTCGAGCGGTTCTCCGCAACAAAGCAATACACGGAGGTTACACGATAACGCACGCTTTAACTTTTGCGCGATCACGGAGTCGGTTTCGCCGAATCCTTCCCTCCTCTCAGAATGACCTATGATGACATGGTCCACAGAACAGGATTGCAACATGTCTGCCGTGAATTCTCCTGTGTAGGCACCTGAATCGGTCGCACTGCAATTTTGCGCTGCAATTTTCAAGACTTCCCCTTTTTGACGAGCCAAATCAGCCAAATAAGGTGCTGGTGGTGCAATGACAACGTCAGTGAATTGAGACGATTTTATTCCGGTTTTCAATGCATCCATCAATTCGACGGCTTCATTCATCAATTTGTTGCTCTTCCAGTTTCCAGCGACGATGTTCTTCATGACCTTTGTTTGGGAGGCGCAATTTCGTGCATCGCCTCGGAGTATGGAAAGTTTGATCGAAAATTATGCCTGAAAAGCCGTCATCTGCGTATCAACCGTTGCTTCAAAAGTATTGGGGATACGAAGAATTGCGTCCGCATCAAAAGGGCCCTATTCAGGCTTTACTATCGGGCCAAGATGTTATCGCAGTGATTCCAACAGGAGGTGGGAAATCTATATGTTACCAGCTTTCAGGCCTCGTTCGAGGCGGAATGACCTTAGTCATTTCTCCCTTGATTGCTTTGATGGAAGATCAATGTGCCGACTTAAAATCCCGTGGCCTGCGTGCAATTTCTTTGGGGGGCGTGGATAGCGGTAGGTTTGCCCAGTTACTTGATAATGCTCAGCGCTCAGAAGCACAGTTTCTTTTCGTTTCACCTGAAAGGCTTCAGCACCCAGTTTTTCAAGCGCGACTGGAGATCCTAAACATTCGTACTGTTGCCGTGGATGAAGCGCATTGCATTTCGGAATGGGGCCATGATTTCCGCCCGGCTTACCTCAAGATTCGAAGTGCACTGGACTCTCTGAACCAAGTTGTTTGGGGGTGTTTTACGGCTACAGCGACGTCATTGGTTCTAAGTGACATCTCGGCTTCAATGCGACTAAAGGAACCCGCGCATTTTACGTTTCCTCCCTTACGAAAGAACTTAAGCTACGCAGTTAGCTCGCTTAAAGATCCCGAGGCGATGCTAGTTTGTGCTGTTGAGAATGCGGAAGGATCGGGCATCATTTACGTTCCTACCCGCCATGATGCTGAAAAATGGGCATTGCGATTGGCTCATGTATCTGGCGGAATAGCGGCCTATCATGCTGGTTTGGATCAAGAAACCCGCAGAAAAAGGCAATCTGATTGGATTGCTGGAAAACTCCGTGTTGTGGTCTGTACAAATGCATTCGGAATGGGCATTGATAAACCCGATGTGCGGTGGGTTTACCATGCATATGTCCCAGAAAATCTAGAGTCCTATGTTCAGGAAGCTGGGCGAGCAGGTCGCGATGAAAAGCCGAGTTCCTGCATGATGTTTGTGGATGATCGATCGTTGCAGGAAAGTGCGGATAGACTGCAACGTAGAAAGCCCAACGTGGATCGCGCTCGGATCGTGTACCAACATTTGGCGAATCAAGGAAGTGTCGCCATCGGTTCTCATCCTTCGTCTCCCACAAAAGCAAACCTTGAGTTGTTGCAACAGAAAGCTAATGTGACCATTTCGGAAGCAAAAGAATCCATTGCGCTATTGGAAAGGTGTGGGTACATCCGATTGGTTCCGGCCCGCACCCTTCCTACGTTTTCCATTGAATTGAATGACGATGCTCAAGTTTTGCTTGAAAAGTCGTCGGCGCCTTTGATGAGTTGGATTTTAGAAAATCGAGCGGCCGATGCGTTTGAACTTGATTCACCTGCCATATCCGCACTTAACCTTTCCTATCATCAGGTTGAGTCTTCACTGAACCGCTTTCAGACATGGGGCTGGCTTCGTTATACAAAGCGTGAATCCACCGCTCAGATTGAATGGGCTGAATCGCGGGTTGATGCTGAAATGATTGTTATTCCGCAAAAATTTGCTATTGAATGGTTTTCAAGAAAAATGGACCGCTGGGATTCAATGAAGAAATTTGTTCAGGAGGAGGCGTGCCGTCAAGGATACATTGCAGCCTATTTCGGATTTAATGACTGCAGTGCTTGCGGTAATTGTGACCAATGTCGAATGAAAAACCTCGACATCAAGTCTTGGCTGGCGCAGATTCCTCTGGAAGGTCGGCTTTGGAGGGATTGGTTAAAGGATATCGCTGCTATCGATTTTCCGCTGTTTTTAGAAGCTATGAAGAGAGCTCATTCAGAAAATGAAATCTGGATTGAAAACGGAAGAATCTTTACTGCGAAGGAATCGATTTAAGCCCCATATCTTCGCCGCCATGGAAACGTTCCCAACGATTTATCTCAAACCGAAAAAAGAGGACAGCTTAGAAAGACGCCATCCTTGGGTTTTTAGCGGGGCAATCAAGCGCACTGAGGGTCAACCAACCACGGGCGATTTGGTTCGCGTTTGCGCGAATAAGGGGCGTGTTCTCGGCTACGGACACTTCAGTCCGAACACCTCCATTGCGGTTCGCATGCTCAGTTTTGACGAGTTTCCATTGACGGATTCATGGTGGGACGACCAAATTCGAGAAGCCGTTCAAGTGCGTATCGATTTGGGGTTGCTCAATGGTCATCAGCAAAACATATGCAGATTGATTCACGCTGAAGGAGACGGATTGTCTGGACTTATTGTCGATTATTATGATCGAGTGGCTGTTATACAAACCCACTCGGTTGGAATGATGCGGTCATTGGAGACCATTGTAAAATCCCTGACGAAGGCAATTCCAAGCCTTGAAGGCGTTTACAATAAGTCACAGAAACTTCTGCGAAAGTTGGGTGAGCAAGTGGTTGACGACACTTGGATAAATGGCAAGCAGCCCGAAGATTGGAAGCCCATGGAATTTGGCAGAAGGTTTTTGATAGACTTGGAAAAGGGTCAAAAGACAGGTTTTTTCATTGATCAGCGAGAGAATCGGTCGTTGCTTCAAATGATGTCGAAAGGGAGGCGCGTGTTAAACGTGTTTAGCTACACAGGGGGATTTTCTGTAGCAGCGCTTCAAGGAGGTGCCACGGAAGTTCATAGCTTAGACAGTTCCGCAAGAGCGCTTGAACTTGCTGAAGATGCGGTGATTTTAAATGAATTTGACGCGAAACTCCACACAAGCATCGAGGCAGACGCTATGGAGTTTCTCAAAGGCGGTGTCAATGCGTATGATATTGTGGTTTTGGACCCTCCTGCCTTCGCAAAAAGCGCGTCAGCGCGACACCAGGCCGTTCAAGGCTACAAAAGGATCAACCAACGTGCCATTGCCTCGATGAAGCCTGGGGCGCTCCTTTTCACGTTTTCATGTTCACAAGCCGTTGACGATCGCCTATTCACGCATACCGTGATTTCCGCAGCCATGCAATGCAACCGAACTGTTCGCATTCTCTATCGATTGCACCAACCAGCCGATCACCCAGTAAGTGCATTTCATCAAGAAGGAGCCTACTTGAAGGGATTGGTATTGCGGGTCGATTGAATCAAGGGTCCAATCGCTGAATCGACCAATCCGATTCTGGAGTGGATTTCGAATAGCGAAATCGTTGGTGTAAGCGGTTTGGACGCCCTTGCCAAAATTCAAATTCGAAAGGTTCAATATCGAATCCTCCCCAAAATTCAGGCCGCGGGACATCCTGTCCTTCAAATTGCTCAGTGACTTGTTCTAATCGTTTCATTAGCTCCTCTTCTTCGCCTGCAGAGCTCTGTTTCGACGCCCATGCTCCAAGCTGACTGGCCCGAGGCCTTGAATTGAAGTACGCGTCGCTCACATCTGCTTCAGATTGATGAGCACGACCGTTAATACGAACTTGTCTTTCTAGGGTGGGCCAGAAGAACAAAGCGCTAACCACGGGATTCTTTTCGATGCTTTTCCCTTTTTGAGAATTATAGTTGGTGAAGAAGCGCAAGGTATCCCGATCGATATCACGAAGCAATACGATGCGATTGCTGATGATGCCGTTGTCTCCCAGTGTAGCAAGAGCCATTGCATTATAATCCTGCCCCTCTTTCTCCTGAGCTTCTATTAACCATTCTTTCAAAAGAGCGATAGGGTCATGCTTTAATGAGCGGACATCGATCGCACCTTTTTGGTAGTCTTTACGCGTATTGTGAATCGAATGGCTCATTCAAAAAGCGTCTGATGTAACCTTTCTTCAGCTAAATGAGTAAAGGCGAGTGAAATTCTATCAATATGCGCAATTTAATCATCAGCTACCGCAAGTTACCTATACAAGTGCGAGAAACCCTTCAGAATCGCTATCCTCAAGGATTTGATGATGATACTTTCGAATTTGAAATTCCAGGTCGTCAAATGATTTGCAAAGCAATTCGAATTACTGTGGAGGAGGTAAACTACCTCATTAAGCTAGAGCAGCGGCCGAAAAAGACCGATTTCTTGCTTGACGATGATTGGTGATCACTTTTCACCTCCGGTCAATGCATAAGCCTCACCAGCATGAATCGAGCGTGACCATAGTTTCTCTCCGCTCGCATCGTTCACGGTTATTGCAAGCACGCGCTCTTTCCTAGGTCCTGTAACTTCAAGAATTCCATAGTTCCTTACACCAACCATGGTTCCTGGTTCACGAAGAGAATTAGGTTCATCCGTGTGATCATAACTTCCGCTGGTTAGGGGGCTGACTGTTACGTCATAGACCCAATTGCCATTCGGTAATTGCAATTTTGATAGCTCGCTGTTGTGTCGATCACCGGTGAGAAAAATCACACCGCGAATGCCAAGCGCATCAATTTCTTGGAATAAAAGCTCCCGTTCCTCTGGAAACTGGGCAAAGTTCTCATAAATGGCCGCATCGCTTACCATTTGTCCTCCAATGGCCACCATTTTAAATGGGGCCCGGCTGTTGCGTAATGCATTGAGTAGCCAATCCCGTTGAACAGGCCCCAGAATTTGACGCTTATCGGGTCCCATGCTATGATTGACTCGATGCGTTCGATTGTCCAACAAAAAAAACTCTACATCTCCGTACAAGAATTGGGTGGCATTCAATTCCTCCGCGCCCGGTATACCAGTTTCTGGATTGGGCCAATACGCCTGAAATGTTTCACGAGACCAGTTCCGGTGAATCCATGATCCATCGCAATCATTGGGTCCAAAGTCGTGATCATCCCAAATCGCATAATGCGCGCCTTTTGAGAGTAAGGACTGCATTTCTGGTAGATTTCGCGTGTGATTATACCGATGTACAAAACCTGATTGGCTTGAAAAATCAACTTCTCTTAGATAGACATTATCTCCGAGCCATAACATGGCATCAAATTCTTCCTGGGCCATGCGTTCAAAAATTTCGTACCCATTTCCATAGGGTTTACCCGGACGGTCAAATTCAGATTCATTGACATAGGTGCAGCTTCCTATAAGAAAGGTCAATTCTGGCGGGTCAGTGCGATACTGCCATAAAGGTTGCGTCTGAAACGACAGCGTATCGCTCATGGCCTCCCCGCTTTCATTTCCGACGAAATAAGCATAATGACTCCCTGGTGATAAACCATTGACTTCATTTTGGTAACAATTCCCGAGTCCCATGGAAATCATAGGATTTACGGAAATTGTCTTGCCTACTGAATCCAATAAGTTTAAGGTTGGTTTCATTGAACCAGCATCAGCAGCTATTTGACACCATACTTTTACATGACGCATGCCTAGATCGCCCATCATGGGTGAGCCTGTCAATGCCATTGGAGATTCTGATGGAACAGGACCCGTTTTGCATCCAATCACGAGGCTGAGGAAAAGGAAACTTAGATAGCGCATCAATTTTTTGCCAAACATACGAAAGCAAAAAAGGGACCCCGAGGGGTCCCTTTCAAAATTGATGTTGTGGAAGATTACTTCGCTACAACAATGTTTTGAGCGTCGTTGAAGTTCGCATGCTTCACAGAAACAGTGTAGTTTCCTGCAGCCAAGTCGTGCTTCACAACGATACGGTTTCCACCGACTACGTTTTCTTGAGCAATCTCCTGAGAAATTACAGCCTTTCCAGACATGTCAGTAACCTCCAGGATGATGTTCTCACCGCCCAAGTTCAACTCACGATCAAACTTCACGCTGAACGTGCTCTCGAAAACTGGGTTAGGGAAGATGTTCCACTCAGTAGTGTTGTCAATGTTGCTCAAACCGTGGCTGTCACCGTTGTTCTGACCAAAGCAAGAACCATCATTGTAAGTGGCGTCAGCATTGAAGTTTGCAGCGTTTGCATCAGTGCAACCGAAAACTTGAGCATTTGTAGAAGAGAAAGTCAAGTCATAAGCGCGCCATGCAGCACCTTCTGCGTCCCATCCTTGCAAGTTCAAGATGCCTGTTGCAGTTCCGTCTGTAGTCAATTGCATCAACAAAACTCGGTTACCGGCTTCAGCTACTGCTTGAACGTCAGTTGGCACTACGAACCAAGCTCCATCAGTAACAGTCAATTCTGATCCGTTGAGGAAGTTATTGTAGTCCACTCCAACAGTCCAAAGGTTGTTATTGGTGCTGTTAGTTGCGCCAATCGTTACCCAGCTGTCATAAGCGAGAGTTCCTTCAAGACCAACGATTTGCTCGTTAACGTCCAAAGACGAAAAGCTACCATATTGGTGTTGATAGAAATTTGTGGTCGTAGCCACGTTCAAAACGTGCTCGCCGTCAGCAAAAACAGCGTGCAATGAATGCTCTGCTGAGGGTAATACAGCGTAAACGCGGTACGTGTTCCCTTCTACTTGGCCGCCGTTGTCTACAGCTTCGACGACCAACTCAACATTGCTGGCACTCGCACCGAAGGCGAGGAAAGAGGCCGCAGCCAGTGTGAAAAGGTTCTTCATTTGAATGAATTATTAGATGTTTCTGGTCAAGATTTGATGTCTGTTGAGGCTAAGATAATGCATTTAATCATTAATCCCAAAACTTTCTTTGTCGAAGTTAATAAAAAATTCATAGACGGAACCTCTTATCTCAGCGACGAATCAAATAAACGAAGATTTATAGTAAAGTCCAAATCAACAATCGATGAATTCATATCGCAACGGTACATTGATACGTATTTTAGCACAAAATGCTGATTCATGACCATACCATCGTTGAAACACTACTTGTCTGGTAACTGGGTTGAGCCTGATTCTATATCTGACAGTCCCTTGCTAAGCGCAATCGATGGGATTCCGATTGTACACGTTTCAGATTCCGAGGTAGACGTTAATTCCATTATGGATTATAGTCGAAACGTGGGGAATCCAAATTTGCGAAAGTTGACCTTTCAAGAACGCGGACTTATGTTAAAGCGGTTGGCGCTTCATTTATTGAAACATAAAGAAGCTATTTACGAGGCGAGCTGGGCTACTGGAGCCACGCGAATGGACGCCTGGATCGATATAGAAGGTGGAATTGGAAACTTATTCAGTTATGCCAGTCTAAGAAGGCAATATGGCGATCACGCATTTGCTCTTGATGGCCCATACATCCCATTGAGCAAAAATGGCACTTTTGGAGGCCAGCACATCATGAGCCCAAAGGCCGGTGCCGCAGTACATATAAACGCATTCAATTTTCCAGTTTGGGGCATGTTGGAAAAAGTAGCAGTTAATTGGCTCGCTGGAGTTCCTGCGGTTGTAAAACCCGCTTCCGCAACCGCATTTTTAACGGCAAAGGTGGTTGAACTAATCGCCGAATCAGGCATTCTTCCTGCTGGAGCATTGCAATTGATTTGCGGACCTGCAAGAAACCTTTTGGATTTTGTCGACGAGCGCGACGTCGTCACTTTTACCGGTTCTGCGGCCACTGGCAGGATGCTGAAGTCACATCCCAGGCTACTGAGCCATTCGGTCCCATTTAACATGGAGGCTGATTCTCTGAATTCTTGCGTCCTCGGCCAGTCTGTGAAAAAGGGTGATCCTGAATTTGATCTCTTTATCAAAGAATTGCGAAAAGAGATGACCGTCAAGGCGGGTCAAAAGTGCACAGCCGTGAGGCGAATATTTGTTCCAACTCATCTGATGGACGAAGTTCAGGATGCATTGGTGTCCTCGTTGCAAAAAATCGCAGTTGGCGATCCACGTGAAGAAGGCGTTCGAATGGGTGCCTTGGTCAATGCTCAACAAAAGTCCGATGTGTTGGCCAACGTAAAAGAATTGGAAAAAGAAGCGGATATCGTTTACGAGCATAATCAACCTCTAGTAGGTGGAAATACCGTGGAAGATGCATTTTTGGGACCCGTTTTGTTGCGAAATGATAACCCGAAGGACGCGGTAATCACACACGAGGTGGAGGTGTTTGGTCCAGTAGCTACCCTCATGCCCTATGAAGACATGGGAGAAGTTGCGCAATTGGTCAACAAAGGACGTGGTTCGCTGTGTTGCTCGATCGTAAGCTTTGACCCTGAGGAAGTAGGCGCATTTGTCCATGAGTCTGCGACCATGCATGGACGTATTTTGACCTTGGACAGGGAATGTGCCAAGGAATCAACAGGTCATGGATCTCCACTCCCGTTGCTCGTTCATGGTGGCCCAGGTCGAGCAGGAGGTGGAGAAGAAATGGGAGGAAAACGCGGTGTTGAGCATTACATGCAACGCACAGCGCTTCAAGGTTCGCCTACCATGCTTACGTCGCTGACTGGCACATATGCACCGGGTGCGGCTAGAATTGAAGCTTCACCGCACTTATTTCAACAGCATTTTGAAGACCTCGTCGTTGGCCATACCGTAACGACCGCAAAGCACACGATTACCGAGGCTGACATCGTCAATTTTGCCAACGTCAGTGGCGATAATTTTTATGCCCATGTTGACGAAACCAGCTTGGAAGGAACAATCTTTGAACGGCGCGTGGCTCACGGTTACTACCTTTTGAGCAAAGCAGCAGGCCTGTTCGTCGATCCAAAAAAGGGTCCGGTTCTACTGAATTATGGTGTTGAGGAGGCGCGTTTTACAAAGCCTGTGTATCCAGGAGCTACTGTTGGCGTGCGTTTAACGGTTAAAGACAAAATTGAGCAAGAGAAACGGGATGCGGATGATATCCGAAAAGGAATCGTGAAATTTTACGTGGACATGTATGACGAAACAGGCGAAAGTGTGGCTGTAGCTACCATCTTGACCATGGTGAAATTTCGGAATCAAGAGGGATGATTGGACGGATTGGTTTGAGCTTTTTGGTGTTGTGGTTTTCTCTGTCGTTTTCGACACAGGCACAGCCTCGACCTACGCAAATTGATTTTCTTTCCGGAGATCAAATTCACACCGATCTTGATTCTCTGCGTGCTTGGATTCTAGCGGCGCATCCCTCCCCTTTCGTTCATTGTTCAGAAATTGAATTTGAGGATGCATGGGAAAAATCAAGGAAAACGTTTGAGGGTGGTGGAACATTGTTTTCTGAAGCTCAAATGGTGGCCAGGATTTGTAATACATTGAAAGACAGCCACACAGGCTTGTCATTGCGTTCGTTCTCCATGCAGTTGGGTGAAGTATATGGGCATATCCCAATCGAGGTGACGACCGTTCAGAATCAAATGATGATTGAATTCGCAGATGCGAACTCACCACTCAACGGCACGGAAGTTGTGGCTGTAAATGGTGTGCCTGCGCGTTCCATTTTGGGAAGCGCCTTGCCTCTGATTTCTCAAGAGGGTGATGCGCAAGTGGCTCGATTGCGAATGGCGGAAAAACTGTGGAATGACATCGCACCGTTCGTGGTCGGTGCACGCCTTGGCGATACGGTGATCATTGAATTGGCCGATGGAACGGTCGAGAAATTGCCGGTATTCTCGAATGAGGAAGTCGCTTGGTGGAATGAAAGCAAAGACCGATCGGAGTCCATTGAATGGTTTTTACCAGAGAAGCCTAATGAACCCGCAGTATTGAAGATTCATGATTTTCATCCATCAAATGCCTCTGATTTTAAAAGGCAATTGCGTAGAGCTTTCCAGGCCATGTACAATTGGTCCAAGGAGGATGAAGACCTGGACTTAATATTGGATTTGCGAGGCAATTCTGGTGGCCATATAGCCGTCATGGCAGAGTTATTGCCATATATCTCCAATGAGCCTATTCGCATCCCATATGGCGCTCAAATTCGCACGAGCAACACAGCAAAAGATCAATTGGCTTTTCGACAACGTCGACTTGGCATGAGGAGTCAGCGGTATTCAACGAATTTGAAAAAAATGAATAACGCGTTACGCGGTGCCACCAGTGACACGCTTTTGTTTGTTCCTTTTGACATACCGATCAAACCGCATCGGAAATTCGTTTATGACGGTAAAATGGCCTTGCTGTTTGACGGTCTCTCTGCCTCTGCTTCAGTCTCAATCGCCTCCTGGTTCATTCGTTCCGGTCGAGGCGCGACATTCGGAGAACCTACCATGGGAAGTGTCAGCGGCACATTCGGCAATCCCGTTCGGTACACATTGCCAGAATCGGGTTTGGTTGTGAATATTGCGTCCGCTCGATATTTCACGCAAAATCCAGTTCGTTGGGAAGCCAGCCCGCTCCTTCCAGATTTCCCTGTAAACTTGACCTTAAGCCAATTCCAATTTAACCACGACCCGGTGATGGAAGAAGCGATAGATTGGCTTCAAACTCAACCTTAACTGAATACCGCTAACCATGCGTTTCCAACGACTATCCTTTTGGGCCTCTTTCGGAATCTTGTGTTCACTCTCTTTTTGGGGATGTCAATCTGAACCAGTCGATCCAGCTTTCCAAGTGAATCCTTTTATCGGTACCGGAGGGCATGGACATACCTATCCCGGTGCGACCATGCCGTTTGGGATGGTTCAGCTCAGTCCTGATTCTCGACTGGAAGGATGGGACGGTTGCGGAGGATACCATTACAGTGATTCTGTCATCTACGGATTTAGTCACACCCACCTTCAAGGCACCGGTGTATCGGATTATGGGGATATTTTATTTGCGCCTTGCACTCAATTCAATTCCGAAGCAAAAAAATGGTCCGAGCGATATGCAAGTCGATTTTCTCACTCCAATGAGTCCGCGCACGCAGGTTATTACCAAGTCTTCTTAGACGACCAAGGAATAGATGTGGAGCTCACAGCCACTGAACGTGTTGGCATCCATCGCTATCGCCTTGAAAAACCTGATACGCTGACGCTCATGATTGACATGCAGCATCGTGACAAATTGGTTCATTATAGCATTTATCCTTTGAACGACTCGACTTTAGTTGGGCATCGGGTTTCGGACAATTGGGCTCGAGAGCAACACGTGTATTTTGCGGCCAGATTTGATCAGCCTTTTGAGTGGCAAGATCAGCAGGCGGAAGTTTCCGAACCCATTCAAAACCACCGAGGCGAGTGGGAACAGGACATGGAATATGTTCCTGTTTTTGCTTGTGATTTTGGTGTGCTTTCCGAATTGAATGCAGAGGTGGCGCTGAGTTTTGTGAGCATCGAAGGGGCATTGGCCAATTTGAATGAAGAAGCGGTATTGCCCGATTTTGAAGCTTACCAAAATCAGGCTGAAAAGGCTTGGAATGTTCAACTCAATCGAATTGAGGTAGAAGGTGGCAGCACCGAGGAACGGGAAACCTTCTACACGGCGCTTTATCACTGCTTCACAACACCGAATATCGCCAATGACGTAACCGGCGTCTACCGCGGTACAGACCTTCAAGTACATCAACTCGATTCGAGCGAGGGAGCGCATTATACGGTCTTTTCACTTTGGGATACGTTTCGAGCGCTTCACCCTTTATTGAATTGGCTAGAACCTGAGCGCTCTCGAGACTTTGTTCGGACGATGCTTAGGATGTACCGTCAAGGTGGACAATTGCCTGTATGGGAATTGGCAGCGAACTATACAGGTTGTATGATCGGTTACCACAGCGTTCCCGTCATCGACGATGCGGTGTCTTGGGGAATTGATGCGTTCGATCATGGCCTGGCATTGGAAGCCATGGTGCAAGCTGCCGATAGTGGGCATTTGGGGTTGCCTGCATACGCTTCGCTCGGATACATCCCTTTGGATGAAGAACACGAATCGGTATCAAAAACATTGGAATACGCATTTGACGATGCGTGTATTGCACGATTCGCTCGCCGCATTCCCAATCCAGACACCTCCATCATCAAGAGGTTCGAGCAACGCGCTTTGCATTATCGAAATCTATTCAATAAAAACTCTGGATTTTTCCAGCCTAAACGCGCTGCAGCTTGGCTCGAGGACTTTGAACCCCGTGAGGTCAACTTCAATTACACCGAAGCGAACGGATGGCAATACAATTTCTTTGTCCCTCATGACGTCGGCGGTCACATCAAGCTGCTCGGAGGGCCTCAAGCTTATGAGGCGAAATTGGATGAAATGTTCACCACGACAAGCGAGACTACGGGCCGGAATCAAGCGGATATTACAGGATTAATTGGACAATATGCACATGGTAACGAGCCGAGCCATCACATGGCGTATTTGTTTCCTTTTGTTGGAAAACACCATCGCACGGCTGAATTGGTCTCCCAGATTCGTTCAGAATTGTATAGCAACCAGCCTGATGGGCTTTCTGGGAATGAAGATTGCGGTCAAATGAGCGCTTGGTACGTTTGGAGTGCATTGGGATTGTACCCCGTTTGTCCAGGGAGCGATGACTTGATTGCAGGCACACCAATGTTTACATCATTGACCATTCATCCCAATTCAACAGGACCAAGCTTTGGAGCGCCAATGACCATCAAACGATCTGGAACAGGTGTTTACGTCTCTGGTTTGAGCCTAGATTCATCAAATATGCATGAAGACCAGAAAGCTTTAGTCAAAAAATCAGATTTGCTCAAGGGTGGTTCATTGGAGTTTCAAATGGCTGCTACACCATGCGAATTCGGTGCTGCTGAGGTGAACTGGCCTCTCGAAATGTGGAATGATGCTGGCTTCATCCCTGTCCCCGTTATACACGCACCTAGAACGTTTAGAAATTCATGTGAAGCAGCTCTTTCAGTAGCCTGGAATGATGCCATCAAAATCGAATACCGCGTCTTATTCGAATCGGACGATAGTGATCTGGAATGGATTGAATACCTCGATCCTATTGAACTTAGCAAAGGTGCGGTCATTGAAGCCAGAGGGAGAAATGCAGCAGGAGAAACTTCCAGTATAGTCTCGCATCGCATAGTTCAGGTGAACCACGGATATACCATGAAGCTTTCCACCCCTTTTTCCCCGCAATACGCTGCTGGCGGTGAGCAAGCCCTGATCGACGGCATCGCTGTATATCCCGACGAAGAAACCGGCTGGGTGCCTACGATGCAAGGAGATTGGCAAGGGTATTGGGGTGAGGACGTCATTGGCACGGTGGACTTGGGGGATGTCACATCAATTTCGGGTTTTACCATTGGGGCCCTCCGCGACATTCGGCCTTGGATTTTTCTGCCGCGATCCGTGGAAGTGTACAGCAGTTTGGATGGAGAAAGTTGGAGCTATTACGGCAAGGTAGGCCATGACCAATCCAATGCCGATGAATCCCCACTGCGGCATGAATTCTCCATTCGGAATACTGCCAAGGCTCGCTATTTACGCTTTGAAGTTGAGAATTTTGGAGCGTTGCCTCCAGATCATTTAGGAGCAGGAAATCCAAGCTGGATTTTTTTGGATGAAATTCGCATCGCTACTGCCAATCCATGAATGACTCATTCCTAGAACAAGGACTTGCTCAAACTACGCTTCATCCATTGGGGTTGGAGGTGACTCGAGCAAATGGATCCTTTCTTTATCACCCCGATGGCAAGCGCACGCTGGATTTTATTTCTGGAATTGGTGTGAGTTCTTTTGGTCATAACCATCCGGAAATTATTGCGGCTATTCATGACCAAGTCGATCGCCATTTGCATGTCATGGTATACGGTGAATTCCGGCAATCCGCTCAGCATCAGGCGGCGGATCACCTGCTGACCCTTCTTCCCTCCCACTTGGATTCAGTGTATTTCGTGAATTCCGGTGCTGAAGCCATTGATGCGGCTATGAAATTGACCCGTCGTTCAACCCAGCGGCAAAAAATATGCTCATTCTACGGCGGTTATCATGGAAATACATATGGTGCTCTCAGTGTAAGCGCCAATGCCCAGCGAAAAAGGCCTTTTGCGCCGCTCGTAGGTGATGTGGAGCAACTGCCTTGGAACGACCTTGAAGGTTTGGGCAGCATCGACGAGTCGACTGCAGGGGTTATTTTGGAAACCATCCAAGGTGATGCAGGAATAAGGATTCCGGATGAAACTTGGATGGTAGCATTGCGAAGGCGCTGCACAGATGTGGGGGCAAAATTGGTCCTTGATGAAATCCAATGCGGTATGGGCCGAACTGGAAAAGCTTTCGCATTTGAGCATTTTGGTATGGAGCCAGATTATTTGTGCCTTGGAAAGGCTTTGGGAGGAGGCTTGCCCATGGGCGCGTTGGTCGCTCCTTCCAATGAAATGCGATTGTTTGCTGAGAAGCCATCTCTCGGTCACATCACAACCTTCGGTGGCCACCCTGTTCCGTGTGCAGCATCCGCAGTTGCCACCAAACTATTGGCCCAGATGGATTGGGAACGCGTAGAGAGGATTGGCCAATCCATTGAAGATCGGATTTTGGCTACAGGAAAAGCCCAAAAGGTCCGCAGAAAAGGATTGTATATAGCAGTTGAGCTTGCGGATGCTAGTCAGGTTCAAAAAGTGGTTGAGAACGCCTTAAATCAGGGAGTACTTATTTTCTTTTTTCTGAGTACGCCGCAAGCATTTCGAATCGCTCCCCCACTCACCATCTCCGAAGAAGAATTGAGCTTTGGCCTTGAGGTGTTAACGACTGTGTTGGAAGATGAAATCTGACATCGCTGAAACGCTCCTTTTAGCCTCGGGTAATAGATCTGGAAACAGCTGCCAACCGTGTAAAGCACGCTCCTCGAAGCGAGTTGTCAAGGGCTTTTCAAGGCTCGCATAAGCCTTGCGAAAAGTTTCAATTTCAGGCCATAAGTATTCCACTTTAGAAGCTTCTGCATACACGGGAGGCATCCGATCAGAAAGGCGTACCAAAGGATTCGCACGAGGGGTCTTGGGTGAAGCACCTTGCAAGTAATATGTCGCGTATTCCAACATGTCTAGCCTGCCGAAAGGGCTTTGATCCGTCTGCCCTGTTTGGTTACTGGATGAATTTGGCGCGAGGTCTAACCAAGGTGAAAGCAACATCAAGCCAGCAATGGGTGTTGATTTGGCCTCCAGGGCATCTATTACAGCAGACAAGGCCAAATTTCCTCCCGCCGAATCCCCTGCCACAAACAAAGGTCTGGGGCTCAACCGCTGCAATTCGAATAATGCCGACAATACATCATCGAGCGGTTGTGGAAATGGGTGTTCTGGAGCCAATCGATAATCAGGGATCCAAACATCTACACCAGCTTGGCGAACCAGCGCAGAGGCTAGCGCTCGATGTGTTCGTGATGATCCAAATGAGAATCCGCCTCCATGTACCAACAACACGTGCCCGTTTTGAGGCGGCAAGGCGCTTCCTGATGCCATGCGCCGATTGTACAAGTGCGCTGCAGGCACTCCACCCAACATTTTCGATTCGAAACCCACGGAATAATGCCCAGGATATAATCCTGCTAGACGGTCAAGCGTGACGCGGATCTGAGCCGGTGTCATCCCAATGACATCCCGTCGAATCACCCGACCAATTTGATGGGTCGTACTAGAAAAACGGCTTGGGAATTGCCAAACGAGTTCATTCAACGGTAAATCGAATTTTGTCATCAATCCAGTGATTGGTAAACAGGGTATCGATTGACCGTGCCTTCAAAGTGCTTCGATGCCTTATAAAGCCAATTCAATTCTGGCAAATTCGGGTCTGCAGCGCGCGCCGCATCAAATTCCAGCTTCAATTTAGCGTCATTTCTCAACAACTCTGCCGCTGTTTCTTCGAATACATAAGCGCTGTAATGTTCCTTTTGCTGCATCGCACTATCGAAAAAATTCCAGGTAAAAAACGAGTCGTGTGCCCAAGGATCTAACGTTTCCATTAAGTACCTGCAGTGTTTTTGTCCTGTTTCAATGATATAATCCCCAGCGTATAGTCGAATGGGTTCAATTTCCCACCGCAACGAATCAAATGAATTCATGTGATGACCTTCGTAGGGTCTTGGCGATGAACTAAATCCTTCAACGTAGGCCACACGCAAATTCAGCGTAGTATCTTGAGGAATCCTGTGCATTTCAACCTCGTTCCATTGGAGTCGTTCTATTGCTTCTTTCCATGCTTGAGATATGATGAAGGCTCGAGGAACGTCGGATTCTTTTGATATTTCGTAGTGATTGTAAAATGGAATGGTGTCGTTCCAAATGGAATCTCGATTGTATTTCAAGCGAAGGTCGCCAGTGACAACGCTGATTTCTCGGCGTGCTTTGTATCCACTAAAGGCCAAAGGCGTGGTCTTTTCGGATAATTCCCAACGCACCGGAGCAGTGCCCATGGTTCGGGCTCTGTTTTGCTCGGTTTGATGCACTTGAATGATGGCTTCTTCATTTTCTTCCATGCATTTGACCACGGATTCAATGAGTGCAATGGTCGCGGATACGCGAACTGGGAATGGTTTAAGCATGTGCGCTTCGGCAGTGAATCCAATGCAGCCAAATAACGCAGTGTACCCGGTGCTGTATCTCGGAGTTTCTAGGAAGCCCAAAATGCCGTCATCTGGGGTTTCACCCTTAGAATACACGTAAGGTGCCATGAGCACTTCTCTTTTGCTCATTTCTCGGAACAAAAATGGCTCCATAACCTGCCGAATGAAAGGTCCTAGGACAGGTCCAGCCTTATCGGGCTGGGTAGAAATAAGCGTCATGGCATAGGGATAATCAGCACCGTTGGTCGTGTGCGTATCGATGAACACCTGCGGACGAAACGCATGGAATAACGCGGTGAAAGCTTGTGCATTTTGGCTGTCCATTTTAATGAAATCCCTGTTTAAGTCAAGATTTCTAGCGTTTCCGCGAAATCCATAGGATTCCGGTCCGTCTTGATTGGTGCGTGTGCAACAATTACGATTTAAAGCCCCTCCGACATTGTACATTGGAATGATGGCCACGTCCATCTTTTGAAGCATGCTGGCCAATTCAATCGGGTTCTTGAACAATTGCCTCACCCATTCTATCGACGCATCTACTCCGCAGGGCTCTCCGGGGTGAATGGCGTTGTTGATGAGCAATCCCAATTTACCGTCTTCCCCATCCCTAAGAGACCGCAAATCCGAAAGGCTTTTGATTTCCTGACGATTCTCCGTTAAAACAAAAGCATGGATGGGTCGGCCTACATCGCTAAATCCAATTTGGATGAGGGAAGCATTCTCATGCATGCCTGCCAAATCATGGAACACGGATAAGGTCTCCTCCCAAGTTGGTGTCTTGTTGTTGAACGGTGCAGCTCCTGGATCATCCGATGCATTTTGCGCCACAACACAAGATAACGTGTGATTCAATCCCATGAATACAAGTAGCAGTTTTACCCAATTCTGTCTATCGGCTAGGTACATAAATGTATTTTTTATTCTCTGCAAAAGTCGGAACTTTACCCAGATGATTCGTTTCACGCCATCTTCCAATGCAATCCCTGAGCAAGGGAAAATTTTGTTGGCTGAGCCCTTTATGAATGACGTTCATTTCGGCAGAAAAGCCATCCTGTTGTGCGAGCACAATCAAGAAGGCTCTTTCGGATTTATCTTGAACAATTACATTGAAGTGAGCTTGAATGAATTGTTGGATGACTTGCCTCAAGTGGACTTTCGGCTTGGGTTGGGAGGTCCCGTGAAAAATTCGAATTTATACTACTTGCACACCATGGCGCATGCTCCAGACTCCATCCAAATCATGGAGGGACTGTATATGGGGGGTGATTTTGATTGGGTCAAAGAAGTGTTGAATTCTCAAGAGTTTCCTGCCAATTCATTGAGGTTTTTCATCGGATATTCTGGTTGGACACCCGGGCAGTTGGAGGATGAAATAAGGAGCCGATCTTGGTTTGTCACCGAAGCATCCGTTGACACCATTATGGACACCAAAGAAGATGAATCAGACTTTTGGAAGTCATTGGTTTCTGCCATGGGACCTGAATTCGATCACATCGTGAACGCACCGAACGACCCTTCCTTGAATTGAGGTCAAGAAATTTTCATCGCAACGCGGTAACCGCTGTGCCTTCTGACGTTCACAACCTCACCGGAATCAAAAATTAAATACTGCCCTTTGATTCCGACAAGCACGCCTTCAATTTTGGATTGCTTATCCAACGTTCTGGACTGGATTTTTTCTGGATACTCCCGGACAGGATAATCAAATCGAATCGCCTCCGCCTCATCATCGAAGAAGGACTCATAGGCCAATCCAAGTTCGTCACAACATGCTTCCTGCCATTCCATCAACCCTTCTGAGTCAAAGGAAACATTAGCCAACATCTTGCGGTAATTGGTCTTGTCCGCAATTATGCTTTTCAGAGCCACTTCGATTTCGCCTGCCAGTTGCCGATACGGCACATTGGCAATAACTAGTGCGCCCACGGCCCCTTGATCATGCCAACGATATGGCGCATTGGTTGTTCTAGTCACACCCACCTTGAATCCTCCCGTTTGACTCAAATACACAAAGTGCGGTTGGTTATGATGCTTTTGCTCCCAATCGTAATCCCTCAGCGCCACACCTTCGTGAATCCTACTCAATTCAGGACGCAATACACTCTCAACCGATCCCGGGTCTTCAAGCCATGCGGAATAACTCAAGCCTTCCCCAAAAGTCTTCTTTATTTTTTGACCGGTCTTTCGACAGTGGATTTCATTCAGAAATTCTATGGTTACATGCTGTCCGACCCACTCATTTATCCCCACAGAATTCAAAGGAAGGATGATATCTGCGCCCACCAAATTATACCCCACTTCTCCCTTTATATCGGGGTTTTTATCCGTGATGAGTTTGCGAAGATTTCCAATCCATTCCATTCCGTAAAATTACTGACATGTGGTTTATGGAGGAAAAGTCGATAAAATTCCGTAAATTGCAACTACGATAAACACACGACACATGAAGCAATTTTTACTTTTTTCCAGTCTTTTGATTAGCTCATTAGCGATGTCTCAAGCGCTATATGAGGAGGGATTTGAAGACTTTACAGCGGGCGACTACGTTTCGGACAGCCCCGTATGGATTACCTGGACGAACGGCCAGGAAGGAACCAACGGAGATGCGCAAATTTCAGATGAGCAAGCTCATACTGGAGTTAATTCCCTCCATATATACTCGACTTCTGCGGCTGGTGGCCCAATGGATGTTGTGCTTCTGGCTGGGCTTGAGGAAGGCGTTTATGACGCATCCATGTGGATGTATGTTCCTGACGGATCTTCAGCATATTTCAATGTTCAAGAGGACATGACTCCTGCTGTTGGCTGGGCATTTGAGGCGGTTTTTGCTTTTACCGGTGACATGCAAGTGGAATCTGATGGTGCAGTAGTTGCTACTGGATCATTCCCCCTTGATACTTGGTTCCAAGTTTCACACATGATCGATTTGGATAACGACGTAATCACCATGAGCGTTGATGGTACAGAAGTTGGCTCTTGGACATTTGATTCTCCCTTTGGTGGTGTAAACTTTTATGGAATGGGTGACGGCACGACTGTAGGGAACTACTTTGTTGACGATATCGCAGTAACTGCACCCACCCAAATCGATGAGCCATTTGAAGAATTGGCTTTTGCATTCGGTCCCAACCCTGCTGTGAATTTCATCAATCTCAAAGGGCAACCTGACAATGCTTGGGTGCGAATTCACGCTCTGAATGGCCAATTGGTGCACGAAGAACTCGTAACCAATATGAGCCGAGGACAAGTGATTGAGTTCAATTTGAACGATGGCATCTACTTCTTGGAAGTGAACGCCGACAACCAACGTTCAACACAACGCCTGGTTGTAAATCATTAATCGATTTTCCACTAGAAAAAAGGCTCGCTTGATAGCGGGCCTTTTTTTTTGTTACACACTTTTGGCTATGGTACAATTATTGTCAAAGGCTTGTTAGAAATCGGCTTAATTGATGAACTTCTTCCTCCAGAGTGGAATTAATTTTGTTCAATCGACCAAACTCGAAATACAACGAACATGACGTGGAAATCACACAGTATCCTTGCAGTTCTCATGACGGTGTCTGTGACTGGCATTTGCCAGAAGGACATGCCTTCTTTAACAAAACACACCATTGACGTAACCGTTGACGGACTGAGCAATGACACGGTTTACCTGGCTCATTATTACGGCAACAAACTCTACTATTCCGACACGACGGTTACAGATGCCAATGGACATTTCACGTTTCCCGGTCGACCCTACGAAAAATGTGGCAAGCATGCAGTTGTCATTCCAGGGCCGAAGTACTTTGAGTTCATGGCGGTCACGGAGGACGTAAAAATCAATACGAAGGCTTCTGACCCCACTCGTTTCGTTGAAGTCATTGAAAGTGATGAGAACCGGGTGTTTTACAAGTTTCTTCGATTCATTGGGGAAAGAAGGAAATTGGCAGCCCCTTATGAGCAGGTTCTTGCGGATTCTACTTCTAACGAAAAGGCCGTCGCTGAAGCTCGAAAAATTCTCACCGATTTGGGGAATGAAGTAGCCGAAGAGCAAAAGCGCGTGTTGCGAGAGCATCCTGACAAGCTCTTTGCCAAGTATTTGAACATGGTTTTGGAGCCGGATATTCCGGATGTGCCAGACGCCATTGTCAATAAGCAAGACCTGCAATACCGTTGGTACCGAGACCATTATTGGGATCGGGTTGATTTCGATGACCCGCGCATGGTGCACGATGGAAGTTTTCATCAAATCCTTGATGTTTTTTGGACTCGGGTCTTACCGCAAATGCCAGATTCCATGATCAACGCTGCGAATCGGTTGATTGCACAGGTCGAGGGCAACGATGAAATGTTTAAATACATTACGCACTACATCACGTTCAATTCCGAATCGTCGCAAGTCATGTGCATGGACAAGGTGTTTGTACACATGGTTGACAAATACTACAAAACGGGTCGTGCGACTTGGTTGAATGAAAGCCAGATTCAAAAGGTGGTGGACCGAGCGAACGAATTGCGCGATAGCCAATGCGGTTCTGTAATTCCCAACATCATTCTCCCAGGCCTCGATCAAGACGAATGGCTGTCACTGTATGATGTTGATGCAAAATTCACGGCTGTACTCATTTGGGAGAGCACATGCGGTCATTGCAAGAAGGAATTGCCCAAATACAAGGAACTGTATGAGGAATGGCACCCCAAGGGGTTGGAAATTTTTGCGATTGGAAACGATTTTGAGCCTGAACCTTGGATCAAGTTCGTCAAGGACAAAGGCTACACGGACTGGATTAACGTGAGTGACAACCCACAGGTCAATGCACAGGATAGCGCCTCGGTTCTTATTTATAGCGGCGTGACCACGCTTAAGAGCTTGAACTTCCGCACAACCTTTGATGTGTTTGCGACACCTAAAGTGTTTCTTCTGGATAAGAACAAAAAGATTGTCGCGAAGCAAATTGGCGCTGAACAGATGGGTGACATTCTCGGAAGACTGGAGGAGATGGAGAAGAAAGGAATCCCTTATTGATTTCGTCTTTTTTTGTCCAATTGAAAACTCTGAAATCAAAAAAGGCCCGCACAAGCGGGCCTTTTTCATGGTAAAAGTGGTTGGTTAAGTTGGTCCTTATCCGATTACTCAGGGCAAGGCAATCCGAATGAGCTCAATAAGATGAGCAGGTCGGAAGTACCAACGATGTTATCCAAGTTCAAATCTCCCAAACAAGCTGGTGAGTAGTCACATGAGCCGTCATCGTTGATGGCAGATGGGTCGTAGCTCGTAGCGTTTGGATTGGTGCAACCCGCAGGGTGTGATGCATCCGCAATGATCAATTGTCCTGCTTGGCTTGAATTATCGCAGATATCAGTGGTTGTATAAACACGTGTCACACTGTAGCGACCGTCGTTCAAGCGTCCTGCGTAGTCAACGTACGTCGTTCCATCAACACCTGTATCGTCGCTTGCAGCTCCTGCAAAATCTGTTGATGCCCAATCTGCAACCGCGACTGGAGTTTCCACAACTCCAGACAAGCTCAAGTGAGGTTCATTGAATTCTCCAACGCAACCTGCAGGCTCATCAAAGTCGCAGATACCATCGTTGTCGCTGTCTGTGCAGATGGTCTGATCGCAATCTTCCCAACCTGCAGGGATATACGTACAGGTGATGTTGTTACTCAACGTAGCTGTGGAGTCGTAGTTACATGCCGTAGCATCCGTACAACCAGCGCACGAAGTGAACTCGCAGCTTCCGTCGTTTTCTGTGGCTGAAGTGTCGTAGTTACAAGCGGTTACAATGTCGCAACCAAACACTTCAATCTCATCGCACACACCGTCTTCGTCCTCATCTGTGAGGCAATTGCCTGCGCAATCCAAGTATGCTTCGGTTGGATATGTGCAGCTTCCGTCATCATCGGTTGCAGTGGCACTGTAGTTACAGGCATCTGTATCCGTGCAGCCTGCAACCTCAAACTCATCGCATACACCGTCGTTGTCGGAGTCGTTCAAGCAATCATCGTTGCAATCATATCCAGCAGCTGGATAAACACAATCCAAAGGCTGGTTCAAGGTTGCCGTTGGATCGTACGTACAAGCCGTGTCATCCATGCAACCCACACAGGAAGTGAAGTCACAACCGGCATTGTCCGTAGCACTCGAATCGTAGTTACACGCCGCACTGTTCATGCAGCCAACTACTTCTTCAGC
>Ga0181568_10000669_pt1 | contig 30766 bp, 11 predicted proteins | sample 101ome_20_FD_133758 | JGI IMG/M metagenome (GOLD analysis project Ga0181568, IMG submission 133758) | Coastal salt marsh microbial communities from the Groves Creek Marsh, Skidaway Island, Georgia - 101404AT metaG (megahit assembly) | ecosystem: Environmental > Aquatic > Marine > Intertidal...
TGGTGTATATGTAGTAACAAAAACAATATCAAATTTAGGTAAAGGTAAAAATGATTGGAGTCATGAAAGTTTAAATTATATATTTAATGAACATAGATTAGAAAATAGACAAGAATTATATAATTTAGAAAATCCAGTAGCGGCTTTAGTAGTTAATAGATTATGGAAAATATGGGTAGATATAATATTACTATTATGTAATTCTATATTTTATCCTGAAGATAATCCAAATGTAACATTAAAAGAAGAAAAAAAATATCGTTAATATATTATATAAGAAAAAATAAAAATAAATATTAATAATATAGATTATGTTATGGTTTAAAAATTTTTATATATATACTCAATATTTTTGGTATATATTTTTTATTATATCTTTTTTTCAAATAAGTAAAAATGCTCCTGAATATTTAAATGAAATAAATATTATATTAAAAGTATTAATTTGCGGATTTTTATTATATCGTTTTAATCCATTAACTAAAATAATATTAACACCATTTGATAAAATGGTAGTATTTGATAGTGCGTTATATTTACTATTTTCAAGTTTATTTATTGATTTTTATTTATTAATAAAAAATAAATATTCAAAATTAAAAAAAAACACAAAAAAAATTATAAAAAAATATAAAAACAATATTAAAATTTAATTAGATTCTTCTTCAGTACTTGTTTCTGTTTCAGAATCGGACGAAATCTTATCTAATTCACCTGATTCTAATAAATATTTAAATTCTTCTTCATTAAATAATTCATTATTAAAAAAATCAGTTTTATTTTTTTCTTCTATAGCAAATTTATTCCAATCTAAACTAATAAAATATTTATATAAATTTCTATTTTTAAGTAATGATTTCCATTCAATATTATTTGTTTTATCAATTTCTATCAATAAATTATTTTTATTTTTTTCTGTATTTTTAATAATAAATTCATCAAATAATTCTAAATTAAATTCATAAATATCATCTGAATAAGATAAAAAAATATTTTCACTTGTAACTTTAAAATTATTACCATTTTCTAATATTGTAATAAAAATTTTTTCTTTTTCTTGATACCATTTAATATGTGGAAATTTTTTCATAATATATTATATTAATTATTTTATTCTAAATATTTTATTTTTCTTTTTTAGTTCTTGGTTTTTTAGTTGCTGCAGATTTTTTAGTTGTTGGTTTTTTAGTTGTTGGTTTTTTAGTTGTTGTAGATTTATTATCTGAAGTTTTATTTTTTGTATCAATATCAGTTTCTGTTTTTTTTGATGTTTTAGTTTTTTTATTTTTAGATTCAGAAATAATATTTTTACAATCAGTTATATTTAACTTATCTAAATATTCATTTTTTTGTGTATCATCCCATTTTTTATCCATAATTATTTTATAATTTGTTTTATTATCATAACGAATATATGGACCATATTGTCCATTCATTATAGTTATTTTATCATTTAATTTTTTAATTACACCTGTATTAGTAGTTGAACTCATTTTAATATTAATAAATTCAATAACACTATCTAAATTAATACGACTCTCATCTTCAATTTTATATGAAAAATTTTTAGAATCATATTTTATATATAAACCAAATCTACCCTTATCTAAAATAATATCTTTATCTTCATAAGTACCAATTACATAAGGATATTTTAATAATTTAAGTGCTTGTTCTAATGTAAAATCATCTAAATTAAAATCTTTTATACTAATAAATCGTGGTTTACAACCAGGCTCTGAATTTTGTTCTCGTAATACTGGTCCATATTGTCCTATATATACATCAATAACTCTATTATTTATTGGATTAATTCCTAATTCACGCGAATAATTATCTTTAATAACTGTTTTCGGTGAATTATCAATACTATATTTAATTTTATTATATGTTAATTGTACTATATCTTGCCATACATTATCACCTAATGAAACTTTATCCAAGTCTTCCTCCATAGCAGCAGTAAATTCATAATTAATAAGTTGATCAAAATATTTTGATAAATAATCATTTACTATAATACCAATTTGTGTAGGATTAATTTTAGCTTTATCACTACCATATTGAATTATATTTGTTTTTTCCTCTAATGATTCATTTTTTTTTAAATAATAATGTAAAACTTCAGTATCTACACCAGGATTATCCTTAATTACAGCATAATTTTTATCTAATACAGAATTTACCATATTAGCATATGTAGAAGGACGACCAATACCTAAATCTTCTAATTTTTTAACTAATGAACTATCATTAAATCGAGGTTCAGGTGTAGTAAATTTTTGTTCTCCAGTAAAATCAATAAATTCAAGAATAGAACCCACTTTTAATTCTAATAATGCTTTATTTTTAGCATCATTTTTAATATTATATACAATCATATAACCCTCAAAATCAACTTTTTCATAAGTAGTATTAAATATATATTTATCTAAATTAATTGTAACATCTAATACATCTTTAATCATTTGAGTCATTTGAGATGAAATTGTACGTTTCCAAATAAGTTCATATAATCTACGTTCATCATTAGAATAATTCTCTGGTAATGAATGAACGTTAATTTTAGTAACACGACAAGCTTCATGAGCTTCCTGTGCATTTTTAGTTTTTGTTTTAAATGTATTATTTTTATAATATTTTTCACCATATAATTTATATATTTCATCTTTAATTTCAGCCAATGCATCTTTTGCAATAATAATACTATCTGTTCTCATATATGTAATATGACCTCCTTCATATAATTTTTGAGCTACTAACATAGTTTGTTTAGAACTCATTGATAATTTATTATGTGCTTCTTGTTGAAGTGTAGAAGTAGTAAATGGTGGTTTTGCTGATTCTTTTTTCTTTTTATTTTTTAAATCTTTTACAATAAAATCATTTGTATCTACTAAATTAAAAATTTCTTTAATTTTTTCAGGAGTTGTTAATTCTTTTGGTTTAGAATATTTAATAGGAATATTATTAGATTTAAAATCTAAATTACCACTTAAATTAAAATATGTTTTTTTATCAAATTTTCTTATCGTATTTTCACGTTCAATAATTAATTTATTTACAACAGATTGAACTCTACCTGCTGATAATCCTTCACCTTTTTTATAAGATGATTGAACGTTTTTCCATAAACAAGGCGAAATAAGAAAACCTACTAATCTATCAATTACACGACGTGCTTGTTGAGCGTAAAACATATTAATATTAATTTCTCCTGGATTAGCAACTGCATTTTGAAGAGCTGTTTTAGTAATTTCATTAAATAAAATTCTTTTACTTGTATTTTTACCTTTATTAAGAACTTCATTAAGATGCCATGCAATAGCTTCCCCTTCTCTATCATTATCTGCAGCTAAATAAAGAGTTTTACATTTTTTATAATTGGATTTTAGTTCATTAATTACATTTTTTTTATCAGGTATAATATCATAAGTTGGTATAAAATTATTTTCTATATCAATACCAAGCGTTTTTTTTTTAAGATCACGAAAATGTCCGTATGAAGATTTTACAATAAAATCTTTTCCAAGAAATCCTTGAATTTTTTTACATTTTGCAGGAGATTCAACAATAACTAAATTCATATTATAATTAAAAATTATATATTTAAATATCAATTTTAAAAATATTATATAATTTATATGAAAATATATATTCTATTTTTTTTAATAATATGTATTTTGGGTATTTTAATTAAAAATAATAATAAACAAAAAAAAGAAATTTTATTTTATAAATGTAATAAATATGTTTTAGGAAAAATAATAAGAGAAATATTACTTACTAATAATATTAAAAGAACATATAATATTGATGATAATTGGTTATTATTTTTACCTTGTACTTATAATAATATAGAAACTGAAATGACTAAAATGGATAATACAAAAAATAAAATATTATTTGGAATAAAAGGATGTGATTTATTAGTCAGTAAAAATAATTTATGGAAATTATTAGAAAATAAATATACTCGTTGTAATGCTAAAAATTTAATGCCTGAAACATGGATTTTATCAAATAAAGAACAAATGGAACTTTTTAAAAATAATTTTTCTGATAAAAATATGTATATTATGAAAAAAAACGTTCAAAGAAAAGAAGGATTACAATTAACAAATAATTTACAAGAAATAATAAATAATAATGATAAAAAATTTAGAGTAGTTCAAAAATATATGAAAAATACATATATGATAAATAAAAGAAAAGTAAATTTAAGAATTTATTTATTAATTATATATAAAAATAATAAATTAACAAGTTATTATTATAAAAATGGTAAATGTATTTATACAAATAAAAATTATACCGGTTCTAATGAATTAGAAGAAAATATTACTAGTTTAAATTTAGATATGGATATATATAATAAAAATCCTTTTGATTTATTTGAATTAGTAAATTATATGGATAAAAGAAAGTATTTAATATTAATTAATAATATAAAAAATAATTTGAAAAAATTAGAAATAATGTATAAAACTATGATTACTAATTTAAATAAAAATAATAATAATAATATTCATTTTCAATTATTTGGTTTAGATTATATTTTTGATGATAATTTAAATGTTTATTTATTAGAATTAAATAAAGGTCCTGATATGACAAGTAAAAATGATAAGGATTATGTATTAAAATATCGTATTTATGAAGATTTATTAAATAAAGTCGGAATAATTAGATATAATAAAAAAAATATGTTTGAAAAAATAGCTTAAAATTTAAATAAAAATTTAATAAAAATTTATAAAAATTTTTCAAAATTGATTTTTATAATATTGATAGTTAACCCCACAAACAAAAAATGTCTCTTACCGCTAAATTCCTAAACAATACTCAAAATATCGAAATCGTCGACGAAGTACTTTCTCTTCTATCAGACAAAATGAATCTTGATAAAACTGAAGCATGGAAAGTTGTTTCAGATAAGTCTGTAGATGATCTACGTAAATCTGTACGAAAACAAAAAAAGAAACGTCCTAAAACTGCTTATACAATGTTTAGTAAGGATGATGATGTTACAAATAAATTAAAAGCATCCACTGGAGGTCAAGTAAGTATTGGTGAAATGTCAAAACTAAAATCTGAACTATGGAAAACTCTTTCTGATAAGGATAAGGAAAAATATGAGCAAATGGCAAAAGATGAAAATGAAGCCAATCCAGTAGTGAATGATAAACCTGAAAAAAAACCTAAAAAGAAAACTGGATATAATATGTTTTTAGCAGATAAAGAACTTCGTGATTCAATTACAAAAAAATCTAAAACAAAAATGAGTATGAAAGAAGTAAATGAGGAAATGATTAAAGTATGGAAAACTCTTACTGATGAGGATAAGAAAAAATATAATGAACTTGCAAATATTGAAAATGATAAACTAAAAAAAAATGATGTTAAAGAGGAAGTAGTAAATGAAGTAGTAGAAGTAGTAGAAGAAGTAGTTGAGGAGAAAAAAGAAGTAAAAAAATCTCCACCTAAAAAAAAATCTCCTGCACCTAAAAAAAAATCTCCCGCAGTTAAAAAATAAATTTCATTTAGTTAAATAATTAAATAATTAAATAAATTTTTTTTTAAATTAAGTAAAATTGATATTAATAAATTATATTATTATTTTATAATAAATTAATAATGAAAATAATAGGATGGAATATTAATGGTGCACGTGGTAAATCAATGGATTTATTAAATAAAAAAGAATATAATAAAAAATGTGAATTAGCCAAATGTATTGAAAAATATAAACCTGATGTAGTATGTTTTGGTGAAACAAAATGTCAAGACATACATACTGATATGTTTAAATGTTTACCATTTCAATATCAAACTTGGATTTGTAGTAAAGCTCGTAAAGGTTATTCTGGTGTGTGTATAATGAGTAATATAGAATTTATAGATCAGGGTAGTTTAGAATTAGAAGATGAAGATATTGAAGGACGTAGTAGAATTGTAGAATTTCCTGAATGTATTTTAGTATATGTATATACACCAAATAGTGGAGCAAAAGCTGAATATAGAAAACATTGGGATAATGTAGTATTAGAATATTTAAAAAAAATGAAATTACAAGAAAAAATGTTAATATATTGTGGTGATATGAATGTAGTTCATAAAGATTATGATATACATGATAAAACACAATTTTATAAAGAAAGTATGCCAGGTTTATATAGAAGCGAACGTCAAGCATTTGATAAATATTTAGAAGCAGGTTATTTAGATATTTGGAGATATAGAAATCCAACAAAAATTCAATATACATGGTGGAATCCACGAGTTAAAGGTCGTGATAGAAATATTGGATGGAGAATAGATCATTTCTTAATAAGAAAAGAAGATGAAAAAAAAATAAAAGATGTAAAAATTTGTGATGATATAAAAGGTAGTGATCATTGTCCTATATTTATTTTTATAGATTCTTCTTAAAAAATTCTAATTTAATTATTTAAATAATATTTTTGTGTTTTGGGTTAAGATTCCATTTTAGAAGGCTCAGGCTCAATTATCTTCCTCCTCTTCCATTTGTATAACTTTTGACTCAGGCTTAGACATGTATTTTTTTATTTCTTCATTTAATTTACATAACTGTAGATCTACTAAATTATTTAAAGTGAGAGGGGTTGTCATAACTTTTGTTAGATCTTCTGACTTACAAAACATTTTAGATTTACCCAACCAAGTTTCTGATAATCCAACATAGAAATGTAAAATAATATGACATATAATATATGTATTTTGTTCTTCAGATTCATTTAATTTTTTTATATTATCAATAAATTCTCTCATATGGTCATTTTGTTGTGTTAATGTATACAGTTTAGTTAGTATTATATTATTTACATAATTAGATGTATCTATTTTAATAATTTGTATTAAATAAAATATAAATAATAAAGAACATTCTTTATTTAAATAATCTTTAATTTTTTTAGTAAATTTTTCTGTCAAAAGTTCTAAATCAATATCCATATATATTTCACTTAAATCATTTTCAATAAATTTTTTTATTTTTGAATATCCTAATAATTCTGTCCCATCTTTGAGGTCAATAGTATTATTTATAAAATCTTCTATTTTATTTTCAGTATCTTCCACATCGATATTAACATAGTTTTCTTCAAGATCAAATAATTGGGTAAAATTAATATAATTACTCATGGGTTCATAGTCTACTATAAAATCTATTAAATTCCTAATAGAATTATTTATTATTTTTTCTACTTGAATATATAATGATCTTATTTTATTTGTATAAATAGGACATTCTATATTTTTATCTTTGATAAATTCGTGATCTAATTCATTAATATTGTAAGCTAATTCATTTTTTAAATAAGAATATGTTGGTGCTGATTTAATATCACCTTCTAACCAATTCAAAGAAATCTGGCCTCCTATCATATTATTATTAATAGTTTTATTAACAGGCGAATCAATTTTAAAATTTAAATTTGTATTTATGTTTTTTTTGATTCTTCCCCCTTGAATTGTCTTTTGAAATAAACTCTGAGGAAAATTCTTTATTGTCTCATCATATAATTTTTTAATTCTCTCCTTTATTTTTTCTATATGCTCACCAACTTGAGTCACTCCGTTAAACATATCTTTGTCGTCTGTATTTATAAATAATCCTTTATATGCAAAGTTTACATCTATTACACCCGAACCGACTGGGTTTTGGAAAGCAGGCATAATAGTAGGATCTGGTTGAATCATCCATTTAAGATCAGTTTCAACTCCTCTTAATTTAAATTTTTGTTCTTCAATAAACTTTATAGTTTTTGAATAATCTTTTAAAACATTACCATCCTTAGTTCCCCCCAAATCTTTATTTGTTTCATTATGAGTTGTAAAAATAGGTCTATAACTATTTGTCCATATAAAGCTAGAGGGTGTTATTTCCCGCCAAAAACCATTTTCTTGTACAATTTTTAAATTATTAATAAAAATACTAAAATTTGTTAAGAATTTTATTTTATTATTAATATTTACGTTGCTGCCCTGAGGCGTGGTGATCACTCCTGTTGTGTTGTTGACATCAATGTCTGTTTTTATTAATTTATAAGCTTCATATAAAATAATATTATTATCTATAAGATTTAAAGTTGATATTTTTAAACCATCACCTTTTTCTGTGGGGTGTTTTGGAGGTGGTCCTTCCCACCAAAAATGAATTTTATTATAATCATCACTAAATGCTTTGTCTTGTTTTCCAAACTCTATTTCCCAAAATTGCATTTTTCCGAGATTGGCTGTCATCTCTTTACCATTTTTATCTGTTTTATTGAATAAATGAAGATGTTTTTTGCCGGGTCCCGGCTCTACATCAATATTTCCATCCCCTAATCTAATTTGTGTTTGAGCTAAATTTGTTAGACCATCATCTGTATGCCATTTTTTATAAAAATCATTGGCTGATTTTTGAGTTTTACTGTTAGGTTCATTTTTATACATTTCTTCTTTTAATTTATAAAAATAATATTCTATAGATGGGGGTAAGCCTTTAGAGGTTTGTTGTGTTTCTAATTTGTTTTGTAATTTTATAAACTCTAATACTTTTAATCCTAAAAATTTACTAATTGAGTAGTTTAGAATAAAAGTATTATCGTCCTTCGCCTTCTCTGTTTGTTCTCCTTTGAGGAGATCGGGAAGTTGAGGATTACACCAATCTTTCATAAAATCAAATAAATAATTTAATTTATTTAATTTTTGTTTCATTTCTTTAAAAATAATTTTATAAGGTTTTTGTTGTTTTTTTATCTCTTCACTAGGATTATCAACATATAAATTTTGTACTTCAGCAAAGAACGTAGAATCAATTTTTATTTCTTCTTGGTCATTAATAAAAAATTTTTTCCCTTGTAATTTAGTTTCGCTAATAATATTGTCAATAAATGTGTTTATTTCCTTTCCTTTTAATTCTTGTATTAAATCGTTTAATAATTTAATATTGGTTTGTGTAATTATAGAAAAGTTTTCAAACTTTGAAAAAGTTATTTCTTTTTTGGGTATTTCAAAACTTTCTCCTTTAATTTTATCATATATTGAATTTAAACCTGCGAGGTTGAGGGCTATGAATTCTTTAAATGTTATTTGTTTTCCAGTACTAAATATTATATCACGAGTACTTCTAACTGTATAAAGTGGTATTTTTAAAATTCTATATACTAAACCAGCAATTATATCACCAGTTGTTGATAAATTTTCATATTGACCTCTTATATCTTCTTTAGTATTTTCATCTGTAATTAAAAATTTTGCACTATATGCTTGTTCATAATCTCCTGCTCTTTTATAATCTAATAAAAATAAAATTATAAATCTTTGTATATTTAAAAGAGGAGCTTTGGACTGTTGGGGTTGGGGTTTATTCCAAAAGTTTTTAGGTTCTGTGGAGAGATTTGTCATACCCCAATCATATAATTTTTTTAAAATTTCTCCTATGTTAAAATGTCCTTCGTCTTCTTTAAACACATCAAAAAATATATCAATACGTTCATTAAAATCATTTTGATCTATAGAATGATATGTTTGCTCTATAAGAAAACTTAATTCTTTAACAGATAATCCCCTAGACATATTTTTTTTAAAATAAGCTTTCCATACATCATTTTCATTTAAAGATTTAATTTCTGTATTATCTATATTTGAGTTTGGTGTAATCCACATTTCAAAAAAATCCTTAGAACTAGAATTTGAATCACTATTTTTATAAAACCATCTTATAAAATGTGGAGAAGTACAAACAGTTGAATGTAATTCCCATAATTCTATTGTATCATTGCCGTGTGTTAAGGTTATATTAGTTAGTTTATTTTTTTTTTCTGTATCTTGACACCATATTGGACCTGTTTTTGTATTACTACCGCCTGTCATAGCCGAATCCCCTTTTATTTGTGGTGTTATTAATTTTGTTATTTTTCCATCTACACCTTTTTTATTTAATTTTAGTTTATTATAGAAAAATGGTTTAAATTGTCCTAAACCTGCATCTATACCAACTGATAAATTATCAATATTTATATTTAAAAACGATTGGAGAGCCTCTTGTATATGTTGTATAGCTTTTTTAATTTTGGGGTCGGTCAGCTCGAACTTACCCGGCTTCGATATTTTCTCTTTTATATTTTTTAATATTTCTTTTGTTTTAATATCATATTCAAATATTAATACTTTATCTTCTCGCTCTTTCATCTCCTCAACTATTTTTTTCAAACTATTTTTTGGTTGATCATCAGCATAATCATTCCATAGTTCAAGGTCCATCTTAATAGTTACTCCTTCATTAATACTTTTTATATAATTAAAACAATCTTTTTCTTCAAAATAATTCTCAATAGTTCTTTCAAAAGATCCAATTTTAGTAATATCGTCATTGTTACTTATACTTTTGCTCATATATTCTTGCCAATTTTTAAATCCAGAACCCGGGTTTATATGTTTTCCAGGAAAAATACCATCTAAAACGTTATCTATTATTTTTTTTTTATCATCTTCTAACAAAACATCTGATTTAGTTTGAGTTAATATATGTTTTTTTGGGTTATTTGATATTTTATATTCAGACGTTTCTCTAATATCTACTTTTGCTCGCCCCTGTAAAAAATCATGCCATGAATCTAACCAAAATAAAAATCCAAGTAAATTATTTCTTATTTCTCCAAATTTAAATCCATCAACATTACATTCAGATTGCATTATACCGGATATATTTGTTTGCTGATTATACTTATAAACATCATAGGAGGGGTCAGGGGGACGGTTGGGGTTAGGTTCAGGATATCTTGCTTTTAACCATTCGTTCTCTTGGAAGCCGTCCCCTCCAGATAAAAATCTTCTATTTATTAATTCAAAATATTTATTTTTATATTTTAAATATTTGTTTTTATAGTCATCCATATTTATAATATATATTATATATTATATTATAAAAAAAAATATATTGTTTATTTAATTTTTCTAATTAAATGTTATTTAATTCTTTTTCTAATTCATCCATAGTATATAAGTTATTTACAAAATCTCCTTCATTTTCTGTGTTAAAATCAGGATTAATATTTTCTAATAATAATTCTTGTGTAGTAAAATTATTATCATATTGTTCTATAAAATTATCCATAGGAGAAAAATATTCTTGTATGTCTGCTAATACGTTATCATTAAAACTTTTAAAATCATCTAATTCAACAATATTAGCACTAATTTGGCATCCATTTATTTCAGGATAAAAATTATTATAAGTAAGTTCCTTTTTTATTTCTTCAGCTTGTGTTTTATAATTAGTCATTATACTTCGTAATATATTGAAATTTTTATTTTGTATATTAGTACGTTTAGTCATATTTTCATTAATTTCTTTATATAAATTAGTATGAATATTTTTAAATTCTTTCATAATATTAATTGATTTTTTAACAAATTCATCTCCACATAATTTATCAATATTTTCAAAATCTTCTATAGTTATAGGGTCTGTTTTTATAGTAGAATTAATCTTATTACATATAGTAAATAAATAATCTATTATAATAAATAATTCAAATTCAGGTTTTTTCTCTGTATCTTCAAATTTTGTATATTTTTTTATATGTAATACAGGGAAATTTTCATCATTTGTATTTGTTTTATTTGTATCTAGTTTAACAATTTCATTTGAAAATAATAAATCTGTATATTCATTTAAAATATTATATATATTTAATTTGGTTGTTAATTCTATTAATTTTTTTTTTTTAATTAAATTTTGAATTATATTTATATAAATATTTTTATCTGAAAAAATATCTTTTTTAATTTTATTTAATTTTGTATATGTATCGTTTTTACAAGATAAATCTTTAGGTTTATTTTTTAGTTCTATTTCAAGTATTTCTATTTTTTTTTCTAAATCTTTTAAAATATTATCATAATTAGTTTCTAAATTTTTTAAATGATTTTTTTGTATAATTTGAGGATATAAAAATTCACCAATAACAGAAGTATTATAATTTGTAATAAAATCATTAATATTATTATTTTTTAAAATTCGAATTGTATTTTTAATATTTTTAGCATTATTATCTCGATGTGTTAAAATTTTTATATTATCTTTTATAAAATCTGTAAGTTCATTAAGTGTGTTTGTAACATTATTATCAATTATATCACATACTGTTTTTGTTGTAGTTGTGTTTTTTTTTTCAAAAAATTTATCTCTAATAATTTCTTCATTTATTTCAATAGTATTAGACTTAAGATCTTTATTTGTGTCAATTAACTTATTTATTTCTTCTATTTGATTTATATTTATTTGTTTTCCATTTTTATCTGTTGTTGGATTAATAAGCCTTTTTAAATTATCATCTTCTCCAGTATTATCATAAAATAATAAACTAAAATCAAAATCACTCCAATTTTCTGCCTCTTCTTTCATTTTTTTAAATTCAGTTGTTTCACATAATTTTTTTATATCTTCTATATAGTATTCTTTACTATTATCATAAGATGATATATTAACAAAAAATTTATATGGATTATAATTATTATTAATATCATTATTAAAACCATCAATTAATTTTACAAAAATTTTTAAAATATTACCACCTGAAACTGTAAATAATAAACCATCACCATTTTTACCACCATTAAGATAAGAACACATATCTCTAAATAAAATTTTTAAATAATAAATATCATTACATTTTTTTAAAAAATTTAAACGTGTTTTTCTTTTTTCAGTTTTATCATCAGGAGTTTTAATTATTTCCATTAATTCTAAAATAAATTTATCTAATGTAAAATGAATACCATGTTGACGCGAATAAAATATTTTTAAAGCACCAAAAAAAGTATTAGTAGTTGCAATTGATAAATCAAATGCTTCACCCATAAAATTTACACGTGAATTTTTATAATAAATATAACCTAATTTAATTCTATATAAAACAAAACCTGATGATTGTTTATATTTGAGGTATTTATCGGTCTCATAATTCGGATCTTCTCCTCCTTTTATTATTATTAAATTTTTATTATTATTCATTTTTTTAAATTTTATATATTTATTTTTATATTTCAAATATTTTTTAATATAATCTTTCATATTATATATATATATATATATTAAAAAAAAAAGAACTAAATTTAATAAATTATTTAATTTTAAGATTGTGCATATGCCTCTTCTTTTACTTTTTTTATATCTTCATCTGTAAATTTATATTGTTTTAAATTTTCAACAATTAGTTTTTCAGATGATTTATCTTCTTTAACTAAATTTTCTGCTTCAATTAATGAAGATTTTTCTATCCAATCTTTTTTCTCACTATCTGATGCATCTGGTTTAGGACGTTTACTTTCGTGTCTAAAATCTATTACTGCTTGAGCTTTAAGTACTTTATGATAACCATCTGGATTAGTAGAGTCACAAGCAGCGAAATATTTTTCAATAGTTTTATCATACATTGTTTTACCTCCTCTAATAATATCTTGCCATTTAGGAGGACATTTTGCACCTATAGGCTCATCTGCACCCCAAGTGTAATTATATTCACTCATACTTTCTAATTGTTGATTTATTTCTTGTTTAATTATATAATGTTGGAAAGGATTAAGTTCACCTTTTTCTAATAGTTCATCTACTTTTGCTTTAGCTTTAGCTCTGAAGTCTTTTTTAGGTTCTGTACTATCTAAATTGTCCAAATTTCGGTTTGTAATAAAATCTTTAGCAAATCCTCTTAATAATCTTATTAATGTTTTTAAACCCATATCACTATTTTCAACATTTCCATCCAATCTTGGAGTCCATAAAATTGTATGACAAGGGAAAACATCTATTTCATTAATATCTTCTTGGAGCCAAGAACTTGTAGGTGTTTCACCTTCATTTTTTTGTTTGGCTTGTTCTACTTGGGTATCACTATATACTTTTTCTAATGTTTCATGAACTTTTTTATTACTTTTTACCCAAATATATGTTAAAACAAATTCTGAATTAGAGTTTGTTGGATCACTTCTTTTATTAGTTACAAAATAGAAAGGTCTATATGCACCTAACCACATACCCATTGCTAAATGATCTATATCTTCTACTCCTTTTTCAGAACAAGCAAATTCACCCATTTTTTTATTTAGTGCTGAAGCAGCTTTCTTAGCTGTTTTAGCAGCTTTTGCCGTGGCTACCAAGGCCACACCTGCTGCTGCTGCGGCTTTTTTTGGATCTGCTAATTCAGTAGCTTTTTCTTTGCTTTTATCCATTATTGTTTTTGTTGTACTTTTAAATACTTCTTTACCTGTTTCTATTACAGCTGTACCTGCTAATCCTAAAAGTTTAGATCCACCTAATGTAGCTTTAACTCCACCTGATAACCAACCAATACCAGAACATAACCCAGTCCATGCGGATGATAAAGCACCACCAATTGCTCCAAAAGCACCTAACCAAGATAGTAATACAACTAATGCTACAACAATTCCAATAAATACCATGTTTTCTACTGATAAACCTACCTGCGATTTTTTCTTTTTATGTTTTTCTTTCCATTTCCATAATGGTGACTGTGGTGATCTTTTACTATCTAATTTTGATCCAACACTAAATAAATTTTCAATAAAACCTTGATCTTTTCTCATATTTTCTGTCAAAAGTATTGTATTTTCTATATTTAGTGTGAAAAAATGACCGAAAAAACTAGTTTCTCCATATTTCTCATCACCATCTAATGAGAATTTCTTACATTCATCAGTATTATCTCCACAACCTACATATGCATTAGCTAAAGTATCAACATCAAATGTTGTATTTTTAATACATACACCTGGAATTGTTACTTGTTGAATACATTGTGGCATTTCCATTAAAGCATCATAGAAAATTCTAGCGTTAGCAAATAATGTCATAGCATCTGCATTTTGTCCTATAGCATTAGTTATAGATATTTCAATTGAAGATTTAAGCAACGGCCAAATAGATGATATCATAGAAGATAATGATGTTGATGAAGCTAAATTTGTAAAAGCTGATGGTGCGGATGTCATCATTGCAATACCTGCATGTGCTGTTTCCATATTGTTTAATAATTTATTAGTTTCTTTGTCTCCAACATATCTTAATCCAGACATTATACTATTTTCCCAACCACGTTGTATTTCAGCTTCTTCTACTAATGCTGTTTGTCTACTTTTAGTACTTTTAGGCATAAGTGATCCTTTTGAGAAATAGTCTTCTAAAAGTTCAATAGTTTTATTAATTTCATTTATATCAGCATCTTTTATAATATATTCTTTTGTTATATCTCCTCCTAATGTAATATTCTTATTCATTAATGTAATATTTGAAACAAAATCATTATCAGCTCTGTATATTTTTCTTTCATTCCACCCTATATTTTTAAGTTTTTCTTCAAATTGAGGGTTAGGTAGATTAGTTAATTCAGTTTCTTCTATATTATCGTTTTGTAATGATAATAATAGTTTTTCTTGACTTTTACCATTATTTTTTTCTATTATTGTTTTCAAATTTTTAATTTTTTCATCTATTAAAAAACCATCCTTTTCTTTTATATCTTTTAATATAGTATCTATTTTAGTTGTTTCCTCTAATATTTCTAATTCATCATTAAGTTTTTTAATTTCTAATTCTAATTTTTCTATTTTACTTATTTTTCTTATATCAATTTTATTTTCATCATCATTAATTGAATTATAATTCTTAATATATTTTTTAATATTATCATTTTTTTCACTACCATAATGTATATTTCTTTTCATTATTTTTAAATTATCTAACATAAGTTCAAGTTTTTTATCTTTTGTTAAACCAGTATATTTATCTCCGGATATTTTTTTTAATGTTGCTTCTACAGCTAAACGAGGTTCATATACTGGATTATTATGACCCCATATACAACCAGAAATACTATCTGATATTTCACCTACATTTTTTGAAATTCTATCTTTAATAGCAACCATACCATTCATTAATTTTGTTGGTGTACTTGCTATTAATTTTGTAGTAGCATTTATTGTATTGAATACTCCCTTCCATGCATTTTCATATTTCCCTAATAAACTTTCATTTTTTTTCTTCATAGTATAATTTACTAAACATCTATAAAATTTACCATTATTATTTTCTGTAAATCCTTGTTGTAAAATTGCTCTCGGACCATCTGGACCAGTCACTCTCCAAGAATCTAATTGAGTTATAAATGTCTTATTTTGTGATCCTAATGCGGTCATTTTATCTATTATTAAAATTAAATGAAATATATTACTTGTTAAATCCATATTTATTGTTTGTATTGCTATACTCATTTTAGCCTTAAATTTCTGTATTTCTATTAATAAGTTTGCCTGATCGGCTGCCTTTTTCGCTGCCTCTTCCGCTGCCTCTTTTGCTTTTTTTGCCGTCTTTTTGGCAGCATTTACAGCCTGTGATGCTATATCACTGGTTGCCTCCATTAAAGATAATTCACCATTTTCTACTTTTTTAATATTCTCTACAATTGTATCTGTCGATTTTTCTATTATAGTTTGTGTTTCATTCTCTACATAATCTAATGTTTTTTCTACACTTGAATTAATCCAATCACTTGTATTTTGAAGTGTATTTTCAGGAAGAACTAAATTAAGTGGATTAACTTTATTAGAAAATTTTTGCACTTTTTTTATAATTGACAAAGTATTTCTGGCATTATTAAATCCAACATTAACTGCTTTTGATGGTAATGACATTACAGATTCTGTAAAGTTAGCCCACATAGCACCACCTGTTAAATTTAAACTACCTCCTTGTTGGGATTGCCAAATAGGACTTGAAAACCACGCAAATTTTTCTTGTAATACACTTATATTATCTCCTATTACACTTCGGTTTTCTTCTAAAAATTCAATAAATATTTCTGGTACATTTTTAAATAAATCCATTATAGGTTTATTATTTTTATTAATGATTTGTGTTTGTCTAATAATCTCTTTTTGAAGTTCATATCTTTTGTTATAATATTTGTTTTGAGCATCTTTAAGTTCATCTAGTAACTTATTCAATTCGTCTGTAGTGGGTTTCGCCTTTTCTAATTCAGTATTTATGCTTGTCCATTTTGTATTTATATTGTCATTTTCAATGTTTAATTCCTTTTCGAGCTTAAGATTTTTTCCATCCATTATTACTGCTTTATCAAGATATTTTATAGATGTATTATTAAGTCCTGTATCTCCAATAGTGTCAATACTATTCGATATAGTATCCACCCACTTCGAGTCAGTGGGGATTCCTGTGCTCACATATCTATTAAAATAGGTCCCATATAAATTATAATTATAACAATTAGTCCATGGATTTTCATTCTCTAAAATATGCCTATCTTTCTCCTTATTTAGCTTATCTACTTCAATGAGTCCTTTGTTTTCTTTATTATTACGTGAATTATTATTATTTAAATCTGATTTTGCAACTAATATTTGTGAAAACATAAGCTCTTTTGATGCAAAATTAGATGAATTATAGTATACTGTACCTTTTTGATTATCCCAATTACTAATAGAAATAGATTGGGGGGCGGGGGAAGGGGGTTGCTCAGCGCGAAATGTTTGTTTCCACATTTCTGTGTCTGTATTCTCTGTGAAAAAATCTTTTAAATGATCTGTAGTTTCTTGTAATTCTCGTATTTTAATAATTACTGGTTCAAGTGATGTTTTATATTCTGGATTATCATGAGTATATTTTAATAATTTTACATATGTATCTATATTTTTATTAAAATGATCTTCGTCAATTACAGTTATATTAATAGTATTTTTGTTTGAATTATTTATTTTATTAAATAATATATTTTTTATAATTTTATCATCATCTATATTATTTGTATCATTAGTAGTTAATATAGAATTTGGGTTAATATTTTTTTCAGCTATTTTTATTTCTATCTCTGTTGCTGTTGCTGTTGTGTTCACTTTTGTTACATAATATAATTGTGAAGTGTTAATTATATTAATATTATTATCTTCATCTATATTTTTATCAAAATAAATCCAAGATTTATTTTCAACTATCTCACGCTTCGTCCCATCAGTTTTAATTATTATAGAATCGGTAGTATATTTTATTATTGAGAATACATTTTTATTTGAGATTTTACTACCCCCCTTATCGTCACCTTTTCTATTTTTATTTTCACTAATAAATACTAAATATTGTTTAAATAATGCTTTACTATATTCTATAGATTTTTTAATATATACAGTTTGTGTATGTACCTGAAGTTTTTTTATAAAATTTGCTAAAGGATATTGCTGGGTTCCAACAAGACTATCATCTGTTTTTTCTGCGGGGGGGTTAGCTGTAATTTTTAAACATTCTTTTTTAATTAAAATTTCTAATAAATTTGATATATTTTTATCTACAGCTTTAGTTGCATGTAAATATATATTATTTATGTTTTTATATTCAGTATCACTTGTGTAAATATTCATAACGTTTAATGATCGAATTTTTTTAGCTAATAATCTTGGTTCAGTCGCATTATAATTAGGATTTTTCCAATTTAATAATTGAAGAGATAATGAACTATCAGGATTTTCATTTAATATATTTGCAATTCTTTTACTTAACCATATACAGAATGAATTTTTTAAATCTATAAAAAATAATAATATTTGTTGTTGAACCAATGGATGTTTTATTATTAAAAATAATATACCAAAAAATATATCTTTACCTTTATTAACTAAATTAGTAACAGTATTAGATGATTTCCTACTAAAATTTTTCCATGATCGCCAAGATGGGGTATCCATTTTATGTGATATTTTAATACGATCTTTATATTCTCTATCCCATAAACTAAATTCATCTTCTAAATATTTTCTTTGGGCTACATTTAATCCCATAGTATTTTTAAATGTGCTACGAATATAATATTCTATACTCATATTAACAACACTTGATAAATTTTCTATTATGCGATTTAGAGTACATAAACTTGCATCACCTGAACCTATATTTATTTTACTTACACATCCTGATAATGTTTTTCCAAATTCTTTTTTTGTTTTTTTATAATTTATTTCTGCGATTTTCCAGTGATCTCTATCAGGACTATCTGTCATTATATTTTTAAATGCATCTTTTGTTTTATTAAATTGTTCTTGAACGCCTGATATCATTTCTGAACCCATATTTTTAAAAGTGTTAACAAGTTGATCTTTCATTATTTTTCCATAATTACTGAAAACAAATTTTTGATGAATAAAATAATCAAATTTATCATTACTATCATTTGTTTCATCATTATATTTTTTATATAATGGTGTATCTTCATTTATAATATTTATTTTTTTCAAATAATTTTCAGTTTTATATTCAGATGTATCTTTTAAATGTCTTTCTAAAAATGCTATTATTTTATTTATTAAAATTTGTTTTTTTATAAATTCTATTTTAAATTTTTGAGTTTCAGGTGTGCTATCTAACCAATTATTAAATTTTGCATGTATTGCACCTCCTTTCATTTTATTTAAAACTTGGTTTTCAATATCATCAGTACTGAAATTAGGATCAAATATTAGAATATCACCTTCTGTGTCGTGGGGTAAAAATTTTGTAGTATCTATTAAATCTTTATCTTTTAGTTCAGCTTTACTTATATATGTTTTTTGATTAATAATATTATTATTATTATTTTGTCTATCTTCTTCTATTTTATTTATATTTTCTGTTGATATTTTTTCATTTGAAGGATAAATAAGATTTTCTACATTTTCATTTTTAGTAATAACATTACTTAAATTATTTGAAGTATTTAAATTATCATAAAATGTATTATCTGGCAAAATGTCTCCTGTCTTGTGATTTTGAAAATATAAAGAAGAATATAATAAAACAAATATATTATCATCATTAATATCTACATATTGTTTATAATCTTTATTTTCAAACAAATTAATTTCATTATTATCAACCAATTTATATCTTCTTTTATCATTAATAAATTTCACTAATTTAGGTTGTACTTTTTGGCCTTCTAATTCAGTAGTAATTCGTTGAATTATTGACTTGAATTTATCTTTATCTTTAACACTCGCATCATCCTTATATTTTATTTTCATTTCATTAGGCATTACATTAAATAATAATTTTTTTAATGAATCCCTATCTAGAACGTCCTTTTTTTCTATAAGTTTAGTCCACATATTTTCTAATCTATTTTTTTTAGTTTCATAATGTATTTCTTGACTAAGTATTTCAATAATAAAGTTTACAACATTTTCTTTATTTAAATCAATTTGGTCATCACCAGGCCATATAGGTTTACTCTTACATATATCATTTGTTTCTACTATTTTTTCTACTTCTGTTAAATTTTTATTAATATCATATGAATCAGGATTTTCACTGACATACTTGTTTCTTTCATCACTGGTTTCTAGATTACGTAAATCTTCGAGCATTTTTTTTTCATTATTTTTTTGTGGTTCTTCAATATTTTTTTCAATAAGTAGTTCTTCTTTTAAATCTAATTCTTGGAAAAATTCTTGATATATTTTTTTATAAATATCAAAAAATAATACATTAATATTTTTTTTATTATAAGAATTTATTACATCGGTAAATAATTTTTTAATTTTAGCTGTACTTATTTTTTTTGTGTCTTTTGTATTTTTTTTTGATGTATTTTGTAGTTTTTCTATTGTATCTTTTTTATTTTCTTCATTTGGATCTGATCCTATATTTTTAGCACTTTTTTTAACAGCTATTTTTTCTTTTAATGCTTCTATATATTTATTTTTTTTCGTTTTTTCATCATCACTTTTATTAACAGTAATACCTATTTCTTCTAATTCTTCTTTTGTAGGAAATGCTCCTGGATTAGTAGAATATTTTTCTAATTGCTCCTGATAATGATCTGCATTTTCCTTATCTTCTTTTGAAACAATACCTCTTAATTTTTCTATTAATTCTAATCCTTGATCTGTTGAATAAGTATTAAATTTTTCAACAGCATTTCGTATTTTTAATTTAGCATTCCATGCTTCTATTTTATTTATATCATCATCATCTTCAAAAGTATAAGTAATACTTGGAGGCTCTATACTAATAGTATTAGTATTTATACAACAACCTTCTTCTGTTGGTTTAAAATCTATAGGACACATTTCATTTAAATCTGCTATATAACTATAGTCTTTTTTAATTGAATCTCTACAAGTTTTATTATTATTATCTAATAATTGTTCATTTCCTTTTGTAATAATATTTTGAGCCCATAAATTGAAACCCTGTGTCATAGCTGTTTTAATATTTGCTTTTATTTCATAGCATTTTGGTGTATTAATAATATATGATATAACATATTTTTTCTTTAAGTCATTATTATCCATTTTTTCTATTGTATCAATTTCTGCTCCATCAATATTAGGTAAATTAAAGAATCTCACAATCATAGCAAGTAATTTTCTACTATTAATATAATCTATATTATCATTATCTATAAAATCATATAATTGTTTTAATGAAATGATACCTGAACCTAAACCTCCATTTATAGGACTATTATAATTATATGATTCGCGTAAACCTTTTAAAAATTCAGGATCAAATGTTAACTCTTCTATGCATTTTATACAATGTATAGCATTTAAATAAATATTATCACTGTAATTATCTAATAAATCATCTATAAATTCAAATCGTTTAAGTTCTATCTTCTTCTTCTTTTCTTCACCACCTTTTTCTAATTCTTTTAATATAAAATAATCTTCGTTTAATAAATTTTTAGATATATTCACCTCATTATTTAATGTTCCTGTAATATCCTGAATTAAATTTGATATTATACCTGTTCCAAAAAATTCAACACCATCACTAACTAAATTAAAAATATTATAACTTTGTGATGGTTTAGAATCATTTAAAATAATATCTAAATCAAATTTACCTCTTAACTCAACAGTAATATTTTTTTGTTTATAATTTTCTAGTTCATCTTCTTCTATATTATTGGTAATATTAGATGATTTTTTAATAATTAAATTTAATATTTGTTCTATAAAATCATTATAATTATAATGTCTGAATACTGTATTTTTATTAAAATCTTCAATCTCAAACACATTATTTACATTATTTTTTGTAGTTTTTAACATGCTTTTATATTTTTCTAATTCTTCTTCCGTGCCAACAAAGCCATCATATAAACCAGTATCTTCATCTTGATACAGTTTAGTACGGTTGCTGTCTCCGTCTGTGTTAAGTGTGTTTATACCTGTTGCATTGTTGATAAAATCTTCAAATTCTTTATTTGAACGAAATACATTTGTTACTCTATCATTATATTCAAAACCCACTGACCCGTTTTTAGAATAATCTGGTAGTATTTTACCATATTTTTGCATTGATTCTATACATTTTGGATGTTTACATATTATTTCGTGTATTTTTTCATCTTCTGTGCTAGAAGGTTTAAGTGTTAAAATGGCATTGAGAAATTCTTTAATTTCATTATATATTTCTGGTTCTTTTTCTTTTGTAATATAATTGTCTACATAAAAATATATTACATTTTTTATGAAATTATTTTCTATAGAATGTATATCTTTTAATTGGGATTGATTTTCTAATATTAATGGTTCATCATATGAATATATTAATTTAATATATTGTAAATATTTTTTAAAAAGATTCTTTTCTTTAGTTTCCGTTGCCGCTTGATATTTCGTAACATAAGTTTCATATGCTTTTAAAACAAAATCTAAATTGGTATCATTGGGAGAATCTCTATTATTATCTATATTTGTACACATTGTATATTCATTAAAAACACCTTCTATAGATGACATAAATTCATGAGTATTAGATAAAATAGATTTTATTTCATTATCTAATTCTATTTTAAAAATATCATTTTTATAACTATCAGTTAATTGATATCTTTTTTTAACTGAATGATTAAAATGTTGTCGAGATAAATAAGTATTTAAACTAGATAAAATATTATCAGAAGAAGGATTAGATAATGGTATCCAATCACTGTAATCAGCTAATTCAGAAGTAGTATAACCATCATTATTAACTGAAATTCTATAATATAATTCAGTTTCTTTTAAAACTGATTTTAATAAATCATTATTTTTTTCTATTGTATATGAATTTTCTGAATCAATTGTTGTTTTATAAAATGTACTTTTCATATTATTAAGTAAATGATTCTCATATACATTTTCATTATGTAAAAATATTTCACATTTATTATCACCACACAAATCTTCTATAATTTCATATGTATTTTTTTCTATAAAAGTATTATTAAAATCTACTCTATAGGTGTTTTTATTTTTAATAATACAATTAGGCTCATTTTTTTTATTATTTCGTGTATTTATTCTATTATAATGTAAATATCCTTTTGTTTGTAAAATATATAAATCTGAAGGTGATAGTGTATAAAATAGTTCTTTTTTATTTTGTAAATAATGTAAATTACTAAATAAAGATTTAAAAATAAAAACAATTTGTGGTCCTGTTAAAGTATTAACTAATATTTGTTTCAATAAATTTTTTAACATATTTGAATTATATTCATATCCATATAAATCTACATTTTGTTGTAACCATTCATCTGACGCACTACCAAAATATGCATTATATAAATAAACTCCAGCTACTGCTGCTACTGCTGCAGCACCCATACCGATAGTAAACAAATTAGTTGACAAATAATCTTTTATTTCTTTTTTTTTCTCACTTGTTAATAATATATCACCAAATACTGAAATATAACTACCTATACTATAAATACTATCTAAACCAGTTTTTGATACAGTTGTAATAGTTTCATATATTTTTATTTCTTTAGCCATTTCATATAAGTTAGTTGTTTGGGTCCATATCGCTGTTAGGATTGAGGTAACAGTCAAATAACCTGTTAAAATTGCTCCTGTAAGAATAAGGCCAGCCGCCACCCCCATGGCCCTCAAAGGATTATTTTTAGCCCAATTTATAGTCCATGCGGCAAATCTATATGTACGATTCCACCAAGATGCATCCTTCATTTCTTGAGCGGCAAGTTTTTGATTTTCTATAATTCTTGAATATATTTCATATAATCGTTGTTTTGTACTATCTGTTGTTATAAGTTTTAAATATTTTTTATCAATATTAAAACTCATTTTAATATCCAATACTCCTTTTTTATAAAAATAATTAACTGGATATTTGAACATATCAAATAATTTATTTCCATTTCCCTTAAAAATTTTTTTATTAGAATCTATTTGGTTTATTAAATTTTTTTTTATTTTACAATTATTGATATTAGGAAAATTAACATTTTTATTGTCTCCCGCCGCTTCACCCAGCTCATCCTCATCCCCCTCCTCAACTTCTGTAGTCGAATAAAAACATAACTCACTCATATCATAAAATAAGTTAATAAGTTTCATTCCTGTTCCATCTAAATTTTTTAAAAGGTTAGTAATATCTTTATTAAATGTATTAAATAATGTATTAGAGTCACTAGATTTTTTTTCTACAGTTGTTATTGTTTTCTCAAAAAAATCAACATTTATTAATAAAGATTGTAATGCTTTGGAGGAACGATAAATGTCTAGTATATTTTTTGTATATTGTACTAATAACACTTGATCCAGTTCCATATCATCCGGGGTTAACGGAACATCCATTTCTTCCACGAACTCTGGGGAAGAAGGAGAGAGGGGCATACCTTCATCGTTCTCTGGATCAAGGGCGCCCGCATCCCCAAAAAAATCCCCGACCAGCCAGGCGCCCCCTGCTACTTCGGATTTTCCTTTAGAACTTGGAACATTATATTCCGTTAATAATATCATAATAGATTTTAAAAGTTTTTTATATTCCTCTAACTTATTTTTAATTTTTGCAACTATATTTTTATATAATTCTTCGAAAAAATTTGTTGCGTCATCATTAGAATTATTGTCTAAATTTTCTTGTATGATTTTAATATTTTTACTATTTAATTTATTTATAAAATTACTATAATCAAAAACTATTTCAGTATAAACTCCATTTAATTCTTTCATATAGTAAAGTATAAAATATTCTCTTCTTGAAATTTGTGCATAACCTTCAGTATATAAATTATTTTTATAATTAGATATATAAACATTATGTGAGTCAAATTTGTCTTCAATATCTGGTACGTCGTTTGTATTCCAATTATCTTCAGAATTGAAATAATATTGTGATGTATCTATTCCTGAAAATGTTGGATGTAAATATTTATATGGTAAATTTTTAAAGAAATCATTTTCACTTGTTGAATTTTTTTTATATTCGTCACTAGGATTATATGTTTTATATATTAACATATCCACAAATTTATTAAATTCTTTTATATTTTTACTTAAAGAATGTTTTTGATAAATAGGATAGACAGCGGCGACAGCATCCGCTGCGGCCTGTGCCTGGTCCAGGGCAGTCTTGGCATCCTCGGCCGCCTTCTCGAGCACAGAAATATTCCTGAGGGCATCATTCTTCTTTTCACCGTCTTCCATGGCTTCCGCCGCAGTTTTGGCCTCCGCCACTGCGGTCGCTGCTGCGGTTGCAGCCAAGGCCGCGGTTGCCGCCTCGTCTGCAGTTGGGGCAGCAACAGCCTTATTTTTTTCAGTTACGTTCTCCAAATACTTATCATAATATTCCTCAATAAATTCATTTTTTAATCTATTTTTGTTTTTTATATCAAATTCAGATTCAAATTCATACATTTTGATAGTATTATTCTTCCCCTCTGTAGGATTACATAATAATTTCATTAAAGATTCACTTTCGCCCAGCCCCGCCTTCTTGAAAATCCAAAAACCTTTTTCTGTAAAATCATTATAATACTCTGCGGTATGTGCGGCGCGGATCCAACCATCGAGATCGATGCTGCGCCCATCTGCGACGTGTTGGGCGATGTGCAAATCTTCTGTGTCTTTGTTTACAATTGAAAAAACTGAAAACCATTTTTTATTAAATACTAAGAAATTTTTAAGACCCTCATTTGTCATTTCAACTTGGACTTCTTCCATATCTCCAGGGAAGGGGAGGGTGGGGCCTGTGAGGGGGGGTGGCCAGGAAAAATTTTGACTATCACGATATTTAAATTTAGTAATATCAAATGTAGCCCATAAATCAATTGGTAATAAATGAATACAATTTAAATCCACTAATTCCATTTTTGTATTATTAGGCACTTCATAATTATATTTTTCTTTATTATACTCTATTATGTTATTATTTAAAATTTCATAATCATATATTTTTAAATTTGTAAGTTCAATTTTATCTGATACTGTATCAATTTTAGCAGTCACTTTAAGTTTATTGAAATTTATATCCTTAATTTTATCATAAAATGAGTCACTTTGATCGCTGTTTTCATTAATTATATTAAATATATTAGTTAGTGCTGTTTTAATACTTTCTTGCATATTTTCAATTTGTGTTAAATTTGTAGAATAGCGTTCTATATGAGCTATAATATCTGTTTCTTGTTTAGTTGTAAATTTTTCAAATGTACCTAATAAAAATAATTCAATTAAATCAAAATATTTAAGATGTAAATTTAAATCAGTATTTATATCCTGATTATTAATAAATTCATTTATAGTGTCAATTTTAATTAATTTATCAAGTGACTCATACTGTTTGCTTCTAATATTTTTTTTATTTAATTCCATTTGTGTTATGTTTTCATTAAATAATTCCTTTTCTTTCTTAAGTCTCTTTTTATCAATAATTAGTTCATTTTCTAATTTTTTTAAATATTCTTCTTGTTTTTCTTGAGTATCAAAAGACCTTATAAAAGTATTCCTTGCTTCATCAGCAGCATCAGCATCAGCTTGAGTTTGAGCAGCAGCGTTAGCTTTAGCATCAGCTTCTGCTTTTTTAATTATGTCTTCGAGCAATTGTATTCTTTGATTTAAATTGGCCACCTCCGCTGCCTTCGACTCCTGGACCGCCTTGCTCTCCCTCTTCTTCGCCGCCCTTTGTCCCTTCGCCCCTTTCAGCCTAATCACCTCTTCATCAATCTCCTTCACCTCCGTTTCATTCAATATCAAGTTGTCTTTCGTATATTTTTCTCGTAAAGCTTCTATGTCCAAGCGGGCAAGCGATCCGCCTTTGAGATCCTGCAGATCAAAGTCTTTTTTCGTTCTAGTAATTTCATCTTGAGCTGTGTTTATTTTTTTTATTAAATCCTTTTCAGTGTTCTCAAAAATTGTTTTTAATGCATCTATCTCTTCATCTAGATTATTTATTTGTCTATCTTCTTCTACTTTTTTAGAAGTTGTTTGTTGTTCGGCTAAATCTATAGTATTTTTAACATTTTCAACAGGTAATGCATCTGGAAAAATATAATCATAAATATCTTTATAAATATCTTTCATTGTTTTTCTTGGAAAAATATTATTATAAGATTGGTAAATATCATTATTAAGTATATTTTTTAATATAGATGAAATTAATAATCCATAGTCTGTTCTATGAAAATGAAAATTTACAAATTTGCTTACCTCATCTGAGAAATCAGAATTACTATTAAGTAATAATTTAAAAAATTCTTCTGTGCCCATGCTTAAATCATAAGTAAAAATAGTTAATGGATAATTTTTTTCATCATTAAGTGCTCTTTTAAAGGTTTCTTCATTTGTTTCTATTAAGGCCGTATCTTCTATAAAATTTATAGTATATTTTTTATTAATTAAAAAATTATTAGATTGTATTTCAAATATGTGTTTACCCTCCATCACATCTTTATTATCTCCTGTGGTAATTATGTAATTATTATCAAATGAAATTTCATGTCCCTCTTTCTCGCCCCGCCAAGCCTTCGTATAAATATTACTAGTTAATTTACCATATTCATCTATAAATTCTTTTTTTATTAAATTTAAATGTTCCTCATATTTTTTTTTTCTTTCGTCTAATTCTTTTTTATGTTCAATATACATTTTTTTAATATCAATTGATATTATATCATTTTTTTGATATGTGTATGGTATTTCTACATTAGGATTAGATAATAATTGTCTTTCTTTTAACATAGCTTCATAAATTAATCTATCTTCATGTGAAATTGCAGCATCGTGTATTATAGTATTTAAATAATCTTCAGTAAGTTCATTATTAAATTCATTGTGTTTAAATTCAAGCTTTTCAATATTTTTTTGTATAAAATTAATATCATCATATTTAGAAGAAGTAGTTAATATAGAGTCAGTTTCGGTTGCTATTGCTTCTGTATGTAATTTAAACATTTCTTCATCAAAATTAAGCAGGGTTTTATTTGTATTATGCAATTTTTTTAAATAAATTAAATAATTATAATAATTTTTTTTTAAATTAGTAATTCGTTCAGGATTTTTATTTTGCCAAGCAGTACATAAATATAACATATTTGTATAATCTACATCTTTTAAATCAATGCAAACACCATTAAAACAAAAAGACGAACCATTATTATTACAACCAAAAAATGTTTTAGAATTATTACATGCTTTACTATTTTCCCAATAACTTGTTCTTTTTAATTCTGGATATAACATTAATAAACGTATATCATCCATATTATCAAAATTAATTTCATATGATTTTTTTTTTGTAACGGTGTATTCTTTTTTTACAGTTTTATTAATATTTTTTTTAGACATATTTTTATTTTTTTTATCAAATTTTTTACTTTTTGATATAGTTTTTTTTTTTTGTTCTACATTACCACCTTCAACTTTTTTTTTATTTTTTTTCTCTAATTTATCTACAAATTTCATCTTATATTTTATGTATTTTTGCTTATAGTATTCTTCGTTATGTTCCATGATATAATGTATATATATATATATAATATAAAAAAAAAGAAGATTTAACTTAATTCTATTAAAAAGTATAAATAAATTATGTATCACTCACAATATTTGATTATAATACTCGTTTTTTTGTAGGGGCCCATATATGTTTAACTTTACTTTCTACATTTTTAATTCTATTTTTCATATTAATTATTTTTTCTGCTAAATTATTATTTTGATAATGATATAATTGTGTTTTTTTTTTAGGTAAAATATTATGTCTATTAGAAATAAGATTTTTTCGTTGTTGTTGTTGTTTTTGTTGTATATTTTTTTTTCTTTGTTCTTCAATATATTTTTGTTGTACATTTATACGTTGTTGTCTATCTTTTATTTTTTGTTGAACTTGAATACGTTGTAAATCATTAACATATGATTGTTTTTGTGGATAAGAATAAATTTTAGGCATTGCTCTAATAGGTGGATTAATTTTAGGGTAATAATGTTGAATGGGATTGTAAATTTTTTTTGTTGGAACAGGAATTTGTGGTGGTGGTAATTTTTCTATTGGTGAAATATTATATTTTCTATTTTTAATTTCTGAAAATGTTTTAATTTCAGGTTGTTTTTGAGTATTTTTAGGTAGTATTTTTTCTGTATTATTTTTTCTTGGAGAATTAGGTAATTGGAAATCCTCATATACTTTTTTTATAATATTTTTCCAATCATTTTCAGTATTTGGAACAGATTTAAAATGATATTGTTTACATTTTTGTTTATTATTTTCAATATTATAGAAAGCTAATAATTCTTTACTATTTTCTAAAAATAAATTTAAATCCATACGTTTTTGTTTATTTTTTTCAAACATTTCTCTTAATATTTGTTCTAAACGAAAACGATTATTATGTGAAATAAAAGGAACTTTAGTTCTAATATTACTAAACGGATTTAAATATCTAATATTACTTTTTAATTGATGCATATTATTTCCATTAAAAGGATATTTATTATATACTAAATAAAATAATACACAACCTATACCCCATACATCAATTTTATAATCATAATATTGTTGTGTCATTTGTTCTGGACTCATAAAAAATGGTGTTCCAATACTTGTATTTGTGACTTTAGTATAATCTAAAAATTTACATATACCAAAATCACATATTTTAATTTCACCTTTTTTTGTAATTAAAATATTTGCAGGTTTAATATCACGATGAATAATATGATTATGATGTAATGAATTTATACCAACACAAATTTTAAGAAAAATTTTAATAATTTCTTCTTCTTTTAATCTTCTATTTTTTGTATAATTTTCTAAATCACCACCATCTACATATTCAGTAATAATACATAATTTTTTATTATTAATAAATAAATCATAACATTTTAATAAATATTCATTTTCATTCATTAATAAAATTTTTATTTCATTTAATATACTAACTTTATTATATCTATCGATTCCCATAATTTTAATAGATTTTAAAGCATATAATTTACCAGTACTTTTTTTCTCAACTAAATATATTTTACCATAAGAACCTTGATTTAAATATTTAATGATTTTATAATTTTCCATATATGATATATATATATATATAAAATATAATTTCGTTTATATACTTATTTATATAATATATCAAAATTTCGCGTTTTATTATTTTTTCCCAAATTATCAAATTTATGTTGAATTTTATGATCTTTTTTTAATACTAAATTTGTATGTTCATATCCAAAACCTTTAGCATTTTCACGTCCTCTTTCATGTGCTAAATCATAACCAGGTGGGTTTCTTATATTATTTTTTTTCTTTTTTTTTATATGATTTAGTTCTTGAGTAATCCAACCTGTTAAATGCGAACCTAATTTAGAATCGTATTGTAAGCGTTTAAGTTGTTGATATTTAGAGATTTTACCCATATAATTTTTAATATAAACATACATTTATTTGATATAAAGTGAA
>Ga0181568_10000674_pt1 | contig 30597 bp, 31 predicted proteins | sample 101ome_20_FD_133758 | JGI IMG/M metagenome (GOLD analysis project Ga0181568, IMG submission 133758) | Coastal salt marsh microbial communities from the Groves Creek Marsh, Skidaway Island, Georgia - 101404AT metaG (megahit assembly) | ecosystem: Environmental > Aquatic > Marine > Intertidal...
CTTTGTTTGAAACCATATTTCGACAGATTTATATAGACTGGTAATTTTATCTTTATCCATTCACCTGTATAACCGAGACTTGTTAAATTACCTCCATCATTATTAAATGTTGCGGAAAAAACACCATTTGTATATTTACTAGATTCGCCGTGATAACCTGTTGTTTCAGTATCATTAAATGCTGAATGACCTGCCCAAGTTTGTGCAGATGAATGCGAAGTATAAATGGAACTTTCAGTAACAACATATGTACCATTACCATAACTTTGTCCTGATATAGTATGTGAAGCACTTGTTAAAGTTCGTGTAGGTGGATACATTCGTTCTACGCTCATATCTACCAGCGATGGGGGCAATAAATTTGAAGTAACTGTAACTGTGTTGGTTGTACCGCCTCCAGATGTGTTACCACTAGAAGTACCACCAATAACAGATAATCTTTGATCAACTGTAATGTTTAATGTAGTAGAATCAAGTTTTAAAATATTCCATTCATTACCATTATAATATAATAAATCATTTGTAGTTGGTACATTATTTAGAGATACAATATTTTTAGTTGTTGAATCAAATTTACTATCCCAATTTTCTTGCGAAACATTTTCATCAGTGTTTACTGGTGTTATAAAAGATAATACACCATTGCCATCTGTTGATAATACTTGATTTGCATCACCATCATTAGGGGGCAATGTTAAAGTATATGAAGCACCTGCTGAATGCGGTGGTCCCTGAATTTTAACACCGTGAGAATTGTTTTCGCAATTTAATTTTATAGAACCAGAACCATTTGTATTTCCCATAATAATAACTTCACCTGTTCCGTTAGGATTAATATTAATATCACCATTAGATACAGATGTAATTTGTTTACCATTTACATCTAAATCTCCACCCAATTGAGGTGTTGTATCAGTAACTAATTCAGTAGTATCAGTTGTAGCGATTGGTGTTCCATTAATTCTAAAATTCTTACCATCTGCTATATTAATATCACCATCTATATCAAGTTTATAACTTGGATTGCTATTATTAATGCCAACATTTCCACCGTCTTTAATTATAAATGCAGTATTAGTATCATCAATAAATTTAACAACATCTTCGGTACCTGTTTGTATTACTTCAAGAGCGGGTCCAGTTCCATTATTATCAATTTTAAATTGGTCAGTTACTTTAACGTGTGTTTCAATATTACTAAAACCCCCTTTAATAAAAATGTCACCATCGATTCTTAAATTACTTTTAATATATAATTCATTATCAATATTTAGATTATTTCTAACTAACATATCACCGTCAACATCTAAATTTTTAGTAGGTGTTACGCCGATACCAACATTTGTACCATCGGTATATATATTTTTAGCTTGAATATTAGCATCAACTTTCGCTTCGGTATAATATAGATTAGTACCCTCAGATAAATCACTGGTAGTTTTATCGCTTAGATTTACATTAGTTAAATATTGTCCGTTGCCTCTTATATTAGTTGCATTAATATCACCATTAACATCTAATTTATAAATAGGTGATTGAACACCTATGCCTAATTTATCATAACCAAAATAAATATTTGAACTATTATTGACAAACCATGCATCACTAATACCTTCTTCTTCATAATCTTCTTCATTGTCACGAAAAATATCACCAATTTTAGCATTTTTATGAGCATCTTTAGTTTTTAAAAGATTTAACCAGTCTTTTAATTTTAATGTTCCGAGTGTAGTTTCTGTTAAATCGCCTATACCTAATTCTGTTTTAATTTCTTCATCTGTAAAATTATCACTTATAACTTGTGGGACAGAAGTTGTTTTTCTTTTTCGAAATTTAATTTTACTACCGGAAACAACAATTTTATGTGTATCACCAACCCATAAAGAATCTGTTGAAACAAAAATATCACGAAAGGTTTTATCAACACTACCTAAATCAAGAGTGTTGCTACTGTTTGGTATTAAACTATTAAATATTTCAATATTTGAACTATTTGCGTTTAATATATTTTGAATATATAAATTACTGTGAATAAATGTATCACCATTTACATCTAATTTATATTGAGGATTATTTGTACCAATACCTACATTGCCACTATTAGTATCTTGTAAAAAATCACCATCCAATTTTATGTTATTTTGAAAGGAGACAGTAGAATTTATTTTCATTATTACTTATTCTATTTAATAAAAAGTTTTTTAAATAGAAAAATAATACATATAAAAAATAAATATGATTATAAAATAGGAAGATATTAATGATATAAATAATGTATGTTAAAATAAATGCAAAAAATAATACAATTACTTTGTGTAAATTAATTTTTAGTAATTCCAATAAAAATATGTTGGATTATAATTGGATATATAGTAATTCTCATGGATTTAAATATTCAGTATGTCAGTGCGAGAATGTAAGTTTTTGTAAAAGTAATAAAGAAGTAAAAAATAAAAACTATAATATAAATATAAGTAATAAATATAAATATTTATTTAAAAATATTGATTAAATTATATAAAAAAATGATAATAATTTATTTTTATTAATATTATAAAAATGAAAATATATACTAAGAAGGGAGATACAGGTACAACATCTTTATATGATGGGACAAAAGTAACAAAAAACAATATAATTGTACAAGCAGTTGGAGAACTGGATGAATTAAATTCTGAAATAGGTTGTATATTAGCATATTATAATATAGAAAAAGATAATTTAACGGATGGTAAAAATTATTATGAATTATTAGTAAATGTACAATCCGAATTATTTGATATGGGTTCAATAGTGGCGAATGATCCAAATAAAATGAAAAAACTACCACTATTTGATATAAATAGTGAATTTATTTATAAAATAGAAAAATATATAGATGAAATGACAGAACAATTACCAGCGCTAAAAAATTTTATATTACCAGGTGGTAATTTATTTATATCATCTATTCATAAGGCGAGAACAGTATGTAGAAGAGCAGAAGGTAAAATAACAATGTTTAAATACGAACCAATCTATTTTAATCAAGATACTGATCCCGCAAGTTTAGACAACATTAATCGTTGTTTAGCATATATTAATAGGTTATCAGATTATTTATTTACCTTAGCAAGATATACTACACATACCTTAAATGTTCCAGAAATAATTTATAAGAAAACAAGAATTATTGAATAAAAATAATTTAATTTAAGATTGTAATTTTTTTAAAATAGTTTTATTGCTTTCAACAACACTATCTAGTTTATTAGACATCATTGTAAGTGCTTGAAGAATTTCTGCCATTTCGCCACTAGGAAATGAATTTGATTTATCTAGACGATTTTGATTATTTCGTCTTTCTTCGCGATTTTGTTTTTTTTGTTGATATGTTTTAACATCCTCTTGGGTAATTCCATATTGACTACATACTTCTACAATATCTACTTTATCTTTTTCAGACTTAGCAATAGCAGATATTACTAGTCTTGTTTTAATACTACCTTCAGTTCTTTTTAGATATTTTGCAATTTCATTTAAGGGAACTTTAGCTGATGCACTATCAATTAAATATTTATCATCATCTGCGCTCCATTTTAATCCCGCATTTGCCGTTTCTTCATTTTTTCTATCTTGTTGTAGTTTTTTTTGGAATGTTGACATTTTAACTTTATTTAATACTTCTTTTTTTATATTATATATAATGTAATCTTTATATATATTTATTTATTAGAGGTAATGCTTAAATGTTATATACTAATATTTATATTAATATATATACTTTTATTTAAATATATATATGATAATTTAGTTAAATCAAAAGAAACATTTATAGATACTGTTAAAAATATTTGTAATATTAGACAAAAATTAAATCTAGAACCCTGTCTTAAAGATTTTCAAGGAGATAAGGGGCTTAAAGGAATGGTTGGTAGAGACGGTGGCGTTGGTGAAATTGGTAATAAAGGATTTAAAGGTATGCCGGGGAAAAATGGAAAAAATGCTAGTGATATTGGGAAAATTATTTTTAAAGATAAAATAACAGATACAACTATTAATACATATAAATTAGATAATTCTGTAAATAATACTATAACATCTATTAATATTCCACGTGGAGAAGATGGGGAAAATTTACTTAAAAATAAAATGTTTAACTTTTTATTTAAAGATAGAGAAACAAATCATATATTAAATAGTTATAATACAAATCCAAATAATGAAACAATAACTGTTAATATTCCTAGAGGTAATATTGGTAAAACTGGTAATCAAAATATAAGATGTTATAAAAGAGGTCCAACTGGCGAACAAGGTTTACAAGGCGAACCTGGATTAAAAGGATTAAAAGGTAATCCTGGAAGAAATGGAAAAAATGGTAAAAACGGCAAATATAAAATGGATGCAACATTAGATAATATTTATGTTAAAAATGGTTTATGTTTAACTGCAGAAAAAACCGACTTAAATATTAATCAAGATAAAAATAAATGCACAAATATACCATCGTTATGTATTCTAAATGATAGTGAAAATTTAAAAAAAATTAAAAATAAAATTAAAATTATCCGCAAGGAATTAGATTATGAAAAGGTAATTAATAAAAATTTATCAGATATTGATACAACTGATATCAATGAAATTGATATCGATGAAACTAATGTTGAGCAATTTCAAAATTACAATTTAAATAATAAATGTGTTAATAATAATCAAGTATGTTCTTTACGTATAAAAGGCGAACGTGGTGTTACTGGTGAAACAGGAGAAACAGGCAATAAAGGTTTAAAAGGTATTTCTGGTGAAATTGGGTTAAATGGATTTGATGGTATTGATGGCAAGGAAATACCAAATATTGTTTTTAAAGATACTAATAATAATATAATAGGTAAATATATAAGTTTAGATAAAACAGCAGAAACAATCACTTTATTTTTTGATATAAATAAAATAGAAGGAGCAATTGGTGAAAATGCTATATTACCTAACATAAATTTTGTATATCATAATAATATTATTCATAGAAAAAAAACAACATCTGATGTTTATATAAATGTTTATTTAGATAAAGTTAAGGGAAACAGTGGTATAGATGGTTCAGATAGTGTATGTTTAGAAGGCAAAGTTGGAAATCCAGGTAAACAGGGTCCGCGTGGTCCTAATGGACCAAAAGGATTTAGAGGAGATGATGCAATAGATGGTTTAGATGGTGAAGATAGTCCGTTAACTAATAGTAATCCATATTATAATAATGTAATAACTAAACAAATATGCTTACAACCAGATAATAATTGTTTAAATAAAAGTTTGATAAATTATATAAATGAACATTTTGTTAAAACTAAATTTTTAAATAATTTATGAAAAATTTATTAATAAACTTGTATCTTTTTTTTCTTCTATATATGGAAATTTTTTATTTTTAAATATATTAGAATTTTCTTTTACTTTATCATTATTAAGTCTTATATTTTCAGCATTCACTTCTATATTTTCAATATATTTTGTAATATTATTAACTATTTTGTCATATTTATTTTCTAAATTATTTATTTTAGAATTCAATACACTAATAAGTGATATTAATATTGTGGTTATAATTATACATATACTTATTAAAATATAATTATTATTCATTTATTCTATAATATATAATTATAATTTATTTAATAAATCATATTTTGTTATACAATATTCATTATTGTCTTTTAAAGTACATAATTTATTAAAATAACTATTATTAATATTAAATTCAATATCTTCTTTATCATTTCCAATTATTAAATCTTTATTTGTTTTAAAATTTATATATATGTCACTATTAATTTCTGGATTTACATTATTATATGTTAATGATGAATACACTATGTCTCCACTATAACCAGTTGGACCTTTATCACCTCTTTCTCCTTTATTGCCTTTATCTCCCTTTTCACCTTTATCTCCTTTTATACCGACTTTGCCTGTATCACCCTTTTCACCCTTATCACCCTTATCGCCTTTATCTCCCCTAAAACCCTTCTCACCAATTTCTCCTCTTAATCCTTTTAATCCCCTTTCGCCCCGTTTTCCTTTTGATTTTTCACCCGATATACCTTTTAAACCTGGTTTTCCAGGGTCTCCCGTTAATCCTTTTAATCCATATGTTGTTTTACCAATATTTCCCATTTTACCTTTATCACCGACAGGACCTTTATCACCAATTAAACCTTTTTCACCATTTAAAGATTTAGGTATAACTATTTTAATTTCGTTATTTTTATTTCCTTTTTCTGTAGAATTATAATTAGCAATTTCTATATTATTATGATTTACAAATGATATAGGAACATTAAATTTTTCAATTTTATTATCACATATTAATAAACTTAAAAATATAAGTATTAATGCTATTATAACTAATAGTAATATAATATTCATTCTCTTAATTTATAAATATTTTTTTTTTAAATTTATTATGTGGATATTTATTAAAGTATATAATGAATTATAAAACCATAATATTAATTATAATAATTACATTAATTATATATTTTTTAATAAAAAATACAAAAATTACTGAAAAATTTACATTATATAATTCATATGGTGCTATTGAATTTGTAGATAAAAATACGTCTGAAAGATTATATACATTTCCTCTACCCCTTAATTTTGATAATTATGTAACAGATAATAATATTGATGTTACAGAAATTAAAATAGAACAGGGCATTAAGGGAAAACCTGGTAATGATGCAACACTTCCAGAACCACCCTTATGTAATAATGTAATAGATGGTATTGAAAAAATTAAACCAAAAAGTGGTAATATAATAAATTTACCTGATATAAATTTAAATAATCAAACTATTAATATAACAAATAATTTATGCATAGGCGATACTGATGAAAAAAATTGCATTAATTATAATAAACTAAATTCTTTAAATATATCAAATTCAATATTAAATAAAAACATACGTTTAAAAAGAACAGATATAGATAAATTAAATAGCGACATAGATGTTTGCAATAATAGAAAAAAACAAATTAAATACACTAGTAATCAAATGATAAAAAATATAGGTTATGTATCTAATGAAAATTGTGATACTGAATATGCAGAAAAAGAGGAATTATTAAATACACAATATTATCATAAAAAAAATGGACCTAGCTATGAATTTCTACCTGAAGATGAAAAAAATAAAATAAAACAAAGAAATGAGATTACAATTTGTGATATTTCAAAAGATGAATTAGAAGACGGAAATTATTATTTAAAACAGAATAACACTATTGATTGTAGTGATCAAAATATTAATAACATATTAAGTTTAGATTATATTTTTCAGAATAAATTTAATAAAGTAGAAGAATCACAAAATTTTAAAGATAATTATATTAAAACTACAGAATTAACACCAGATAAATTAAATATTGATACAAAACAAATTAAAGGTGCTGATAAATATATTAATAAATTTAATATTGATAGTAATTATAGATATGTTAACCCAGAAAATGTGAATGAACAAATAAGAATTTTATCTGATAATATTAACTTGGATAATGATGCTCTTTATAATGAAGCATATGATATAATAAAAAATAGTATTAATTGGAAAAGAGATATTGAAACAACAAATACAACTGAAGATGTATATTATTATGACCAAAATGATGTATTTGATAAGTTAAGAGAATGTAAGTATTATAAAAATAGATATTTAACTAGCAATTATAATATAGAAGATATAAGAAATTGGCAAGAGCATTATTGTAAATTAAATGATAATTGTATAAAAATTGGAGATACAAAAGAAGATAATACAAAGTATATGAAAAAATATAATAATAATACTATAATATTTAATTATTACGATAATACATTAACAAATGTAGAATCAAATACGGCAATACGTAATGATAAATGTCGTAGTAATTGTCCCTCTAATTTAATAAATAAATATGAAATTTCATTAGATGATAATAATGATATAACAACAAATAAAAACGATATAGCCGTTTATAAACGTGAAACAGTTCAAGATTATGCTACTTATTATGACAAATTAAGTGAAGAAGAATTAGATACATTAAAATTTGAAAATTGGCAAGATAAAGATAGTAGTTTGAATGATAAACTATTAACAAATGAAAAAAAAGAAAAAATTCGTTCATATAATAACATATGGATAATTGACAAAAAATATAGTAAAGAAATTTATCACCAGGGTGATGAACCCTTTATAAATGAACATAAACATGAATATTTAAATAAATATAATGATACATCAAGTTCTAAACAATATATGATATTTAATGATTACGATTCATATAAAAGAGATTCAGTACATGGAAAAACAGACAATGATAAACAATATGTTTATATAAAAGAAAAAGATATAGATGCTGATTATAAATATTTACATAATGATACAAATAATAATGTAAATATAGATAATAAAAATGAAGAATTGCAAAAATTAAATATAGCAGTAAAGGATGGTGATAAGTATGAATTATATATATGGAATGAAGTATTAAACAGTAACATTAAATTAACCGAAAATGATATGAACGATTTTAAAGAAGAACTAGAAAATTATAATAATTCGAAGTCGTGTGATGAAGGAATGTTCTATAATTCTAGAACACAAGAATGTGAAGAAAAAAAATGTAAATGTATGTATGGTGAAAATTATGCAGCAAATGGAATTAATTGTCCAAATAATGGTGATGAAAAATGTGTATATAAATGTCCCAATGGTACGCCAAAATATTATCCACAATCTCAATTATCTAAAATTAATCGTTGTTCATCTTGTAATTCTGGTTTTACAAAACGCACAGGTTATATTATAGGGAAAAAAGAAGATATTTGTATAGAAGATAAATATCAAGCATGTAAATGTAATAATGGATACGCATATGGTAAAAATATCTTAGGTTTAACCAATTTAAATAAATATTATTCTTGTACCGCAGAAGAACCAAATAAATGTTCTAGTTGCAAATTCGGTTATACAAAAAAAGAAGATAAATGTTCTAGGAAGTATAGTTGGTTACCGTGGTAATATTTAATTTAATTATATAAAACTAATTATGATTATTAAATAAAAATGGATAATGAAATAGAAATTAATGAATTAAATAATTCAAGTAATAATATAATAGATAATACATCAAATATAGTATATTTAAATAATGAAATAGAAAAAAGAGATTTGCAACTACAACATATTGTTTCCGTTTTAAATAATTATAAAATAAATCATTTAGAAACTAAAAATGAAGTAAATAAATTAAAAGATGATGATTATATATTAAATAAATTATTGGGAGAATTTAAAAATAGATTAAATGGTTCATTAGATATTCAAAAAAAAAATATAATAATTGCAAGAAGTTCTTATCATAATATAAATAATAAATATTGGTTATGTTCTATTTTTATTCTTGTATTTTCATCATTTATAACATTTATAGAGGCAACAAAACTAATAATTGAAAATAATGAAAAACAAAAAATAAAATCGCTAACATATGTAATAAATTTATTATCATTATTTTTGGGTATATTAATAACAATAATAACTGGTTATATTAAATTTAATGATTATCAAAACAAGTTAGAAATAATTAGTAATCGTTTAACATTATTATTGCAATATAATAAAAAATTTGAAATAATAAAATTTAATTTAAATTCTTATTATTCACCAGATGAATACAAAGACAAAAAAATAGGAAATAAATCAAAACGTCTAGATTTTAATATATTAGAAAAATATATAGTTGAATTTAATAATTTAGAAATAGAACTTCAAAATAATGAATTATTAAAATATATTACAGAAAGAGATGAATTAATGTATTATAAAAAATATGTTAAAACATATGTTAAGGATGTATTATATGATGATTATTTAAAAACAATTAATAAATTTAAAAATGAAAAAAGTAAAAAAGGATATGATAATATTCATTCAAAATTAGAAAATATAATATTAAATCATTCTATAAATCACGATATAAGTTTTTTAAAAAATGGAGATAAATTTTTAAATAATATACAAAAAAATATAAATAAAAATGTTTAAAAAGTATAGTATTTAAAATTAATGAATACGGATAAAATAGATAAATTAATTAAAGATGAGGAGTTAATGTTAGATGACGTATATGAATATTTAAAAAAAATAGAAAAGGAAAATAATAGAAAATATTTATATAAAAGTAGGGGATGTCAGGAAGAAACAAGTTATTCGCGTTCGGCTAGTTATTTATGTCCAAACAGGGGCAATCTGTTAAAAAATTTATATGATAGTTTAAATAATATATCAGAACCGTTATGTGATTTTGGAGAAAGTTATGTTAAAAATACTCCCTTTTTAAATGCAATAAATGAAGTATATTATTCTTAAAAAAAAATTTATTTTTCTAAATTTTAAAGTATATAAAAATTCGGCATTAAAAATTTGTAAATAAATGTACTATTCACAAAAAGAACGAGTTAATATTGTTATAGATATTATTAATAAATTGAAAAATTTTAAAACAAAAAATGGTAATATTGTTAATTTATATAATTCAAATTTATGTAGTTTTATTGATGAATTTAAAAATATAACAAATCAATATATAAAACAAGAAGAGAATAATCTAAAAGGATTTAAGGGAAAGTTATATTTTGAAGAAATTGATAAGTTTATTGAATATAATTTACCAATAAAAAACACTGAGGAAGCTTTATTTGTTTTTCGATTAAAATAAAAAAAGTACATTTCTTAAAAAAAATAAAAATTTATAAAAAGTTTTATAAAATTTAAAAAAAATAAAGAAATGTACTTTTTTTAAAATATATATAAATTATAAATATATAAATATAACAAATATGGATATAGATTATTTAATATATAAAAAGTGGAATAATTATATAAATGAAAAAACTAATATAGAAATGATAATAAATGATATAACAAATATAGATAAAGAAATAAAGGATAATACTAAAAAATATGAAGATAAGGAAAAAGAAATGAGAAATAATAAAAAAATATATATGGTAGAACATATATCAGAATATAGTAAAGAACTACAAGATAAAATAAAAACACAAGAAGTAGAAATTATAAATATAGAAGCCTATATCTTTTCATTACAATTAAAAAAAAATATAAATGTACTAGTTATTGAAACGATGAGTTTAAATATAATAGAAATTCAAAAAGAGATAGAGGAAATGATAAAGCAAAAAAACAGATTAAACAGATGGAAAAGTGGCAAAGATTATGAAGAATTATTTATAATAAATTTAAATAATATAAAAAATAATTAAATATATTTAACGATTATTTTAATATTACTATTTGCTATATTATTAAGTAATGGAACATCTATATCATTATCATAAGTGTTATTATTATCTAATAAAATATTAGAAGAATTATCAAGCAAAATATTAGAAGAATTATCAAGCAAAATATTAGAATTATTATTATCAAGTTTAATTAACTTATAATCAGTTTTTATATTATAGCGATTATTAATAAAAATGCTATTATTATTATTATAAATAAGATATTTAGCATCTTTATAATAAATATTATTATATTTCCGTATTTCTTTATTTAATTTAAATTTTAATAATTTTTGTTTATTAATTATATCAATATTGATATAATATTGTATTTTTTTTATAACATCTAAATTAAGTGTATCAAGCATTTTAGATATAAATGCCGTTAAATTTATGTTAGAATACATTACTATTTAGATACATATTTTATATGTGCTTTAGTATTTTCATGTCTATAAATATGAAATTCACGAAATGCAACATATTTTTTTCCACAAGCACAATGTATTAAATTATTAATTTTAACATCATTATAATTATCATATTCTAAATGTTTTTTATTTTTTTGTTTTTTGATTTTTTCTCTACAAAAATCGCAGTGAAAATAGTATATTTTTTTTTGTACATTTTTATATGTGAAATATTCTAAATCTAGAGTTTTCTTACACTTAGTACATTCCATTAATAATATTATAAAAATAAATATTCATTTTTTTATTTAATAAATAATTGATTAGCAAGATTATATGCTTCAGTAATTTTAATATTTTTTTCCTGAATTCTTTTTAATCTTTCTTTTTCCTCTTTTGCCTCCTTTTTTTTATTTTTTTCAATGTGTTTTAACTCTTTATCAGTTAAAACTTCTTTTATTTTTTTATCACTATATTTTTTGTATTCAGTAGTATTTTTAAATGTTTTGAAATTATTTAATTGCGAACTATTAACTAAATAATTAGTTGAATGTGCTTTCAAATAATCAGTATATTGAAGAACATTAGATTTTTCCATACCACTGCTATAGTCATTATTTTTACCAGAACCAATTTCAGAAAAATTTAAATTTTTAGCAAGTATCATAGGTTGTGGGTCTTTATATTTAATAATATCTTTTTTGTTACTAATATTATTATTAAAAGTTTGATTAAAAGTTTTAGAATTAATTTTTGTACTATTAAATAAATTGTTTATTTTAATATCATCGCGAACATCTGTAGATTCTTCCATTAATTCGCCGTAACCATTATCAATATCTTCATCGTAAATTTTAACTTGATTAAAATGTTTATTAAGTCTTTCATTAAAACTTAAATTTTCATCATATTTATTATCAATTATATTATTATTATGAGAACTATTATTATTTTTGTTATATTCAATAAAATCTTGTTTTAATTCATTAAAATTTTTATTACTAGTTCGTAGTTTATATTCATCACTTAATTTATAAAATAATGTTGTAACATAATCAAATATTATTTTATCACCACCTTTATCAGGATGACATTTGATTGCCAATTTTTTGTAAGATTTTTTTAATTCATCCCAAGTAAAATTAGGTGATAATTTAAATAATTTATACGGGTCGTGATATTTATTATTTTTAATATCAGCAATATATTGTTGTTTAACACTATTATTGCCCATTATTAGTATAAGTAATTATATTATTTTTTATATAAAAATAATTTATTTTAATAAAAATGTTTTTTTTGTATTATAAAAAATATTATTTTCAGATTTAAAATTTTCATAAAAAAATATATTATTCCAATAATAAATAATTAAAATTAAAATTAAAATTAATAATATAAACCCATATATTATTCTATTCATTCTATAAAATATTAATATTTTTATTTTTATTACAGTTATAACATATATTTGCATATTCATAAGTATCAAAAAAGTCACAATATATACATTGCTTATTTGTATTATGATATAAAAACTTAATTTTTATAATACAATTTTTACACATATCATTATTATATTTATTATTTATATTGCATAAATTACAAATATTATTATCATTTAATTTTAAATTATTAAATTGTATATCAATATCTGTATTTTCCATTTTAATTAAATATGTTTCTAAACTTTATACATTTATTATTTTTTATATTATAATCAATATTTGTAACAATATTTAAAACTTCTAACATATTAGGACGATTTTCGGGAATAACATTCCACATTTTATCTAATAATTTACATATTTCTTTATTTTTAATTTCACATAAATTTGGTCTATATCCAAATATAATTAATCTATTTATATTTTGTAATTCTTTTATTTCAGAAAATGGTATTTTACCTGTGAAAATATACCAAAAATTTAGTGATAAAGAGTAAACATCAATCTTTAAATCATAATTATAATTATTATCTTTTAGTATTTCAGGTGCCATATATCGTAATGTTCCCGTACAACCACTCATTTTATATGAAGAATTATTTTTTAAAATTTTAGATAAACCAAAATCAGTGATTTTTATATCTAAATTGTTTGTTAATAATATATTCGATGGTTTTAAATCTCTATGCATAATTGGATAATAACAAGAATGTAAGAAATATACTGCTTGTGATAATTCAATTAACCATTTTTTTTTAAGATTATTTTTTGGTTTCCAAACTGTTTTATTATATTTTTTTGCCATATTATTAAAATAATTTTCAATTGTTCCTAATTCTATATATTCATATAATAACATAAGTGGTTCTTTAATTGTACAAGCACCTAAAAATAATACTAAATTAGGATGACGCAAATGTGAAATTATTGATATTTCATTTAATAAATCATTATAATCTGTTTCATTATCTTTATTTATTAAGCATTTACTTACACAATCTAAACCCCTCCATTTTATTTTATATACTATTCCACAAGTACCTTTGCCAATTTCTTTAGTTATTTTTATTTCATTGTGTTTTAATTCCCACCATTCAGAACGTCCTCTTAAATTTAATGGAACATTTTCTATATAAAATGAATTATTAGATGTATCGGATTTAGTTTCATCAAAATTATCCATTTATTAATATTCATTACCAATATAATAAATAATCAATATTTTTTTATATATTTATTTTTTTCCTTCTTTTTCTTTTTCAATAAGTTTTTTAGCTTCTTCTAATTGTTTTTTTTTATTTTCTCTATATTTTCTCATATACATTGCATTTTTTTCTCTAAAATCATCTGAATCTCTATATTCCTGCATTCTTTTATTTTTCTTTATTTTTTTTTCATTTTCTTTTTCCAATAACTCTTTTGCTTGTTTTAAATCCATTATTATTTAATATTTACTATAATAAATAATCATATTTTTTTTTTAAATATTTATTATAGATAAATGAAAAATAAAATAGTAATAAGTTTTATTTTTATAATTATAGCAATTAGTATAATAATTTTATTATATAATAATTATAAAACAGTAGAGCATTATATTTCATTGGATTATAAAACACGGTTAGGACCAATTATATTTTTACAAGAAAATAATAATTCAGAAATAGTTCAAAACTGTTTAGGTGAAGAGTCAAAATATAAATGTATTGGAACATTTCCTCATAATTTTCCTGATACTGAAGGATTAAAATATATGAAAGAGGTAAAAAAAATATATATACCAAAAGGGGAAGAAGGAAATCAAGGTAGGGACGGTATAACTCCGCCAAAAAGTACTTTTTATGAAAGAGAAGCATATGTAAATACAATATACGGTTCTGGTAATTCTATAAAAATAAATGATTATGAAAATATTAATTTAAATAATAACATTCTAATAGAAACAGATGAACCGTCGGCGTTAAGTATGTTTAATATTAATAAATCAACAATTAATAATATAAATACACCATTATTATTATAATATAAAATTATATTTCAACATTATTTTATTTTCTATATTATTATATTTTATAATAGATGTCCTATATAATTTCATTATATTTTCATTTTTTAACCAATCATTTACATCACCACCGCCTTTAATAGTTAAATTATTCATGTAATCAGCAATAGTCCATATATTTTTATTTTCTTCAGCAACTGTTGGCAAATAAGTTACTGTAGAATTTATATTATTTAAAAAAAGCAACATGCCATAAGTACCATCTAATTTAAAGTTTTCTAATGCCGTATTAGATTTGTAAACTTCCCAATTATTTATTTTATCTAATATTTCAATTTTAATATTACATTTATTTAAATTTTCTTTTGTAATTGGATTTTTCCATCTATTTATAGAATCATTAAGACATTTAGATGAAGAATTAATTATTTTTTCAAAAGAATTTGTAATATTATTTTCAATTTCAAAATTTCCATAACAAGAATTTGTTACATTATTTATTTCCGTTCCAATAAATATACCATTTGTTAATTTATAAATAGAACACCACTTTGGTATTGATATATCATAATTTAAATCATATAATTGCATATATATATTATTTTTAATAGTACCAATTAACATTGCAATTTCAAAAGGAAGAATATTAGTATCAGTGTCAAAATCGCCATAAATAATTACAATATAAGAAACGAATTCTTTTATATTATCATTAAAATCAATACTATATCGGTCTATCATATTTTTATGATAACTATTTGAATCATAATAATCTAAAATTTTAGAATTCCATTTAAAATGTTGTGCAATATAGATAAATGTTTCAACTGCAAATCTACCACACATAATTTCATAATTTGTATAATCTATTTCATTATTTAATAAATTAGTTATTAATTTCTCCTCATATCTCCATTTATTTAATTCAATTGGATTAATTAATAAATTAGTATTATTAAATCTATCGCCATAATGGGTTAAATCTGTTGTAGCAATAATTAAAGTTTTTGTATTTTGTTTTTCAATCCAGTTAATAATATTAGTGGCCAACTGTTTTAAATCAGAAAATAAACTAGGTGCTAATACTAATATTTTAGCATTTTTAAAATAATGTTTTAATTCCATTTTAACCCATTCATATGAATGTTCTTTTTTGGCACCAGCAGATAAATTATCAATTTCATAAATAGTTTTATCTAATAAAAAATCGTTAAAAATTTCGTGATGTTCTAAAACATTAATTTTTTTATTATTAGTGTCTATATTATGCAACGCTGATAAATATATTATATTTTCTATATATTTATCATTTTCATTTAAATTTTCAAATATTTTATTTCTTGCACTACCTGCATATTGAATGCCAGCGTGTGGTATAATCGCACCACAAAAATTATTAAAATACTTAGAATACATTTAAACAAATTATATAAAGATATAATCCTTTTTATTTATATATTTTTATGAAATATTACTGGATTAATATAGATAATTATTTAGATAGAAATGAAAATATGAGAGAACAATTTAGTAAATATAATTTAGAAAATTATCGAATAAAAGCATTTACTCCAGATGATATGGAATCAATAAAAATAAAAAAACATAGTAAAGCAAATTCGCCTGATAATGTATATTGTTGTATATTATCACATCTAAAAGCAATTAAACAGGGATATGAAGATGGCGATGAATATTTTTATGTATGTGAAGATGATATCAATTTAATAAATTTATGTGATAAAAAAATTAATAATTTAATAAAAAATTATATGAATATTAATAATTGTAATATAGATTTATTACAAATATCAAATAGTTCTAATATATATGTATTAAAATATTATAATGATTATATTAAAACAAATGAACTTATTGTAAAAAAAATATATGATATACCAAGTACAGAGTTTTATTTAATTTCAAGAGAAGGGGCTAAAAAGATATTAGATACATATATAGTAAATTACGATAATTTAGAGTTTGATTTATCTTTATATGAATGGTGTGCCGCTGATAATTTAGTATATAAAATATTAAATACATATATATTATGTTATCCAATAATTACATCTGATATTAAATTTGGTAGTACTATACATCCTGAACATTTGCGAGCACATGAAGATACAAATAAATTAATAAAACATATACATATGATAGATAATAAATTAGATTTATTTGTAAAAGACAGTTAATAGTTTTTATAAGTTTTTAATTTTAATAATATCATCTTGTGTTAAACAGAAATTATCATCTAAACATATTTTATTTTTAAAGTAAGTTTTATTTGAATTAAAATATACATTATTACCTCCAATAAATAGTTTACCATTCTTTTTATCTTTATTTATACTTGTTAAATAAATATTTCCTTCACATTTTGGAATATTATTGGAACATACTTTTTGTGGACCTTTATCACCTCGTTCACCAGTTTCGCCCTTATCGCCTTTATCGCCTTTATCACCTTTATCACCTTTGTCACCCTTGGGACCTCTTAAACCTATTTCACCTTTTTCACCTTTTTCACCTTTTTCGCCTTTTTCACCCCGTGGACCGACAGAACCTCTGTCACCTTTTAAACCTCTTAAACCGATATCACCTTTTTCACAATCGCCTTTATCACCTTTTGGTCCAACAGGACCTATAGGACCCCGTTCACCTTTTGGCCCCCGTATTGAAATACCAATCGGTCCACGTTCTCCTTTAGGACCTCTATCACCTTTGGGACCAATATCGCCTTTTTGACCTCTAAAACCTCGTTCTAATTTAACAATATTATTATCATTAAATATAGTATTCTCAGGAAATTTGCCTAATATTTTATTAGTTTCATTATCAACAAATTTAATTTGTTTATAATTATATTTTTTAGTATCAGTTTCGAACATTTCTCTTATTTCATAATCATTATAACATATATATATAAAATATACAATTATACTTAACAATATTGAAGTTAAAAATATAAAATCTATAATCTTCATTTAATAATTGATAACATATTTTTTATAAATATATATAAAAAAATTATAATATAAATATTTAAATGAGTTATCAAGATTGGGAACCAGTTACTATAGGTGGTGGTAATATAGTAAATGATAAAAAAAATATAACAAAAAATGTTGTTAAAAAAACAACAGAAAATTTACCAGGTAGCAAATTACTAAGACAATTAGAAAATGATGATGGTTCAGAAGAAAAAGTAATTATACCAAAAGTATCATTAAATGATGCAAAAAATATACAAACAAAAAGAAATATTGCTAACTTAACACAAAAAGAATTAGCAAAATTATTGAACATACAATCAAATATAATAAATGATATAGAAAATGGAAAATGTGCAAATAGTAAAGCTTTAATAAATAAAATAAATATATTTTTAGATAAATATATTAAAAAGAATATATCAACAACCAATCATTAATTCGTAGTAAATAATATTTTTGTTTATTTTTATATTTTGTCTTTTTAAATAATTTTTATCAATAGGATAAATACCTTCTAAATAAGAACAAGTATTTGTACCAGTTATTACTAAACTTTTATTTGCTTCTATTAAAATATCTAAATAGGTAGGATTAACTAATGTTTTGCTAACAAATGTTTCTCCTGGTAAATCACTTAAAATATCCTCATATATACTTACTAATTTAATATTACCTTTAAAATTATCAAATAGATAATCATCCATACAGTAATGAATTTTGCCATATGATATATTATATTTAACATAATTATCTGGTCTATAACTATTATTCATATAAGTTATTGAAAGAGGTGATAATTTAGAATACATTAATTTAATTTTTTTTTCTAATATAGTTATACACCGCTCTAATTCTAAGGTTATATTATCAATAATAATATCTAATAAATCTATTGGTAAATTTAATATATCCATTATATTTTTGATGTTAATAAATTTTTCAATTTTTTTTTAATTTGTATAAAAAAATGATTTTATATTTTAAAACAAAATTAATAATGAACTCTATTAGTAAAGAAAGTATTATAAGAACAGAAAAAGGTCAAGAAATTTACGATAAATTATCAAATACTGAAAAAAAAATGGTAGATGAAATTAGAAAAAAATTATTACAAATTCAAAAAGTAAATAACTATATAAATAGTAAATAAGAATTAAATATATGAAAATATATTATTTAATTCTTATAAATCTATATTTAGTATATTGTTATAATATAAATACGTACTATATAAATAAAAATATAAATTTAAATGCTGATATAAAAAAAAATAATAATATAAATTTTTTTATATGGAAAGGTTCTTCTGTACCTAGTAAAAATTATATAGAATTTAGTAAAGGCATTATTAAAAAAGGATTAAAGCACAATTTAAACATAAATATTACAATTTGTAATAATTATAAAATACCAGAATTAAATAATAGTATTTTATTTGGTCATTCTAGTGGTGGTTATCATTCTTTAAAATATGATAAGAATAATTTAATGGCAAAAATAACATATGGTTCATTAGCTAAAAAAGAATATGAAAATACAATATTTGAAATAAATAACAATATAAATACAAAAACATTGCATATAGTAGGAGAATATGATGGTTATGTTTCATATGTTACGTTATTAAATAATAATAAAAATAATGATAAATTTATATGTAGTAGAACAAATCATTTATGTATTGTAGAAAATAAAAAAAGTTTAATATCAACATTATTGTGTATGTATGATAATAAATTAAAAGAAGATTATAAAACAATGATGAATGAGGTAATAAATATAGTAGTAAGTTATATATTACATCTAAATAATAGTTCTGTAAAAATCCATAATACAAAATATACAAAAAATATATTAAAAAGTAATAATATATATGAAATAGAAGGATATAGGCATTTTCTTAGAACAAAACCAGATATTTGTAAATCTTATATGTATATGTATATGTATATAGATAATAGAAGAGGTAACACATATATAAAAACGTGTGAGTTATTTGGGGATATGTTACTAGATTTGTTAATATATAAATATAATAAAAAATTTAAAATTGCAAAAACAAGTTTAGAGTGGTTAATTAATAATGACAATGAAATAGTTTTATTTATTTATGAAAAAAAAAATTTTACATATTTTAAGTTACCATATATAATTAAATAAATGTATTTTTATACTGTATAGAAGATATTTTGTTAATATTATCATATTTAATATCAATTTTTTCATCAATATTATCCTGAATTAAATCAATATGAGATACGATAATAATAGTATTAAATAATTTTAATAAATTTTTAAGGAAAATAGGAACAATTGAAAGATTATTTTTATCACAAGCAGTAAAACCTTCGTCTATAAATAGTTGTTGACAATTTTTATTACCAAATAAACTTAATCTCAATGCAATTGAGATAGCAAAATGTTGAAAACCGGATGCTTGTGATATTGATATAGTTTGATTATTTTCTGAATTTTTAATTAACCAATTAATATGTATAATATCTTTATTTTCAGTTAAAATATAATCTAATTCAAATTCTTTAGTATCTTTATGACATAAAATTTTAATAAATTTATTTGTATTATATATAATATTTTTTAATATAATATTATCATATAACCATTTTTTATAATCTTTAAATTTATCAATAATTATAATAATAATACTTATTATATCATTAATTTTATCTTCAAAAACTATTAATTTATTTAAAATAGATAAATTTGTATTATTAATATCATTTGCAATTTCAAATTTAGATATTATATTATTATAATTAATAATTTCATTTTCAATTAAGTTAAGTTTATTATTAAGATTTTTCTTATATAAATATTGAGTCTGCAATTCTTTATTTTCTTTATAGGTGTTAAGTAAATCATAGTTATTTAATTCTTTTTTTATATTAATATATTTATATGAATTATATATTAATAAATTATTATTATAATTATCCCATTTATTATATTGATGTTTTAGTTCTTTAATTTTATGAATTTTAGGTTTAATATAATTTAAATAATAAATATGTTTTTCAATATCTTCTATTTTATTTTTAATATCTATTATATTTTTATTAACATCATCATAATTATTTTTCCATAAATTATATTCTACATAATTATTATGCTGATTATATTTTAGATATAAATTATAACATAAATTTAGAAACTTATCATATATATTATTTAAATAATTTAAATTATTATTGTATTCAGTAATAATATTTTTATAATCATTTGCTTTATCTATAGAATAATCTAATAATATTTTATTTTCTGTAAAAATATAATAATTATACCAATTCTGATATAAATTATAGTTATCAATTGTTTTAATATTTTTTTCATATTTTTTAATAGTATTATTTATATTTTTATAATTTTTGTTTAAATTTTGTTTAAGATAATTGATTTCTGTTTTACTATTATTTATAATATTTGTTAATTCATTAATTTTAAATACCCAAGGACGTTTACAACAATATATACAATTAGGGTCATATTTATATTCACTATTATTATTTAATAAATCAAGTTCATTAGTATATAATAATAAATTATTTTCTAAATTATTAATATAATCTAAATCATTATTATATTTATCAATTAATTCTTTGTAATTTATATTTTCATCAACAAGTTTATTGATATTATTTTTATCTAAATATTTTTTAACAGTTTTACTTGTTTTAAATTTAATATCAATATCAGGTTTATTAACAGCATTAGTATTTTGATTTAAAGTCTTTATTTCTGTATTAATTTCATCTAATTTATTTGTAAATAAATTTATATTTTTGTTAATATTTTCTATCTCTTTTTTATTATTTAGAATATCTTGATATGTAATATTATCTTCATTTTCAATACTGTCATTTAAATGCAATTTAGTATTATTATTATAGAAATATATAAAATTTTCAATATTATTATCAAATATAAATAAAATATTATTTAAAATTGTATAATAATTAAAATCAGGTTTATTAGTAGTATTTGGTTTATTTGCCATTAAAAATTCTTTTTTATCAGATAAATTAGAATATAATAAATTATTTTCGGTTAATAAATTATTTAATTCAGTTATTTGTAAATTTTCATAATTATTTTTAAAATTATAAAAGTTTTTTATTTCATTTTCTTCAGCATTAATAAAATCTAATTCACAAGGTTTCGTTAATATATTTTTAGATATTTGAATATCATTATTATATTTAAGTGATAATGATAATATTTTATCATCATTTAAGTTACTTGTATCAAAAAAATATTTTAATTTATTAAAATCTTCAAAATAAATATTATATTCATCATCTGATTTTATTTTAATATTATTATATTTATTAATTAAAACATCATAATTAGTATCAAGTATATCTTGTGAAATATTATCATTAATATTTATAGAATTTAATTTGCTTACAGTTTCTTTTTTTTTTGTATATAATTCTTCTAAACAACTTTTACATTGATCTATATTAACGTCGTTATTAAAATTATTAACAAGAGAATTATAAACTTCTTTTTTAGAATGAATAATTTTATTAAAGTCTTTATATTTATTTAATGCAGTTTTTAATAAATTATATAAATTATATATATATTGAATATTAGTTGCTTTATCAATTAATTCAGTACATTCTTTATAATTCATTTTTAAAATATCATAATCAATATTTTGTGTAATCATTGAAGAAGATAAAAAATCGGTTAAAGTACCAAATAATAAATTTATATATTCTTTACAAGCACTATCTTTTTTAAAAATAACATATTCACCTTGTTCATATTTATATAAAATTGTATTTATTTTAATAAGTAATGGATTATCTTTTCTTTTTTTAAAAGTTCTATTAATTTTATATAAATCATTATTAACATTAATAATAACAGATGTCTCTGCATAATTATAGTTAAAATTAATAATGCCAGATGATATATCATTATGCTTATTTTTAGTAATTTCACCCCATATTGATAATGTTATTATATCATAAATAGCAGATTTGCCAGTTCCATTTTTACCAGATATAATAAATGTTGAATTAGATAAATTAGAAAAATCAATATAATTATTATTAGCATAACAAAATAAATTATCCCATTTTAAAGAAACTAATAACATATTAATAGTTTTATTTGAAATTTCTTGACTTAATTTGCAATTATTAATAAGTGTTGATAATTCTTTATTTTTTTTTAAACATTCGCTATGTAATTCTAATGGATAATCATTTAAATTAAATAATAAATAATCATTGTTTTTAATAATATCGCATAGTAATAAATATTGTGTGTTATTTAAATGATTTTTAAAATAATTCGTTAAATTATCATTATTAATAGAAAAATTATTATCTAAATAATCAGTAATAATTGTATTATTATTTAAATAATTACTATAATTATTTATATTATTATTAATAATATTATAATTTATATTAAATTTGTTCATATAATTGGTAAAATTTTTATAATTAAAATTTGTTAAAAACTTAATTTCTATATTTTTAGGAAATAATGTTAGATTATTTTGAATATATTCATCTAAATTATAAAATTTATTTGTTTTTTTAAAGAAGTATTCATTATCAATTTCTTTTAAAATAATTTTACCATAATTATTTAAAACATTTTTTTCAACTATATTATTATTATTTAAATCCCATATAACATAACCGTGTTCAATAATATCTTCCCCGAAATTTTGTTGTATTAAAGAACCGCTGTAACACCACAAAAGTTTTTTTTTATAAAAACCTTTCTGGCGTAAATGAATATCACCAAGTAAAGCATAATCAAAATCCTGTATCCATTCAAATGGATATGGATTAGAGTCACAAGAAATAGTAGAACCGTTATATAACTTAATATTTGCAAAAGTTCCGTGAAATAGTGCGATTTTATAATCTACTTTTTCATTAATAGATGGAAATGGTTTTAATATATTTTTTCTACCACTATTTGAAAAATTATCAAGTGTATCTCTAATATTTACATATGAAAAACCTATATTATCAATAACAAAAGATGTAGTTTCATTTAAAACAATTAAATTATTTATACCAAAAGTAGAAGTAACAAGAGATGGTTGATTAAGTTCATGTTGAATACTATCATGATTACCTTCTAAAATAATTGTTAATCCAATATTTGTTAAATTTTCAATTAAAATTTTATATAACATTAAACCATAATTGCCAATATTATTTTTATTATGAAATATATCACCTGTAATAATAATTAAATAATCTTTTTTTTCTAGTTGTAATGTCTGTATATCATTTTTTAAAGAAATAAATAAATTTTCGAATACATTTTTATATTCCTCATAGCGACTATATGTAATATCACCATTTCTGATATGAATATCAGATAAATGAAAAATATTTTTAACAGGCATTCAATAACATAATATAATAGTATATACTCTTTATATAAAATAATAAAATATGTTTTTATAAATAGATGGATAATATATTTAATGAAATACCATATGAGGCATTTTTTGGTATATATTTATTAGTCGCAAGTAATTTTTTAGCAGAATTATTTGGTTGTAAATTAAGATATTATTTAAATCAGAGTATGTTAATAAAACATATAACTGGTTTTATAATATTTTCATTATTAGTTGTTTTAATAAATATAAAAATACAAAATAATAACGATATAATAAAAGCATTGGGTTATTCAACATTTTTTTATATTATGTTTATTTTATCAACAAAAACGCATATATATATTACATTATTTATAATATTTTTATTTATGATAATGTATATAATTACCTTTAAAATAAAAGACTTAGAAAAAAAAAAGGAATTAAATAATAATATGATAAAAAAATTTAAATTAGCAAATATGATAATATTAATTAGTACAATTATAATTATAATAATGGGTGCTATTAATTATTTATTCTTAAAAATGAAAGAACAAAAACAAAAAAATATAAAATTTAGTTATAGTAAATTTATTTTAGGAAATCAGAAATGTAGAAATAATAAAATTGAAAAAATATATTAATCAAAACAACATTTATTTTTAATACATTTAAAACCATCTGCACATTCTGCATCTATATTACAATCGCCAAAACATTTAAGATTAAATTTTTCAAATAATTGTTTTTTAAATAACAATAAAAACACGACTACTAATATAAAAAATATTAGTAAATATAATTTAAACATTATTCTATAATATAATAAAGAAAATTATAAATCACTAATTATAAATTTAATATCTGTATAAAATGTTGCTAAAATAATAATAATATAAATAATAATAATAAATAATAAATAGTATATAAAATTATTATTATTTTTAAATGGTATATTTTTAATAGGCAATGATATAAATCCTATTAAAAAACTAAGTGGTAAAAATATTGTAGCAACATATGTTAACAATCTTGATATACTACTTTCCATATATTGTATTCTTTGCATACACGAGTGTCTTGTTTGGTATAAATTATCATTCAAATCATTAATATATTTTATATTATTATTTAAAATGTTATTTAATTCAATATTTAATTCATTTTTATTTGAAAAATAGTTACTTATATTATTTGTTTTATCAATTAAATTATTATAATAATATAAATATTCTATAATTTTATCAATATATTCAATATAATTATAAGAATTGAAAAAATTAATACGAGTAATTTTTTTTCTAATTGTAAATAGTAAATTTTTATAAATACCTAAATCATATTGTAAATTATTATTATATAAAATTAAATAATTTAATATACTTTTATAATCGTTTAATTTAAAATTTTTATCTTTTATAATTATCGTATCTAGAGTATTTTTATTTAAACATATTATAATTTTGTTTAAAATTAAATTAGGAATATTAAGTATATTTTTTATATTTGCATTTTTTTTTGTCTGTGTTAATATATTTGGCACGATTTCTTCGTTTTTAACATTTAGACGAGGTATTGATAATAATATATAATTATATTCTTGAAAATTACCATATTCCAAATTATTAAATATTAAAGTATTAATAACTGTTTTATTTAAATAAGATGGTATATTATCGTAATTGATAAATTTCATTTAAATACTATTAAATAAATATATAAAAATATTATATAAAGTATAATAAAGTATTAAAATATAGTAAATATTTGTTAAATGAGTTACAAATATTATGAATTACTTGGTTTAAAAAAAGAAAATAATCCATCGCAAAGAGATATTAAAAATGCATATCATAAAGTAGCAATGGCGAATCATCCAGACAAAAATCCTAATAATAAAAAATGTGAAGAATTATTTAAGCAAATAAGTAATGCATATTCAATTTTATCAGATGAAAATAAAAAAAGAGACTATGATAGACTTGGAGATAATAATTATCAAGAAAATGGAAATAACGGAGGAGGTGGCGGCATGAGTCATGATGATATATTTGCACATTTTTTTGGTAATAGAAATCATCAAGAAAGATTTAGAAGAGGTGGTGGAAGTCCATTTTCAGATTTTGGATTCAATTTTGATACAGGTGGTAATGGTACAAGAAATAATTGTGAAAATATAAATAAAAATATAACTGTAAATTTAAATGATGTTTATAAGGGTATAAATACAGAGATAAAAATTCAAATAAAAAAACATTGTTTAAAATGTATTAAAAAGTGTGAAAATTGCAATGGAAGTGGTACAGTAAAACAAATAAGAAATATGGGAATTTTGACACAAATATCAGAATCAACATGTAATATATGTAAAGGAAGGGGTGAAATTCATAATAAAAATAAAAATTGTAATGAATGTAAAGGCAATGGTTCGTATATAAAAGAAGAAAAAACAAAATTGATAGTAAATCCAGGATTTCCAGATAAATATAAAAAAGTATTTAAAGGGTTCGGCGAACAACCAACTACAAATAATCAAAAAGCAGGTGATTTAATATTAGAAATAAATATTGATAAAAATCATGTATTAAAACGTGAAGGAAATAATTTATATTATAGTATTGAAGTTGATTTTATAGATTCAGTAGTAGGAAAAGATATAAATATACCATATTTTGATAATTCTATAAATATAAATACATCAACATTTGGTGTATTACTTCATGGGAAAAAATATATGTTAGAAGGGAAAGGATTGCCAATATTTAATAATGAAAATAAATTTGGAAATATGTTTGTAGATTTTAGTATTAAACAATGTAAAATTAAAAATAATAATAAGTTAAATGAATTAAAAATTTTATTAAATGAAATGATTAATTAATTTTTTGTTTTATTTTATTTATTTCTTCTAATAAATAATTGTAATTTTCTTTCAAGGTTTTAAGTTCTTCTTTTAATTCGGTATTTTGTTTATCTAGTTTTTTAATACCTTCTACAAATACTGGAACTAATTTTTCATATGATATTGTTAAATAATTTTCTCCACTAATTGAAACACGATTTCCATCTGCATCATATTTTATATCAAATGGTGCGAGTGAAACAATTTCGGGTAACACTTTTTCTGCATCTTGGGCACTTATACCAATTTGTTTTGAATTATCATATCCATATTTTTTTGCAATATCATTGGAAACATAATAAAATCCATTTAATTTATTAATTATTTCAAGTGGATTATCTATTATTTCTATATTTGTTTTTAATCTAATATCTGAAAAATGTGCAATCACATTTCCTCTTGCAATTATATCATTATGAGAATATATTGTATCATCTGTACGCAACTGTTTATGAATATGTACTATACTATTATCTATTTTCATAATTAAATTGCTTGTAGTACCATCGCCGGTAAAAAATTCTAACTCATTATTTCCTGCACCAGGAGATGTTTCTGCTCTAATAAAAGTATTGCCGCTTATATCTTTAACACCACCCAGAGAACCCCACGCACCACTAGAATAACCTTCAAATTGTGTTGTATTTGTATTATATCTAATTTCCCCTGTTACACCATCGCTAGTATAATTAGTAGCACTTAATATAATATTACTATTGAATGTTGCTGTATAATCAACTTCTAAATTATTATTAATTCTAGTATAACCAGTAATATTTAAATTATTTTGCAATGATGTAGCACCTGTAACATCTAAAGTACCACCCAATGATGTAGCTCTACCTGTTGATACTGTTAATGTATTATTTAGAGTAGTAGCGTTACTAACATCTAGAGTTCCATTTAATGATGTAGCACCATCAACATCTAAAGTACCACCTAATGATGTAGCTCTACCTGTTGATACTGTTAATGTATTATTTAGAGTAGAGACACCATCAACATCTAAAGTACCACCTAATGATGTAGCGCCACTAGATGTTACTGTTAAATTATTATTTAGAGTAGTAGCGTTAGTAACATCTAGAGTTCCATTTAATGATGTAGCACCATCAACATTTAAATTACCACCCAATGATGTAGCACCGCCTGCTAATACTGTTAAATCGTTTTCTAATGTAGCATTTTCTTTAACTGTTAAATTACTATTTATTAAAGCATTACCATTAACTTCTAATTTTTCACCAGGATTAGTTGTTCCTATACCTACATTTCCATTTGCGTTTATAATCATTTTGGTATTTTCTGTATCTCTATCATTTCCACTATTTAATACATCAAATAATATACCACCCGCTTTTAATCTTATACGGTCTGGTCCAGCCGGGTCGTTAACATTATCTCCACAAAACAACAAAAGCTCATTTTTTTCTTCAGTAGAACTATACATCCTTCTTTCAATAACACAGTTTTCGTAACTATTATCCCCTTGAGTTCCTCCAAAATAAATACTCTTTTTAGTTTCATCATCGGTATTTTTTCCAACATATATATTCTCACTTGCGCATATATCACCATTTACTTCTAATTTATGTTGTGGCGCAGTTGTACCTATACCAACATTTGCACTACTATCATAACATATAGATGGTTCAATGTCATATGATGTTCCTTCAGACATAGGCGGCGTTAAATTATCAGGTGCATATATATCACTTAAAACACTTGATGATATGTGTGCACTATATGATATTATTATTGTTGCATTATAATGTTTAGCTGATATATAAATTTGAAATTTTTTAGTAGAATTATCATATTTATATTTAAATACTGGCGGTAGTACAGTAAATACCCGCCAACCATTATTAGATACAGTTTTATTTTCTAATATAAACTTTATATCAGAAAATGTATTATATTGATTATTCCACGAAAATGAAAAATTTAATCTTGTTGTAAATAATTCTTCTTCCATGTTTATTACGCTTCTTTTTGCTATCACTTCAATATCAATATATCCAGCATATAATCTGGAATCATAAGAACTAACACCTGTATTTGCAAAAAATTCCAATAAAACACATTCTGTTGTTGTATCAGCATGAGTTGAAATATTATATTTATTGGATATTATTTTTCTATTAGGACTTAAATGAATTTCTCCATCTAGAATTAGATTACTTGATACAGTTAAATCTTTTTCTAATGTAGCATTTTCTTTAACTGTTAAAGTATTATTTATTAAAGCATTACCATCAACTTCTAATTCTGCACCAGGATTAGTAGTACCAATACCTACTCTACCACCATTCAGTGCACTAATTGTAAAAAATTCTATTGGTACTGAATCAGTATCTCGTTGATAATCTACGCAAAATTTAAAAGTACCGCTACTATCAGACTTATAATTCCACGAATATTCACGAATATCATAACTACTATCCCCTGTTTTTGCTGCAATAAGTTTTTTATTTTGATTACTTGCATAATTTGCTTCTTTATTAATAATTGTTTGTGCTATTATATTACCATTTACTTCTAATTTTGCACCGGGATTAGTAGTACCAATACCTACCTTGGCATCTTTATCAATTATAAAAAGATTAGTATCGTTTGTTTCAATATTTTTATAAATTTCTACAATATTATCATTAAAATTTTTATGTTCAATTTTAAGTGATGGTCCATCAGCATTATCATTTATAATTTCTAAATTTTCTGTTTGATAACTAGTTGTATTAATTATAGTTGTTTCACCAACAATATTTAAATTATTTGTAGTTAATGTTCCATTAACAGTTAAATCTTTTTCTAATGTAGCATTTTCTGTAACTGTTAATGTATTATTTAAAACAGTGGCACCATCAACATTTAAAGTACCGCCCAATGATGTAGCACCACCTGTTAATACTGTTAAATTATTATTTAGAGTAGCAACACCATCAACATTTAAAGTACCGCCCAATGATGTAGCACCACCTGTTGATACTGTTAAATCTTTTTCTAATGTAGCATTTTCTGTAACTGTTAATGTATTATTTAAAACAGTGGCACCATCAACATCTAGAGTACCACCCAATGATGTAGCACCACCTGTTAATACTGTTAAATTA
>Ga0181568_10000678_pt1 | contig 30550 bp, 23 predicted proteins | sample 101ome_20_FD_133758 | JGI IMG/M metagenome (GOLD analysis project Ga0181568, IMG submission 133758) | Coastal salt marsh microbial communities from the Groves Creek Marsh, Skidaway Island, Georgia - 101404AT metaG (megahit assembly) | ecosystem: Environmental > Aquatic > Marine > Intertidal...
ATACCGGGCTATGCGATCTCGGCTTGGTTGCTGCCTGTGCGCCACCGTCATAAGCGTGATGCTTCACAGGCTACTTTATGCACATCACCTTTCACGGACGAGACCACAATTGCACGATTGAGGTTGAGGATGGATCTTCTATTCGTCAAACTCTAGAAGTAGCTGGAATTCTTCCTTCAACGGTTGTTGTAAGTTTTGAGGAACGCATTTTGCCTCACAATACCATTTTGAACTCAGATGTCAAACTTCTCGTGACGACTGTTTCATCAGGCGGTTAGTCGTGAAGAATGTGAAGTCTCGAGGTGCGATACATTTCTCCTCGGTCGAGAGCAGCCCAACCATCGATTCCAATGTTGGTAATGATGACTCTGTCACCAGGGTTGAGCATATCGTATTGAGGACCCCAATCGGCTTGCCAGCCTTCGACCTTCAACGAACCTGTTTCATCCATGAGCATCAGGCCTTTGCGACACCAGTCGCCACGTGCAGAACGCCCTCTCTTTTCTGTTCTATAGACAACAGTTCCGGCGACATTCCATCGTGCACGCGGCGTATGAAGTGAGATCTCATCATCCCCTTCTTGCAAGCGAATGACGCGTGCAAACGGATCGACCTTGAGTATGAGTGCACCTTTGTAATTGATCTGGAAGAAAGCATCTTCGACAGAGATGAGTTCCCCTTTCTTCAAATCTTCAGGTAATGTAGGTCCTCCGTCCTTGTATTCTGATGCTTTGATTTGTACATCAGCGAAGGCTGAATTGCCCTCGGCAATGGTGATTCGAGGTTGCTTTCCACGAATGACTGCATGAACACGGCCAGTTACAGTGTGCCTTGTTTTGATGCCATTCAAAGGCGTAATCTCTGTTTCTGCAACCATGCCTGGTAAGTGGAATGTTCCGCCGTTCGGATGTTCCTTTTCAAATCCACCAGTTGGGCAGACATGCGACCAATCACATCGTTGACAACGTGTCATATCCTGAGTTTCATCGGAAGGAACTCCTCCGGGTCCAAATGAACGCATAGGAGCGGGTTCTGGAGGACACCGCTCGATGACAGGTGTCTCTTCACGCAGTTCAGACCATAGTTGCCTCAATTCAACTCCAATCTCTTCCAATTCTTGTTCAGAAGGAACGTCAATTGTTTTCTTTGCGTCAGCGGCGAGGTACCATATTTCTAGAGCGTCAATGTTTTGATTGTTATGAGTACTCCACCAGAGATATGCGTACATGCGCAATTGCTCGACGTAATCACCTGAACGGTCTGAGTTCCCGAGTGAAGCCTTGATGTCAACGATCTTGTTGTTTTCTCCCCATCGGTAAACTAGATCATATTCACCTTGGAACCAGTGTTCTGGGTGAACAGCGTTCATCATGAAGGGTTTGGCATCTGGGTCAACAAACCACGGACGGGCAATTTCCCATGCTTCTATCAATGCGACAGGACCGCTTTGAGCGAGTGGATGTCTTTCGAGAGAATATCCCCGTCCATCTGGAGCAGGCCAATAGGGGCGCTTTCCTTCTCGCCATGACAGAAGTTCGTCTTCAGATACTGTCTCAAGGCAAGCTTCAACTTCAATCATGTGCATCTTGATACCATTCGTCGCCATCATTGCACATCGTTCAATATCGACGTCATTATCCCAATCACCCGCTCTGCGATCATGTTTTGACCACTCAAGTCGCATTTCCTCTAAACAAATCGCAAGGTGAGAAAGAACTCGGCGATTCGCCCAAGAGTGAAGCGATGCTTTGTTTTCTGGCCACTTGGATTCAGGTAGCATGAGGAGCTGCTCCGCAGGCCATTTTCGTTCGTAATCACGATTGGGCCGTCCGTCCTCATCAAGTGGCGTTTCAACGTAGATATCAGCAGGAGCCGACTCAACAATCAGTGCTGGAGATTCTTTGAGCGTCTTGCAGATTGCCTCTTCAACGGCCCTTCCAACGAACAAAATCGGAATTTGTGGCATTACAAACCGACGTACTTTTTCGTAGTACCAAAGACGTGGACAAGCCTTCCAAGTATTGACTTGGCTTGCGGAAAGGCGGTTATATTGTCCGATGAAATCTTGCTCCGGATCTGGCAATCGTACAGGCATAGGAAGGGTACTGAAACCGACCCCTCAAATACCCTTGGATGCGAAGGATGGCCCCGGAAGTTCAATTCTGGTTTTTCGAACATCGATTCGGAGTTGAATCAACCCTGCACGCCATCCTAGTTCGGCTCCAATCAGTCGAATTCTTTCACCAGGCTGTAAGGACAAGAGCCGCTCACTAATGGCTGAGCCAAAGGCGACGACTTCTACAACGTGGCTTCCATCCCAAAGGTGGAAGGCTAGCATCGACCATGGACGTCCATCGAGGCGCATCCCTCGTTGTTGTCGAATGGACAAGATCAACCCCTCCACATTGGCTCTTGTACGTAGCAATCCGATCCGTGTACTCGTGTCTTCGGAATGTGATTGTTGGATAAATTTGGAATTACCATCAACATAGAGTCTTGGTTGATCTCTCCAAACGCCAGGCAAAGCATTCTTGATGACAATTTTGGTCTCACTTGAATCGTGTAAATGGGGGAATGCGCCTGGTTCAGCTTCTTCGATGGCGATTGTGGCTTCACCAGCCTTCAACATTGCACCTAGGACTGGTTCATTGAAGTGGTTGGGAAGTGGCCCCCACTGGGCGATAAGTTCACCAGAAACATCAACACGTGTTGGGATTTCCGAAAAAGGCATGCAAGGAGATTGAATGTCCACTCCGTCTTTCATTGATTCTCGTGTGGTGTCGTTCATTGGCCCTGCGGTATCGATGGTATCCACAGCAACGCTGCACCATCCACAACCTGCAGATTCGCCTGAGCAGGCATGCAGGTGATCTGCAACACCATTTTGTGGATGTGCAGGTAGAATTGAAGCCCCTTCGCCCATGTTTCTCATACGTTCATTGATGTCGAAGAATTCAGTATCCATCGATGTAAGTTCTTCTTCACTTGGAGCGCTGTAGTTGATTCTCTCCTTACTCGAAAGGTACCATCCCTCCATGTTTGCAACGACACCTTCCTCTCCTGTCCTTGACCATAGCCATGCATAAAATCGCAACTGATGTTGGAGGCTTTCCGAAAATGCCGACCCGGAATGTCCCGATTTGATGTCGACGAGACGGATTCTATCGTCCCATCGCAGTACAAGATCAAGTTCACCTGCAGCCCATCCTTCGGGATGAAACATCCGTTGCGGTTGATGAACACGGGGATCTTTGAACCAAGGTCGAGCGACCTCCCATGCCTCGTTCCATTGTATGTCGCTACCATTCTCCTGCCACTGAAAGGAGTGCTCCATTGACCAATCTCTGGCTTGTAAAGATCGTACTTTCTCTGGGACTGGGAACAATGGTATTTCTCCCCATGCAGGAGATGGGACCTTGAAGGGGGCTGTTCCTGAGCGGTATTGTTCAATGAAGGGCCCGCCACTCTGGTTGAAACATGCTTCTACTTCATCGAGAAACAAGTCGACACCGTTGCGAATTTTGCTCTCATAATTCTCTATTTCAACGGTTGACCAATCTGATTCATTGCGTTTCCAAAGTCGAGTATTCCATGCCTCTTCACCTTCTTCCCAAGCCGCAATAGCCTCTTTTTTGCAGAGAGCGTATGCCCACTCACGAAGTGCTTCCAAGGAGCTCATTGGTCCGGGCCGATGCATTAGGACTCGGCATAAGGCATCCTCAATAACCAGGCCAGTAACTTGTCCAATCGATGAGGGCGCTGATAGGCCAACTTTGCGGGTCAGATACCATTGGCGAGGGCATCGAAGAAAGGTAGTCAGCCCAGAAGCGGAGAGACGCGAGCGACTCCTCCCAAGTGGTCCTCCTTTTGGTGGGACGCCGACAGGCATGTTCTCCCCTCACGTTGATGGTCTTTAGAACTCGTGACGCTCTATTTGCTATCGAACGAGTAAAAGTCACCAACTTCTCGTTGCTCACGGTCTTTTCGGCTCTCAGTTTTGTTGATACGTGGCCGCTTTGAATCATGATCACGTCGGAAGGTGACATTGACGTCATTGAGGAATCGATTCATGCCGTCACGCAATGAATAGGGCCCCATTGCTTTGCCATGCACACCTCCCTCTCCCTCAAAGACAAGCAAGGAATCACTAACGATATCGATGAAATAGACGTCGTGGTCTATGACAAAGGCTGATTTTTCATTGGCTTCCATTGTTCGACGAATTGCCTTTGCTGCCTCCATACGAGCATTAGCATCAAGGTGAGCGGATGGTTCATCGAGAAGGTAGAGATCAGCTTCCCGACCTAAACAGACTGCAATTGAAACCGCTTGTCGCTCTCCACCTGATAACTTCTTGACACGCTTCGGAAGAAGCGAATCCACGCCTAATGCGCGAATTACGTTTACGTTAAACTCTCCACTTCGCCATCGCATACCAAGTTCGCTATCCAGCCACATTTGAACGGTACAATCCATGTCAACATCGATGTGTTGTGGTTTGTACGAAACGGTTGCTTCGTTGGTAACCCATCCATTGTCGTACTCGTGTTCACCTGCAAGAATTTTGATCATGGTTGATTTTCCAGTACCATTCGGGCCAACGACACCAACAACTTCTGATCTGTGAACAGAACCTTCTCCAGTTGACAACTCGAAGTTCCCAAGTTTCTTCTCAAGGTCGCCCCATTGAACAACAACGCTTCCTTTCTCTGCAGTTCGCTCATGGTGCTTGAGAAAACGGATTGGTTTGTCACGAATTCGGACGTTCTCTTCGACGAGGAATCCATCAAGATACGCATTGATTGCAGTTCGCGTCGAACGAGCTGGTGTGAAGATACCAAAAGCACCCTTTTTCCCATAGACAATGTGAACCAAATCTGCGAGCACGTCGAGAACAGCAAGGTCGTGTTCAATGACGATGACACGCTTTGTTTCAGCCAGTTCCTGGATGATTCGAACAATTCTCATTCGCTCATGAATGTCCAGATAGGAGGACGGTTCGTCGAAGAAGTAGACGTCGGCATCTCGCAAGATTGTTGCACAAATGGCCATGCGTTGCAATTCACCACCAGACAATTGTTGGACGGTACGTTCGAGGAGATGTGAAATTCCAAGAGCATTGGTCATCTCATCGAACATGCCACGTTCGTCAACTTTCCGTAAGAGACCTTCAACGGTGCCTTGGACTCGTTTTGGTAAGCGATCAACGTTCTGAGGCTTGAGTGCAACCTTGATGCCACCATCTCGGACAGAGATGAAGAAATCTCGTAGTTCTCCTTTGGGTAGAGCATCGATGACGTTGTTCCAATCAGGATCCTGATCCAACCAATCGCCAAGGTTTGGGGTCATTCTTCCAGCCAAGGCATTGAAGGCAGTTGATTTCCCCATGCCGTTGGGGCCGAGAATGCCCACAACCGATTCTTTGGTTGGTGTTGGTAAGCGAAACAGTCTGAAACCGTTCAAACTGTAACGATGAATCATGTCAGACTCAAGTTCGCTAGGTAATTGTTCAATGATCAATGCATCATGCGGACATTTGTTGATGCATATTCCACATCCAATGCACAACGATTCTGAGATATGTGGCTTCCCAGTCTTATCATCCATGACAATGCATTCTTGGCCATTACGAACCGGTGGGCAGTAGTGAAAACATTCGTCGTTGCACTTCTTAGGTTGACAATTGTCTTCCTTTAGGACTGCAACTCGCATGAACTCACCTTATGCTTTCCAGAACTTCATCATCAATGAGCATTCGCATAACCGCTCCATCCGAGGATGGAGGCGAAAGGCTTGGTCAAACAAGTCCCTTGAGGTGCTCTGCACCGCGTACAACACGGGTTGTTGTTGGTGTGGGGAACTTCATACCTGCCTTGCGGAGAGCGTCCTTGGCAGTCAAGTAGTCGGCTGCATCACAATGGATTGAGATTACTCGTTGTCCTCGGCGAACGCGGGCAGCGGTTCCGACATTCTTGCCGAAAGCGCATCGCATACCTTGTGAGACACGGTCAGCACCAGCACCGGTTGCTTGCTTGTTCTCTCGAAGTACGTGGTGTGGGTAGGTGTGGACACGAAGGGCATACCCTTGTGCACCGGCCTCGCGACGGATGGTGGAGTTGGAGATAACACGGGCTGCTTCGAGAGCAGTGTGTCGGATCTGACAATCGTTGTCCGCACGAAGTTCGAGGACGACTGGGAATCCACCTGTCTCCGCAGCACGACGGTTTCCAGAGTGGTATGCAAGAATACGGTTGTTCGGAACACCACCGATATACTTGCGTCGGGTATATGCGGGTCCCTTGAGACGGCGATACATGGATGCGGGCTTACGTGCCATATTCAGTCCTCCAAGCACTCCTCCGACTGATGCTCCCTTTATCATCCCTCCGATGCGATGCCACGGTGGACATGATGGCAACTTTTGTTGATTCTTGATGGGAAGGAACTTAATCATTCAACGCTAGCAACAGTCATGGCGAGTGGCTGGAGGAAGTTGCTCGAGGAAGAATCAGAACACCAATGGCTCGCCATTGGCCTCTTTTTTCTCTTCATCATCATCGGTGGTTTCCTCATCGGTGGCACCAGTTCACTCGAGGGTATGGTGCTCGGGACCGATCCATCACATGAGTTGGTGTTCGAAGAAGGCGATTTTTTGATTGACATTGAGTATCACCAGGATGCATCTTGGAGCGAGGCGCACAGTGGAATTCTCAAGACACAACAAGGTCACAAAATGTATCAGCAAATGGGTTCTGGTGATGTGGATGATATCTTGCCTGAAAACGATCCATCCATTGATAATGTAACGATGTTTACGGCCGATGGGGACGGTGTTGTTACATTCTCTAACTCACTGAACACAATTTCAACCTACGTTGAGGGGATGGTTTCTGAACAGGTTTTGAGCGATACACATGGCTCTGAATTTGGAATCAATGGCCTTGCGACCGATGTATCATCGCTTCTCAAAAATCGATTGCTCATCACTTCTGAAGACGGCGGTTCAGGTCTTCGTGGATTGAATGGCCAGGGGCTTGTTACAACAAGTTCCCCGCTCCAAGACTTCGTCATTTGGGATGAACTGGTCTATCTTTCAGATTCGACCTTCCTCGTTGCGGGTACATTTACCATTCAAACGTCGCCTTCTGAGAGTCCTGCTTCCTCCTCTTCCCAAATTGTTCTAGCCCATGTTTACTGGAATGGAGACTCCACGGCTCCACAAATTGTTCGTCAAATGATGGGCAACGGCAGTGAGATTCATTCGATAAGTCGGACTGCAGATGGCGGCGCAGTTGCCTCAACCAATCAAGAATTTTATATCGTTTCAAGAGACTCTGTTCAAGTTTTGAGTTACCCCTCGACGTCCATGGTGTACGAAGCCGAGAACGATCGTGCATGGTTGTTTGGAGAGCAAGGGAGTGAATCCATCATGCGAATTGACATTCAAACTGGGCAAGTGAGTGTGAAGAAACTCGGTTATCCTCTCCCGCTTGTTCCAACTTCCTCAGTGATTGCCGGCGACTCGCTTTACATTCATGGCTTTGATTCGAATGGTGTGGCAGACCGCCTTTCTTTGGATCTAACCATCGAGAGTTCACTCTCTTCCGGGCGAGGATTCCTGAACTTTGGCTTCATTGTTGTTGGAGTGATTATGATTGCAACTCAGGGTTACCTCATGGTTGAGAAAGCCATGCACACGAGGAAGGCGTAAGACACCGACTTTTCCGAACCTTAATCACCTCTCGTCATCAGGCTCAATCCTGCATACTGCAAAGGAGGGGTTTCAATGACAAAACGGAGCATGATGGACCAATTCCATGAGCTCAAGGAAGCCAATCCTGGAACAATTCTTTTTTTCCGAATGGGCGATTTCTACGAATTGTTTCATGAAGATGCTGAAGTAGGCTCGACGGTCCTTGGTCTTGCATTGACTTCGAGGGATAAAAACGCAGAAAATCCAATTCCGATGGCCGGTTTCCCTTGGCACCAATTGGAGGAGAATCTTCGCTTGATGCTTCGTGCAGGTCACAAGGTTACTGTGGCTGAACAAGAGGAAGAATTGCGAGAAGGGGCGAAGCTTCTGGAACGCGTGGTAACGAGGATTTACACACCTGGTTCCCTGTACGAAGAATCCCTGATTGGTTCTGATGCCTCAGCCCTGCTTTGCAGCCTCATGGTTCATAATGAACATGTGGCGCTCTCAATGATCGATGCTTCAACTGGACAGGCATGGGCAGTAGCGTTTGAAGGGGAAGGGAAATGGGCCTCAATTTACGATGAGATCATGCGTTGGAATCCTAGTGAGTTAGTGCTCACTCCTATGGATGCTGAACGAAGCGAATTCCTTCATCTTCTCAGTATGTTGGATTCGGTCGTTGTCAGCCAACATTCAACCAAGCCCAAACGGGCATATCAACGTCTCAAGGCAATGCTGGAAGTCAACGATTTAGGGCATCTCGATCTTGGTCAATCACCTGAAGCGCTTCAAGCTACAGCATTGGCTGCAGATTATCTTGCATCGGTTCATCGCCATGATGACATTGCTATTCGTGACGTTGAGATCCAGGAAACCTCGGAAGGAATGGTTCTTGATCAGACCACACTTCGAAACCTTGAGATTACGCAAACATTGGCCGGTGAATACGAAGGTTCGTTGTTATGGGCCATGAACAAATGCAGGACGGCGATGGGTCGGCGCTGTCTAAAGTCGTGGTTGTTGAGACCTCTTTCGAATACGGATGCGATGCAATCAAGACATGCTTCGGTTGGAGCGCTCATGCGCTCTTCAAAGCGATTGGATTTGCTTCGTGAGAGTCTCAAAGGGATGTTGGATTTAGAACGTCTTTCAACTCAACTCAAGTACAATCGTTCCAATGCCCGTGACTTGCTTGCAACGGCCAATGCAATCGAGCGTTTACCTGCCATTCAACGCCTTTGCAATGAAACCGAAGATGGCCTCTTAATGCACCTTGTTGAGCAACTCCATTTACTGAAAGATGTTGCAGAAGACATCCATCGAACGCTCGTTGATGAAGTGCCTCTCAGTTTGCGTGAAGGCGGTTTGATTCGAACGGGTATCGATGAAGAACTCGATCGATACCGGAGTGCGTCAAATCAAGGTCATGGATGGTTTTCAAACCTTGAAACGACGCTGCGTAGGGAATTGAACATTCCAAGCCTTAAAGTGCGAATGAATCGTCAAATTGGTTGGTTCATTGAAGTGACTGCAACACATGAAGATAAGGTTCCAGAAGAATGGACAAGAAAGCAACAGATGACCAATGGCAACAGATACGTTACTGATGAACTTCGTGAACAAGACGACCTTTTGTTAACTGCTGAGAGCAAATCAAAGAGCATTGAATACGGATTGTTTTGTTCGTTACGAGACCGTGTCCGACAACATGCGAATCAACTTGCTCAAATCGCATCAAAGGTCGCCGCTATCGATGTGTTGCAATGCTTCGCATCAACTGCACGCCAGCGCTCTTGGGTCAAACCCGTTTTGACTGATGGTCGAAAGATGGTACTCAGTCAGGCCCGACATCCAGTCCTGGAGGTTCAGCAAGGTTTTGTTCCCAACAATGTTGTCATGGATGATAAGCGCCGGTTCCTCCTGATTACAGGCCCGAACATGGGTGGGAAATCTACGTACCTAAGGACCGTTGCTTTGGTTAGCATTCTTGCTCAAGCGGGAAGTTTCGTTCCCGCAGAGAAGGCGCGATTAGGATTGATTGATCGCATCTTTACTCGAGTCGGAGCTAGCGATGATCTCAGACGAGGTAGGTCAACGTTCATGATGGAAATGATTGAAGTTGCCCATATTTTGCGACGGGCATCATCCCAATCTCTTCTTTTGCTTGATGAAATTGGACGAGGGACATCGACCTTTGATGGATTGTCCATTGCATGGGCCGTCACTGAAGATGTTTGCAATCGAATTGGGGCCAGAAGTCTCTTTGCCACGCATTACCATCAATTGGTCGGTCTTGAATCCGAAGTCGACGGACTTGCAAATGTCCATGTTCAAGTTGCACAAAGTGATGGAACATTGCGATTTCTGCACACCGTTGCAGATGGCCCCTGTGACGAATCTTACGGTGTTCAAGTAGCAGCACTTGCTGGTTTGCCTCGTAATGTGGTCGAACGAGCCACGGATCTTCTTGCCTTCCTAGAACAACAAGCACAAGGCGCAAAGGCCGGCCGAGATGGAGCGCCATCTACTCGAGAACACGGCCAATCTTCACTTCTTGGCTACTTTGCTGCCGCTGCCATGCAATCCAATGATTCCAAGGCTCCATCACTTTCCGAAGCACAGGAGGATGTTCTCTCCACCTTGTCTGAATTGAATCTTGATGAACTTTCACCGAGAGACGCCTTTGCGTTGATTGAGCGATTACAACATCGGTTGGAGAGTGATTAAGTTGAGCGAACCGAAGCGTATTCAACAACTCGATGAGTTTACCATTGGTCATATTGCAGCAGGAGAGGTCGTAGAACGGCCTGCTCAAGTTGTCAAAGAACTGCTCGAGAACGCTCTCGATGCATCATCAACGTCCATTCATGTTGAAATTGAACGTGGTGGCTTTGACCTGATACGTATTGAGGATAATGGGAGTGGGATTCATGAGAATGACTTGCAATTAGCGCTCTCGCGCCATGCTACTTCCAAACTACGTCAGCCCGAGGATTTGAACGAAATTCATACACTCGGTTTTCGCGGTGAGGCGTTGGCAAGCATCGGAGTCGTCTCGCGGCTGACCGTGGCATCAAGACCCGAAGGTCAAGAAGGACGAAGCATCGCTATGGAAGATGGCATCAAGGGTTCAATTAAACCCACTGGTATGGCAAATGGGACCGTAGTAACCGTGGAACATTTGTTTCAGAATACGCCTGTCCGGCTTGGTTTCCAACGCCGTCCAGCAACTGAACATGCACGTATTGTTGAGGTTGTTGTTGCTCATGCAATCGCTCATCCAAGCGTCGCATTCCGATGTACTATCGATGGCCGTTCAACATTGAACCTTCCATCAAGCAGTTCAATCGAAGATCGACTGTACGATGTCCTCGGTGGCCAGTCATCCAATCTTCTTGTTCTTGCCCCTCCGGCAAATGATGCTGACGTTCCGGGTGATGAGTCATGGACAGGATACATTAGCGCACCAGATATTTCGAGAGGTAAGGGCGATGAAATCCACATCTTTGTCAACGACCGTCCAGTAGCCTCAACACCGTTTCATCAGGCGATTCGCCGAGGTTATCGTACACGTTTGATGCAAGGACGTCATCCCGTTGCAGTTCTTCATCTACGTGTACCTGCGAACGAAGTTGACGTAAACGTTCACCCAACCAAGCGAGAGGTACGACTTCGTCATTCTTGGCGTGTGTTGGAACGTCTCGAGCGTGCTATTGCTAACACACTTGCCACTTCGCCAACACAACCGGATTCCAGTGGAGAACTTCAGGAGCTGGAGGGTTTGGCGCAATCCGAACAAAACCAACCAATTCAGGAGTTATTGATGCCGGTTGACAAGGAGGTACAAGGCCAAAAACAGTCAACAGCACCCCCATGGGCTCTTACAGCAGGTACGCAACTCAACTTGGTCGGACAGGTTGCCGATGAAGCGGTGGAACTTACAGAAAAACCACGTCCTCAATCGATTGCAGCCTCTGCCCAGAAATCACTTCCAGGTTTGTCTTCAACACCTGTTGCACCTGCTCTATCGCATGAGGAACGAGATCTACACCGCCATGCTGGTTGTGGAGGAAGTGTTTCACCAACCGCAGAATCACCACTCGTTGGTGGTGAATATAACCTCCCTGCGATGGAACCCCTGTCCCAGTTTGCTGACTCGTATATTCTAGCACAAGCCGGTGAGGAGTTGCTCTTGATCGATCAACACGCTCTCCATGAACGAATCCGTTATGAACGGTTACGAAACGATGAGAGTCTTTGGACTCCACAACCACGTTTGGTTCCATCAAGAATCGAGTTAACTCTCGCCCAGCAAGCTCGTATGGAGTCGTTCTTGGATCGTTTCCAAGAACTTGGTTTTCTTCTTGAAAAGCAAGGTGATGGTCAATGGGATGTTACTCAAGCACCTCGATTGTTGGATGGAGATGAGGTAGAGCCATTCCTCCTCGATTTACTGCAAGACATCTCAGAAGACGGGGCTCCTTTGGAGACCATTGAACGCCGCAAGGACCATCTTGCTTTCCTCAATGCATGCCGTGGTGCTGTGAAGGCGAATGATACGCTAACCATTGCGCAAATGCGTAGGCTGCTCGAAGATATGCGAAACGTTCCAAACCCTTGGGCCTGCGTTCACGGGCGACCAACTGCCTTACGTTTACCTTTGGATTCCCTTGACAAGCACTTCGGCCGGCACGGCTGACAAGCGTTGCAAGAATTCAGGATCCGCAATTCGATGCAATCCCGGCCCCTCCACGGTCCCTCCCGTTTTCGAGGCGAGAAGTACTGCTGTCATCTGAATACGATGATCTCCAAATGTCTCTATTAGTGTTTCAGGCCTTGTAGGTGTTTGCCCACCCTCTATAGAAAGACCATCATCTCGAATGGATGCTGATAGTCCAAACGATTCAAGAAGTGCTTTGGTTGATTTAATTCGATTACTTTCCTTATGCTTTGCATGTTCTGCACCTCTCAGGGTCCCTCCTCCAGATAGAGCTAAGATTGTTGCGAGCGGTGGTAGGAGATCGTTTGCATCTCGAAGATCAATGTCAACCGGATTGCTCTCGCCTTCATAGATCAGCGTGCAATCATTGTATTTGATTCCAAAAGCGTTGAGATGTTCGAGGAGAATCTCATGCCCTAATGCGTCGGCCACATCAACGGGATTTCCGATGTGAATCGACTGTTTGGAGATGATACAAGCGAGAATTGGAAACGCCATCATCGAGCCGTCCGATGGGACAAACCATTCTTCTGGAGGATTGGATGTCCAAGGGCCGATAGTGGTGCAATCATCGTCAATCTCTACGGACGCACCACATTTTTGCATCAATTCGATGGTCAAAGCAGAGTGTCGGCGACTTACTGCATTTCCTTGGGTCTTGATCACACAAGGTTCATCCAGGTCAGAGGAAGCGAGTAGAAGGCTGGAATATGGTTGGGATGATCCAGATACATCAACAGTAGGCTTCGTTCCATTCCATGGGCCGTGGACAAGAACAGGTAATCTTTCTTGTTCGATACCATAAGACAACTTTACTCCCTGTGAAGAGAGTGCGTTTAACAAATTTGAATGGTTTCGGTTTCGTAAACTCGCATCTCCATCAACCATACTAACGAAGTTGAGTCTTGATGTAAGCCCGATGAGGAATCGTAGAGCTGTTCCAGAGTTGCCCGCGTGTAAAACGCTAGGTGAGCGTTTGAAACCGTCAATACCTTTGCCGATGATCTCAATCCCATCTTCATTGTCTGTAAATACGACGCCGAGTTGCGACAAGCAACGCCTCATGCTTTCTGCATCTTCGCCAAGTTGGCTGAAACCAGTCAAAGTATGTTTTTTCTTACTAAGGGCGCACAAGTGCAACATTCTGATCAGATGGCTCTTTGATGGTGGCAAATTCCATGAGGCATCGCGCAATGAGGTTGGTTGAACATCTAAGGCAGGAATATGGCTTGGGCGATGCCCTTTCCCACGGGCTCCCCATCGCTTTACCCAGCCTTTGGCCATATCCTCTCCACAGGACCATATCAGATGAAGGCTTGCAAACATTCACAATACAAAGCCTACTCGAAAAATCATGGTCCTCGAGGATGCATACCGTCGTCCTCTTCTCGATCTACGTATATCTGTTACAGATCGATGCAATATGCGATGCCGTTACTGTATGCCGCGAGAACATTTTGACAAGAACCATGCCTTTCTTCCCAAAGAAGACATTCTGCGATTCGAAGAAATTGTTACCGTAGTACAATCACTTATTCCTCATGGCCTACGAAAAGTACGTCTTACCGGGGGCGAACCTTTGCTTCGAAGAGACTTGAACGAATTGGTACGTCAGTTACGTGCATGTTCGGAAGACCTCGATATCGCAATCACAACCAATGGTCTATTACTCAAAAAGCACCTTTTGGATTTGCGTGACGCGGGCTTGAGTCGTGTTACGATTTCACTTGATGCCTTGGATGAGGGCATTTACAGGCGAATGGGAGATACAGAAGCAACACCTTCAGTTGTTGTGGACGCAATTGATGAAGCACAAAAACTTGGCCTACCTGTAAAAATCAATGCAGTGATCAAAAAAGATGTAAATGAGGACCAAGTCCTCGATTTAGTCAAGAACTTTGGTCCACGAGGCATTCCTGTTCGATTTATCGAATACATGGATGTTGGTTCAACCAACGGTTGGAACCTTAATCACGTTGTTTCTGCTGAATCAATGCGTTCAACCATTGAAGCACATCTCGGGCCACTCCAAGCGAATCAACCCCGCCATGCAAGCGATGTTGCGAAGACTTACTCAACGACTCATGGTTGGGAAATTGGCTTCATTGAGTCGATTACAAACCCCTTCTGTGGAGATTGTTCTCGAGCTCGCCTATCTGCGAATGGAAGCATCTACACTTGTTTGTTTACCAATCAGGGGCACGATGTTCGCGGGATGCTTCGCATGGATGCATCAATTGAAGAGATTGCTCAAGCCATCCAATCGATATGGCTCAATCGTAAAGATCGCTATTCTGAAGAACGGTCAAATCAAACAAAAAGCGTCAAAGTTGAGATGTCGTATATTGGTGGTTGAATCACAATCCTTGAAGAGGGCAAGTGCAGAACGTATGTCATGAGCGACGGAGAAACAATCCCATTGTTCGTTTTGCCGTCTGGAATCTTTCCCTTATTGAGCGAACCCCTACGGGTATTCGAGCCCCGCTACAAGCAAATGCTAGATGATTGCACCATTGATGATCTCCCATTCGGGTACATTGCACATGACCCCGACTCTGAATCGATTGACGGGTGGTCTCAACCAGGGACTTACGGCGTCTTGTGCACGCTTGAAGACATGACAGAACAAGGGACTAATCTCATGTTCACTGCCAATGGAGGGCAACGATTTGAAGTTCTGGACGTTGTACAATCTGCCTTGCCATCAATGCCGTTTGGTGACATTTATCCTTCAGTCGATGAATTGATTGAGCAATACATCGACGATCAACCGACAGGAAAGTTGTACCTGCGCGCTTCAATTCGCCTACTCGATGATTTGGAAGGCGAATTGTCTGCTGAGGAATGGTCTGCGTTTCTTCACGATTGGGCCCAACACATTGTCGATGTCAATGCGATGTTTCGAAACGAGGATGTTGAACTCGAACAGATGCTTTTGATTCTGGAGGAAGAGTTTCTCCCGTATGATACTGCATCATTGTGGCAAGTTGCGAATGCGGTTTTGGATAAGACAGAGAATCGTCAAGCCGCCCTTGGTTCGACAACAAGTGAGAATGTGTTCTCAATTCTTCAACGCTCTCTGGGTGAAAAGAATGCTCAATTGAATTTCATTCGTGCACTGAATGACGTCGATGACCAATCATGATGTCATCGGGGGTAAATCTACTCGAATGAGAACATATTGAAGGGTCTCATCGAGCAATACGAAGGTCCAGACACCCTCGTCCGTCCCAATTTCTTTAGAATTGATGACAAAATAATCTCCAGCCGAAATGGAATAACTTGCATCCCTGTCATGGAATGAGATATTGGATCCAATCACAGAGTATACATCGGCGTCGTTTACGAGTCCTGTGAACGAGGAATTCAAATTGCTTCCTTGCTCATTGAGTTCGAATGAGATGCGACCTGGATCAAGGGTCTGGTCAAGGGTTGTAATTCGAATGACATGATACCCATTGTCCAGTGCTCGAACACTCACTGTCATTTGAGGAGGGGCTTTTTCAGCTGTGCTCAGTGCCCCCTGCATCAAAACAAAGACCATCCCTGAAAGCATAACCGTGATGGCCAGAAGTAGGACCGTTGCGATAACGGGGCTCACAGCCTCGTCATCCTGCTCTATCCTCGCCATGTGATGTGCTAACATCGATAAGACTTGAACACACCGATGGATGAAGACATCAAACGCCACTTACAGAACCCAAAGGGGTTTATCGCATTCCATTGCTCGCTTGATGCCTCCAATAGGGCCTAAAATCCTCAGGAGGACTTCAGTAATGAAATCGTTTTGGAACATGAGATAGCCCATGTTCTTTGAGCGAAGGGAGTTCTTCAATGCACGGCCAAAGCAGGATTTAATCCGCTCCTGATAAGCAGTGAGTGGAATTCCATCTTGCTTGTAATCGAGGTATGCCTCAGCAGCAAAACACCCTGAAATCATTGCCTGCGAGATTCCTCCTCCGTTTGAGGGCATGACCAATCCAGCAGCATCACCGACTGCGATGACGTTCTTATCCACCATGGTTTTGATTGGTCCACCCATAGGAATCCAACCTCCTCCAATGGAGAGAATCTCAAAGCCAAGATCTTCGCAGAATTTCTGAAGATGCTCTTTGATTGAACCTTTCAGTGCACCAGCTCGCACCCCTAAACCAACGTTTGCTGTATCAGGTCCCTTTGGGATGATCCAGGCGTATCCTTTAGGTGCTACACTTCCGAGAAAGACATCAAATGTCTCAGGAACATTTCCTCGGACTTGTGCATATGCTGTAGGAACTTGGTCAGCGGGTCGAAAATCCTTGTCTTTTCCGTGTAAAAATCGGGCAACATGGGCAAGTGATCCACTCGCATCAACCAACAAATCGCAAGTGTACCGTCCTTTCTCAGTGACAATAAGGAGTGAATCCGACTTAGAGCGATGTTTGACGTTGGTTACGGGTTCAGACATACGGATTTCAGCACCTGCTGAAATTGCTTTTTCCGCAAGATAACCATCAAATTGCAAACGATGGCCTGCAAAAGCATCGAGATCAAAGTTGTAGGATTTGCCACTTGGCAAAAACACCCTCATGTGATCGAGACGATGCAGTTGGATTCGATCTGGAAAATCAAAGGACTCTTTCAGCCATTGATGGTCATCAATTCCATGAAATGTACCGACGACCTCGCCCCAATTCGGTATGCATTCGCCACATTGTGCAGGATTACCAACAACTGCCCTCCGTTCAAGGATCAGCACATCGATGTCTTCTTCCGCCAATCGTTGTGCGCATGAAGTTCCAGCAGGACCTGCGCCAACAACGATCACTTCGCGATGTTCAACATCCATCGTCTCACCTCAAGCATGTCGTTTGTGAACGCTTTCAGCGACTTGCATAAGCAATGATTTCGCCATCGAAGACGGAAATTGTTCGAGTTCGTGAATGGCACGTTCGAGATGAGTGAGCATAAGGGATTCTGAATATGTAATCGAGTCCGATGTTTCCAGCAAACCCATTAGTTCGTCCCATAGACTGTCGTTGAAGTTGTTGACAATTTCAGCAAGTTGGCGTCGTCGTTCGCCATGAAGCAAGGTAAGGGCGTGGATGAGTGGAAGCGTCATCTTACCTTCGATGACATCCTTTCCCCGGGGTTTCCCCATGCGCTCATCGCCTCGCAGGTCGAGAAGATCATCCATGAGTTGGAAAGCAATACCCAATTCCATACCAAATCGTCCAAGGGCCTGGGATTGTTCTTTTGATGCACCTGCTATAATGGCAGCACTTTCGCAAACTGCAGCAAAGGGTCCGGCCGTTTTTCCTCGAACAATCTGAAGATAGTCTTCTGGCGATGTTGATAAATCCAAGACATGGTCAAGTTGTTTGAATTCTGAAACGGCAATATTCGCGCATGCCTCTCGAATCAAATCGATGCATTCTTTCGTGTACCTTCCGCTGAGCCCATAGCCTTGCACAAAGAGCCAATCGCCTGCAATAATCGCTTTAGGTTGGCCAATTCGTTCGTGGAGGGTTGTGATTCCTCTGCGAAGTTTTGCAGCATCATTGATGTCGTCGTGGATGAGCGTGGCAGTATGTATCAACTCGAAAGCAAGTGCAAGATCCATGATTTCATCGATATCACTGCCTCCTGCAATTTCATAACAAAAGATTCCAAGAAGTGGACGTAGCCTTTTTCCACCACTCAACAGAATCTCGCCAGAGAGTTGGGCAACTTCGCCTGCACCGTTTTCGATTTCGCGATGAATCAACGTATCGAGGGCTATGTTGACTCTCTCTCGAAGATCTTCAAGGCGAAGAAGTTGCGCTTCAGGAATTACTTGCACAGTACACTCGACGAGGGTGTCCTTCTTAATGAGTGGGCTACGCCCATAGATTGCTGAGGGGCCCTCAGCCGAGGTGAGAATATGTCCGATGAGCGCTTGGTGTTCCTCTCAACGTCATCCCATGGAGATGGCGTACGCCAACAAATCGAGAAAGTCCTCGAACAGCGAAGTAAGACCTTCGATGCTATTCTCCGTCAAGCACCCGCCATTGAAGATGCGCTTGCATTGCTGAATGATGGAGTTGGTGATTTGGTAGCCATGAGTCCAGAGAATTGGATTGAACACCAAAACGACAATCTCGCCATTGTTGGTCTGCTCTCACGCCGTGAACCAACATGGGTTTTGGTCAGTGATGACAAGCCTGAATACTTAATCAAAAATGCTCACATTGTTTGTCATCATCCTCTTCTCCAACGTCAGATGCTTCGATTGCGCCAAGATTTGAACTTGGTAACAAAACAAGAAGTTGGCCTCGACAAGGAATACGATTCCAGAGAAGAAATCGAACATCTCGAGCAACTGAGGCAAGACGGTACAATCGACGGATATGTTGTCAAGCGTTCGCAATACAATCTCCTTTCAGGAAAAACACGCCGCCATACTCTCGGGCTTCACAAAGGCTCCCCGGAACGCTCCCATTTTGTTCCTCCACCACTCAATGGATTTACGCTCATTGTTGGGCGAGTAGGGTTTCCAAAACAAAGGATTGAGCACATTCTCGACCCCTCTGCTGAGTTCGCATATCGTATCGAATCGGCTTTGCTTGCAAGTGTCCCCCGGGACCTTGTTGAATTGACAGGTATCCATGTTGAACAGCGTGGTATTGGTACCATTCTTCGAGAAGCGAAGAGAAATAACGACGACTGGACCATGACTGCAATGATCGACACGGAGAAGAAGGTTCGAGATGCAGGCACTCGAGTTGAAATGAGAATCGAAACACTGAGTGTTGATGGAAAGGTAAGTGCATGTGCTGAGCAGGTTGGTCCAATCGAAAAGCATCGAATTGCAATGGTGAATCTGCTTCAGGAGTGGGGAGGGGTTCTCACAACGTTAACCTCGGAACACGAAGCTACGAATCGGAGGATGCGTAACATGCCAGATGAATTCCACGAAGATCGGCCCGCGATGATGCGTATTCATTCCGATGAATCCGAGTAGCCAAGGAGACGTCGGGCTTCTTCCAAAGCTTCCTCGCTTCGGTTTTCACCAACAAGAACGACTTCGAATCCATTTTCCGTGAGATATCGCTCAAGTTCGACAAGAGCAACATCAGGATTTGGATCGCAAAGATTTGCGATGATTTCGTCAATCTCTCGGCTTGTGGCTTCCCATCCCCCTGCTGCCTTTTGTAGTTCAATGGCAAACCTTTCGACGATTTCTACAGCAGAACGGCTTGGTGTTTGTGCTTCTCTGAGTGATTCTGCAACTGTTTCGTGCTGTTCTCGAAGTTGTTGAACTTCGACGAGAGTGGATTGAAGAACACCTCGAAATTCCTCAAGGTTGTTGTTCTTTGAATATCTTCTATGTGCTTTTTCCAATTTGGTGTTGATCGAAGAAGCGCCCGCTGCTATTGCTTCCTTTGCCTTGACCGCTTGAACGATTGCTTCACTTGCGAGTTGAATTCTTTGATTCAGCGTATCGTTGAATCTTCTGGTTTCATCTGCAAGATCCCGGCGTACAATTTCGCGTAGGGTATTTCCCAACTCGTTGGCTTGTTTGAGCATGGTTCGTGCGGTTTTCTCAGCGGTTACCATTTATTCACCAACTCTCTCTGAATGTCGAATGTGTTTGAAGGTTTAGCCGAAATCGACCTAAAATGAGAAGTATCCCGTTCTGAATCGATGAAGCGAAAAACGGCTTATTGATGCACATTTGACAGCGAAACCACATATACTGTAAGGGAACAACCAGTGATAGGTGAAGTTATGAGCAATCCTACCGGTCTCTTGTCTGAACTCTATCAGGCACGTCTCGAAGACCTCAAGGAGATTGCTTCAGCCTATGGTCTAGCCAAAAACGGCTCAGTTGAATATCTGCGAGCTCAATTAATTCGAGACCTCATTTTACCAGATTGGGATTTGACTCTGGATGGTCTGAAAAACATCCTCAACAGCGATCTCGGCGACCTTCTCGGTGTTTTTGGAATAAAGAAGACGGGATCTCTACGAACCCGGCGACAACGACTTTACCTTCACCTCAACCACGACCCCAAGCAACTCAAAGAAGAAAACCTCGATAAAATGACAAAGGAAGAATTGCATGCCTTATGCAAAGCCTTAGAACTTCCACGTTCAGGAAACCGCCAAACACTTCTCATTCGCGTGGCTGGTGTTCTCTCTGCACAACATAAAAATTGGGGCACAATCAAACGTTCTCTCAAGCGAGGCGGAGGGTCTGTTTCGATTCCTACGCCCGGAGATTCTGAAGATGAAACTCCATCGGCTTCTATCGAAGAAGAAGTTGAAAGTTTCGTGAACGAGCATCCTGATGGGTGGACCTTCGAGGAAGAATCCGACTTGATTGAAACCATCGAAGACAGCGGTATTGACACCTCACTTTCTGAAGTTGCAGCTTCTATAGAAGAAACACTTACTTCACATCGTGCTGAAGTCGAACAACCCGTCCCTCCGATGCTGCAAGAACTCTCATCAGAAGAACCAACTCTCGAAGAGGAGGCTGCTTTGTTGGAAATCTCATCACGGCGAGCCGAAGTTGAGGCGGCAGCTAGAGACTATCTCCTGGTAGGCAGCACAACCGATATGGATGACATGAACACGTTCATTTCCAGTCTTTCAAATCATGGTTTTTCAGTCGAATTGAATCGCATACAAGATGCAATTCGAACCATTATCATGGAAACTGCATATCGCTCCGAACAAGAGAGAAATGCACTATCTGCAAAACCCGGCTCATGGTCTGAACGAGAGGCAATACGTTTGTTCGAGCAAATGCGACCTCAACTTCGAGAACGCATCCCCGAGATTGTAGCAGGTCGTCGAGGAAATCTGATACAGGCTCGGATGGAATTTGAAGAAGAGGCACGAACACTTGGTCTCGATTTGAGGAGCCCGGCAGTTTCTGGAAGACTCCATGCTTTGTTTGATCTCCATTTGGAAATCAGCGAAGCGGAGGAACTGCAAGACCCATCAACAGCTCGACGCAATCGAATGCTTCGAATTCTCTATCATGGTGCTGTCCATTTGCCCGAGGATGTACGCCGTACAATCGAACGCCTTGAGAGGAACCTTCCGTCGTTCGAATCGTTGGTCGAAACAGTTCTTGAGTCAAGTGAAGGTGATTTTTCAGAGGCACAGCAGAGCCTCATTATTCGATTCCTTGAATCAAAAGGGTATCTCGTGAATACCTCTGAACTGCGTCCACGAGTGCTCGCATGTGCAGGAATTGTCGGAACCGAGCTCGGTTACTTAACACCGAGCCAAATCCCGAGATTGGCGCCAGGTATTCTTGTGAGCGATGAGCAGGTGGATGCAATTGTCGCAGAATTGAAGTCTCTTGCTGCAACATTCAAGCCAAAGGAAACTGAAGAGGAAGAACCGGAGATGCATGTTGCAGAATCAGTAGCAGATGCCTCTGATCGTGTTGGCGGCGTACGCGGCCAAATCGACAGGGTCGACGCTTTGTTGTCACGTCTTCGATTGCAAGATGGTCAGTGACTATTCTGAGCGTAAAAGTTCTGAATCACTGTTGTAACGGATTGAATGTCAGTAATATCTCTCGCAATCAAATCCTCGATGATTTGTTGACGTTGGCGGACATGCTTCTCGAAGATGTCAGGTGTAACCCCGGCTGCTTTACAAATAACTTCTCGAAGGTTGGATGGGATTCCAGTTTCCTCAATCTGGTCGGTTGCAGCATTGTATTTCCAAATGGTATTCAATCGAGGTTTGGATCCCTCCATACCAGCAATTTCAGCAACTTCTGTAATTTTACGGGCTGTCTTTCCATTGACGTGAAGTCGGGCCTGAATGATGATCAGGTCAAGGCCGGTGAGCATAATTGGAGGGACGTTCATTGGTGGATTGATCATTCTCGTGACAGTTTCTTGAGCAGTATTGGCGTGCAGGCTGCCGAAGGAACCGTCGTGACCCGTGTTCATAGCAGTGAGGAGAGTTGCAGCTTCAGGTCCACGAACTTCACCGACAATGATACGATCAGGTCGCATACGAAGGCTTGATTTCAGACAATCGTTCATGTCGACTTCTGGGGTTCCATCAGGTCGCTCTCGTCGTGTTTCCATGCGCAACCAGTGATCGTGATAAACTTGCAATTCAGCAGTATCTTCTACGGTAAGAAGACGCCTGTGCCATGGAATGTACATTCCGAGGCAATTCAATGTGGTTGTCTTACCAGAACCTGTTCCACCTGCAATAACGAAATTCGCTGGGCGACTGTCGAGGCCTTCAATCCAAACCCACATCATTGCTGCAAGACGAGAGTTGACCGTTCCGAACTTGACAAGATCGATCATCGTCAGTGGGTCTTCTTTGAATTTACGAATTGTGAGTGTTGGACCATCTGGAGAAACTGGTGGTATCGTTCCGTTTACACGTGATCCATCAGGTAGACGTCCGTCGAAGATCGGTACTGAACCAGGTCCATCTCCAAGGGGGACATTTGTGAATGCTGCAATATTTTTGGCAATTTGAAGTCCTTCCTCATCATTAATCCAGACGTTTGTACGACACATTCCATGCTTTCTGTGAGCTACTTTTACGCATTGGGTTCCACCATTGTACATCACTTCTTCCAGATTATCATCTTCAAACAGAACCGCAAGATGTCCATGTGGGTTTGGTGCCACATTTCCTTCAACATGGTAAATTGGTGATGGATGGTTTGATTCAGTATATATGGTTACATTTCCGTATTGTTCAAGAATTTGTTCAGACATGTTTCAACCTCCGATAAGTTTGGTAGCACCCAGGAAAATAAACATCGACATAGCCATCCAGCCTGGGACAAACCACATGGTATCTCGCATGCGCCCCAGCATTCGGCCAGAGACAGCGACGCCAACAGCGCTAGCAACGGCGAAAAACAGGCTGAATGTCGAAAGGAATCCTTCGATTTGGAAGCCGGATGAAGCTGGCGTGAAGAGTCCCACAAGGAATCCAATGAGTCCGGGTAGTCCGATACAAACGAACAAGACAATCAGGATGCCGCGACCTTGGAGTTCTGATTCACGCTTGTTCATCAAATCGTTCAGACGCTCATAATCCATTGAGAGGTTCATCAAAATATCCTGGAGAGGGGCATTTTGTTCAATCGCAGTTTCGAGTAGGTGCATGACTCGCTGAACCTGCGATGAACGAGATTTTGTTGCAAAACTCGAAAGTGCAGCATCGAAGGAACTTGAATGGCTTTCTTTCAGAGTTTCAACGAGAAGTGGCCCCAGAGGTGCTGGAGCCGTCTTTGCTTGATGTTGCATTGCTTCTTGAATACCGAGTCCTGCCCCTACTTCATCGGAGAGACCTTCCAAGAAGGATGGTAAAGCATTCTCGATTTTTCGACGTCGAAGGCGCTCTCGAATCGGTGGAATGCCTCCACCAATCAATGCCAATCCGATGACTCCAAGCATCAACATCATTGGTTGATTGCTGAATGATTCAAGGAAACGAAAGAGCATGGTATCACAATCCTGGGTCCTTTGTGTGGGTCTTGAGGCCAATCATGATCATGGCAAAGAGCGTAAGGAAAAGACCGATGTTGACAACGACATCAATGGTCGATTGCTCTGGCATATTGAAAAACGACCCCATGTCTCCAACAAGCTGAGGAAACAGACCGAGAACTGCGAGGATAATTGGGCCAATCATGCCGATGGAGAGCAGTGATTCTGGAACGCCGCTCAAATCCTCGATGTATTTCTTAACGTCCTCTGTGCGCTCTTCCTCCATTCGAGATCCTTGCTTTTTGAGAGTCTCAATGATGTCTGTGTTCTGAGTGATGTTCATGTGCATAATGTTGAGCAGACGTCGATAACCTTCGGTTTCGACTCTACCCATCAGCGCCTTGATCTCTTTAGCAAGAGGACGTCCTCCTTTCCGAACATTTTCCATCATGTCGTTGAAGTCTTCGGAGATGACGCCATAGCCGCCCTGGGAGATGCTGTGAACGGTTGCTTCCAAACCAATACCCGAAGACATGAGGACGTCCATTGCACGAATAACATAGAGAACTTCACGCTTTTCGTCAAGTTTTCTCATGCCTATTCACCTCAGATAACGTCCTCGATGAGTTCAAAGACAAATTTCTCTGTCGAACCTTCATACTCAAGAGATGCGAAAATAACCTTCACGTCACGTTCTTCAAACGGATCGTGAATGAAGGGTTGCCCAGTTCGGAACATCTTCAGAATCTTCTTGTAATCATCCACAGATAAGATGCCGCGGACGGTGTATATGGTGGATTCAGCGCCTTCATCATGAAGATTATCGCCCTCTCCTCCACGAATGATTGTTCGTGTTAATCGTCGAGCGATTTTAACATCAATGTCTGCATTAGGAATGCGAATCCAGTCTGCAGAACCTGTTCCAGTTGCCGGTCGAATGAAGAAATCCATGCCTGCCATGTTGACCCCTAGACATGTGAGGGTGTAGGCAAGATTTGAATGTAATGGAACATTTTGTTCATGCTACAATCTTGAACCAGCCAAATCGAGGTTCATGCAGAACACCGTCATCGCTCATTGTATCCAACTCGGCTTCGGACTGCTCTCGAGTAAATCCACGCGCTGCAAGGTTACGGACCAACGATTCAAAATCGACCCCTTCTCCGTTATCCATCGCTTGTATGCACTCAAGAATTACAGATTGAAGTTCTTCCCCCTCGCCCGCACTTGCATCATCTTCTGATTGAGGTTCGGAGAGATTCAATGTTGGCGGTGCAGTCGTAGCTGCTGCCATCTTTCCTTCAGCAATATCGAGTGCCTGCATAACGTTGAGACGGTAACCCTCTGTATCGATTTGACCGTAATGGGTCTGTGCTGAAAGGAGACCATCGACCATTTTTGGATGAATACCTTCTTTCAGCATTGCTTCTTTCGTCGGTTCGCAATTCAAGGATTTCTGATGTTGGTCCAGCCGTTCAAGTGTTGCCGCACATGCTCGAACAAGCCATGACGCATACCTCTCTCGGGAAACGATGGCAGCTTCTTCTGGACGAAGAGATGTGTAAACTGCACCTTCATCAGTTTGGTACCAACGTGCTTTTGCCGTCATACTGAGGAGGATGGGTTCACCAGAATCGACTTTATCGAGCAGTTGAACTACGAATTCTCGCATAGACTCCGATGCGTATTCACCGACCGAGAAATAGTGAAGTCCAGATGGATCGCGTAATTGACCCTGATACATTTGCGAACCATTGCTTGTTTCACGCAATTCGAGACGTTCGACGAGGCCAGATACAATGACTCGATTGACCTTAGCTCCCAACTTTGTAATGACAAACGTAGGATCAAACTCTCCAGAACCTTTCTCGTTGAGTGTAGACTCGCCAAACTCGGAAGCAAGCATTGTCCATGCAGGTTGTCGTTGAATTTGTCGTGATGGCTCCATTACTGCAACCCCCATTGTGCACGAAGTTCAGTCGCTATCAAGCCCGTATCTGCTTCAGTGAACGATGCACCATCACAGAGAATCATTGCTCCTTGTCCATCGTTGATAATACGGCCAGTAACATCGACTTCACATCCAAGAAGCATATCTCTGATGCTCTGAACGTAAGCCATTGAACCATTGGCTTGGATTTCATCCATCATTGTAGCATGGTCGGTGTTGAGCAATGCCAATGCAGCATCTTTGGAGATGAGTAAAGCGCATGTTGATGCCTTATCATCGAGGACCAAGCGAAGACGTACATCCTCATTCCCTTCGACCGCCCCATGCTCAAAGCATTGCCCCTCTCGAAGTACTCGCCGGCACTCAGGGCAGCGCATGATGGTTCCAGAATCTTCACGAACAGACACGATGGTTCCTCGAGTTGCAATACCCACTCGACTTGGACCGGCCACAAGTTCATCCAGAGGAACGTCGATTCTCAGATTCTCAAGATCCAATTCTCCTTCCCATGGTGTTTCCTCAAGGACGGTTATCTGTTCCTCCCGGTCGATTGTGATGTCCGGGATGCCCTGCCAAGCACGAACTCGAGCATCAGTGATACGAACTGTCATTGGCAGAGATGAATCGTCGATTGGTAAATCGGTCCAAGCACTAACACGGCATTGCCCGGTTGGGTCAGCAATTTGACCTGACCAAAGATAGCGTTCTTCACCGTCTTTGGTGAAGGTTCTCTTCTCCCAAGAGGTGATGTTGACAACAATTTCAACATCCTTCGAACCATCTCGCAGTGTACTAATGGTTGAAATCATGCCTTCCTTGAGCGTGTCTGTGTTGGCAAAGTTCGCATCGTGGAAGGGCTCAATTTTTGTTGTCCGGCCAAAATTCAACTCTGGAGTATCCCGGAATGTCTTTACTTGGGCTCCATCGATTTTCAGCAACGTCCCTACTTCGTACTCAAATGGTTCCCAGGATAAGAAACCAATCGCTCCTGACTCATCGGCAAGGCGCCCGCGTACAACATCAATACTTCCACTGCCGTCTCTTCGATGGATTTGGTCAGCACGTGAAGACATGAGGCGTCCAACGACGCAGACATATCCATCATTCGGTAAAGTGGCTATGTCAATTGGCTCACCCGGTGCAACGACAGGGCGTGAACCCTCTCGTAGGACCGCGATTCTGGAAGATTGATTGATGTTCAAAGACATTCGGCCTTGATACTCATTAACAGAAGCTCCTTCGACACGAACTACCGATCCTGGAGTAATGTTGCTGTTGTTGCCCCAGTCTTTGTATTCCCATCGCGTGCGTTCTCCACTCCCTTCCTGCCATGGGTCATCTTCAAGCAGACCGAAAGCAATCGACTTTGATTCGCCTCGTATCATCTGTTCCCGGACATTGTGCGATACGATTTCAACTTCGATTTCGATGTCCCGATCGTCCGCTTTCAATTCGGACAAGCGACTCACTTTCTTTGTTGGACGATTGGATTGTCCACCGGCTTTGGGCGTTGATGGAGTTGCATCCGACTCGCTCTTGAATCTACGAATAATCGAACGAATGGCATCTTGCGGAGGGATGAAGAATTCTTCTTCGTACTTCTGGAATGCAGATTTGACTTCATCACGATCGGCACCAGGACATTCCTGAAGCACAGCCGCGATATGGTCGTTGTAACGATCATCATCGCTCATTGAATCCACCTCCGCCAGGCATGTTGTTTTGATTGAGCCTGTGCGGAGAACAGGCGACGGGCTTTTGTGCGGATTGGTGAAGACGATACACTCCCATGACCTCCATGGAATCAATCAAGAATGACGAGGGGTGATAAACAATCCCCTCTCGAATTCAGGCAGGATTGATGCGCATTCCCTGAGAGAAAAGGATGTCTGAAAGGTGGTTACTTCCCGTACTCGAGACTCCATTCTTTGTTGAAGCCATGCCGAGGTGGACGCCGTTTGAGATGGCTTTGAACAAATTACCTGAAACTCCTGCTTGCTTCAATGCACCCTTGATTTCTCCATCCTCGATTCTGAGAATCGTGCTGGTCGTGACAGAGAAGTCGCCGCTTGTAGGATTGGCTGTGTGGGCACCCATGACACTGTGTACAATGTATCCTTGTTCCATTGTTTCGATGAGTTCATCGCGGCTCTGCAACTTGTTTGACGACAAAAGCTGAACATCTCCGCAACCTGTGTTCGGGGGAGACATGTGGTTTCCTCGGGATGCTGAACCGGTTGTCATGGCTGAATCAATTCGGCCTTCTGCAACGTTCTTAGCTGCATCACGAGATGACCAGATCATCTTCCTGAGCACACCGTTTTCGACAATGGTGTGACACGATGTGGGAACCCCCTCTCCGTCCCGGGATGAAGAAGCAAATCCTCCTTCCATCCTTCGATTATCAAGCATTGAAAGATGGGAGTCGAGAACGAGTTCATTCATCTTCTCGGCCCAAAACGATTCCTTCCGAACCATTCTCTCACCAAGAATAGAAGGGCGAATGATGTTGGAAAACAGCGAACTGATGCCTTGTGGAGTCATCAATACAGGTGTGTCAACAGGTTGTGTTTCAACCGAAATTGGGTCGCGTGTCTTTTGCGCCCACTCTACTGCCATCGGAACACAACTTGGGATGCCTTCCATCAATTTGCGGGACGAGCAACTTTCCCAGGAGCTTGTCATCTCTCCATTCTCTTCGATCGATACCTGAACGCCCAAGCCGTGAGACGTAGTGATGCCTGACGCCTCAACCCCTTCACTAGAAAGCATGACGCTAGCTTCAGCACCGATACCTACGCCACCTCCGATGACAACGGCTCGCTTGTCCAGAGATGCAACTTCTGAGATGATTGCATCCCCCTGCATGAGCAAGTCTTCTGCGGATAATTTGAGAATAGCTTCATCACTCATTCCTTCAACAGGAGTTGCCTTCATGGCGTTAGGGAGTGAAAAACCTTTGATTTGTGGACTCGCCTTTGCAATGGAAAGCGCTTCCGATACTGCGTGTTCTGCCCCACTTGGGTCGACGAGATGGGCGTACCCATAACTTCCGTCTTGCAGGACACGGACTCCATAGCCACCTTCTCCCCCTCCAGAGGCGAGTGAAATTCGTCCCGCTTCAATATCCAGAGAACGGCCGTACCCTTGCGAAGCTACAATCTCCCATTCTTGAATGCCTTGGGATTCGCATTGCTTAGCAATGTCTTGACATCCTTCAAGCAGCCGATCAATGGCATCATCAGGAATCATGAATCATCCCACCAAGGCTTCTCGAATGCGCATGATAGGGCCACCGTCTCCTACTGGGACAGTCTGGCCTTTGCCACAAAAACCAGGGCTTGCCAGACGTGCATCTTTTGTCAATCCATCAACATCGTTGAGAATTTGCAACGTTAAACCACTAACACTAACGTCTCGAAGAGGAGTGGTAATTTCTCCGTTTTCGATAAGGTATGCTTCTTGTGCAGCGAATTGGAAGGACCCTCGGCCTGTATCTACCTGGCCTCCACGCGAACCGCAGGCGTACACTCCGTACTGGATGTCCTCTGCGAGTTCATCGATATCGGTGTAGGAGCCGCCCATGATCATTGTGTTCGACATTCGAACAAGTGGGTGATGCAACCCGTCTTGAGCACGTGCTCCTGCGTTTGGTTCAATTCCAAAATGGTGTGCAGTTTCTCGATGGTTGAGGTAATCGGTGAGGATACCGTTCTTGATGAGCGTCTTTTCTCTCGTGTCCAAGCCCTCATCATCGATAGGATAAGCACCATAGCCACTTCTCATGGTAGGGTCATCAACTACAGTAACGATGTCGTTACCTATTTTCTCCCCAAGTTTTCCATCAAGACATGAATCACCGGCAGCAACGAGATCTGCTTCACACGGATGTCCAAGCGCTTCGTGAATGTACACGCCTGTCAAATCACGGTCTGCAATGAGTGGAAGTTTTCCACTTGGAGCACGTTCTGCCTTGAGCAGTCGAAGGGCTGAGATTCGAGCATGTTCTCCGAGCCCTCCAAGGTCACAGGCTTCGATTAACTCGAGGCCACCTTCTCCGCCATGCCTCATTCTATAGGAAACAGGGTCGCCTCCATCTCGAGCGGTTACCATACCGTTTACCATTGAACGTTGGAAGGACCAGGTGCGATCCATGCCTTCTGTCGTGAGGAGTTCGGTATGCAGGTGTTCATCAGACCATCCACAGGCTACTGAAATGATTCTTTCGTCGTCATCAGCAGATGAGTGTATGGTCTGCAGCATATCCAACTTTGTTTGCAGGTCTGTGTTACGAACGTCCTTCTTTGGACGCCAATGAATCTCATCCTGAAGTACTGGAATCTCTGCGAGTTGAATGGGTTTTGAACCGTATGGCCGTCGTGCTGCGACCGCACGTGCAAGTTTGACGGTTGATTCGATTTCATTTGGAATGTTGGAGATGTCCGTTGTTGAGTGGACACCCCATGCTCCATCAGCGAGAATACGAAGAGTGGCTCCAATCTCTTGACCTGGAATCGCATGTTCCAACTGGCCATCTTTGAGGCGTACAGAGGAGGTTGTCTCAGCCATCAGTCGAATTTCTGCATAGGTTGCTCCAAAATCAAGCGCCTGTTCGAGGGCATTGTTCATTCGGGTACGGTCGAGATATTTGGTCGACCGACCGTGGTCGGCTGTATTCTGTGATTGGATGACCATGGTTTGGCTTACAATGGGTGGTGTTTGAAGTC
>Ga0181568_10000686_pt1 | contig 30466 bp, 29 predicted proteins | sample 101ome_20_FD_133758 | JGI IMG/M metagenome (GOLD analysis project Ga0181568, IMG submission 133758) | Coastal salt marsh microbial communities from the Groves Creek Marsh, Skidaway Island, Georgia - 101404AT metaG (megahit assembly) | ecosystem: Environmental > Aquatic > Marine > Intertidal...
TTACGGTAACGGAGGCGTAACCATGCTTTTTTGGCCAAAAAATCGAATATTTCTGATTTGCGACCCTACACCTCAATCAAGGATTCAAACGGTACCATCAGCACGATTGAGCACCCATTCGAACATTGATTCAAGGCTGGGTTGAAGCGAAACTGCATCTTCAGTCAACTCGTACATCACCGTTGGGGGAACTGTTGCAAGGGCCGTGCGTGTTACAAGACCATGATCTTCAAGTTCCCCTAATCGTCGAGCAACGGTTGTGCCGAAGACGGTTGTGTATAGTGCGTTTAGTTCACATGGGTTCGCAGTGGGTCATATTGAACCCTACCTACCTTGAAGTTCTAACCCAAGGATGTTGGATGGGTTCGAGTTGGTTTGAGGTCTCACTTGTGAATCAATCGTCGAACAGATTTGAAGTTAGATCTATTGGTGAAGGTTGTTGTTTCACCTCAACTGGTGTGGATTGGTTGAATGTCTTGGCCAATTCTTTGGCTTGTTTTGCCTTAGCGTGATCCTTTGCTTCATAGGATGCAAACTCAACCATTCCCATGTCTGCACCGCCCATGTATCGGCCCCATGAACTTTGAATCATGAGCCACCCACATCCCGGACAACAATCATTCAGTGGCGCCTTGTTGCAATCCCAGCACATGGTAGGTTTTCGAAAAAATTCCCGACCAAAGCGGCGCCGAAAATACAGCCAAGCCACAGGGCATGTGAAGATCTTCCAAAAGAAGAGGCGCACCCCCATGGAGCCTCCACATTGCCTTGCCGTATCAATTATACCTCATCTCTCATGATGATTCATGAGTGTATGCTCGCTCTTACATCCACCAACCTATTCATCAGGGTGCGTTGGAAGGGGGCTATCCGAACCCCTATCCGATAGGAAGAAGCCTTTGGAAGGGCTTTGCATGGGTCTGTTTGTTCGCTACCCTTGTGGCCACCTCCATACACAGCAGTTCCCCTCCCTGCCAAAGGCGATGAAAGAAGTTGAAGCGTCAAATTTTGACATGCTCCGGGTGATGTAAAGCCCAAATTTCGATTTCCTTCTTTTGCTCATCAGTGTATGAATGGCTTGGTCCAAATCCTCTTGCGGGGACCGTCATCTCTGGAATCCCTTCTACCTCGTTCCTTATTCTGAACAATTCATCGTAACCGTATAATTGAGTAATTCTTGTTCTACGAATTTCGAACACCTTGCTACCTTCGAGGTGTCCTTTGAATTCGAGATACACAAGCTCTTCCAGTTCTTCAACAGCATCGCGAATATCGTCGCTTTTTCCAGATTCCAATGTCAAAAACCCAATCACTACAGAAGGGTGTTGACTTTCGGGGATGCCCTCTAAATATTCTCCGTGATGCATTTTCACAAACGCCATGACCATTTCACCAGCAAGCCAGTGCAAGAGCCGATCGTCCTTTTCGAAAAGCATGCTCATTTCGGGTTTACCGAGGACGTAATTTTCAAATGTATAGTTGTCAACAAACAGAAATGAAAACACAAAATTTTCCGACATTTGAAACCGGATGGTCTCGCCCTCGTAGTCAAATGCGAATGACATACACGCCCCTGTCTGGCAGGCTTCATGAAATTTTCCAGATTTGAATTCTTGACTCGGGCTACAACATCATCCGATGTAAATGGTGCTTCGAGATTAAGGGGCATCGTGACCGGAGAAGCTGCCCATGTTGCCACTCAATGGTCAACAACGGCTCGCATCGCTGCACGTGCGTGAGGCTCAAGTCTCGGCTCGATGTGGTGCGGTTCGGCACCTGGACCGATGATACCGAGGCCAACGGGCTTGTCGTGCTTGAGTTGAAGGTCAACAATGCTCTTGATCACCGCTTGACCCATAGCGAGGCCGTGTTGTGTTTCACCTTTCTCAATAATCCCGAGGCAGGCAGCTGCGTCATGGGTTTTGAGGAGACGGTCAAGGGCGAGCGGGACTTCCATGGACCCGGGGACCCAAACGATTTCACCGACCTCCAAACCTTGAGACGCGGCTTCATCCGACGCAAAGGCAAGCATGCGCTCCACTTCGTCGCGGTGAAACGACCCGCACACCAACGCCACGCGTTTGCTCATGCTTCGCCACCTCCGCTCTCCTGTTTCAGCATTCGCTCCACAGTTGCGACGACCGTCTGGGTCATTGAATCAATTTCAATATTGATGGAATCACCCTTTTGGCACGTTCCGAAGGTGGTTAGTGCAAGCGTTTCGGGGATGAGGTGAATGGCGAAACATTGCCCTTTGACATCACCGATGGTGAGCGAGGCTCCGTTGAGTCCGATGTAGCCCTTTTCGTGAATGTACTTCATCATAGCAACTGGGGCTTCAACGACCAGGTCCATGCCCTCACCAACAACGGTTTGTGAGACGATGGAGCCCATGCCCATCACATGTCCCGAGAGAAGATGGCCGCCCAATTCGTCACCCATTTTCAACGAGCGTTCAACGTTCACCGTGGACCCGACCTCCAACCTCGAGAGGTTGGACCGAGCAAGTGTTTCTGGGATGACATCGAAACTGGCTGTGCTCCCTTCAATGTCCGTCGCTGTCAGACACACGCCGTTGATAGCAACGCTCGCTCCTCGTTGCAAACCTTCCGTGTTTGGAAGAACGAGCGTGAGCGTGGAAACGGCCTCTTTTAGTTCTATAGAGTGGACTTTTCCGAGGCCTTGAACGATGCCAGTAAACATCCTCAAGCCCCTCCTCGTTCGGCGCGTTCAAGGATGCGTGCGATGATCTTTCGCGTTCCATCCAAGTCGTCGCTCAAGCCTTCCACACGTACAACTTTGATCGATGCGTAACCAAGCTGTGAGAGCGATGTTCGTATGCTGTCCTCAGCGTGTTCTTGGTCATAACCAAGAGCGATAACATCGGGATTGATGTTTGGAAGGATGTCAAAAATTGGAACATCGGGTGGGTTTCCAATGACCACCTCATCCACCGGTTTCATGCCTTCAACCATCCGCTTTCGAAGGTCTTGGCCTGTGACGGGTTCGTGTTTTCGCTTTCGGACCGTGTCGTCATGAGCGACAACCACGGTCAAATGGTCACCAAGAGCCTTGGCTTGTTCCAAATAATGCAGGTGGCCGGCATGAAGGAGGTCAAAGACGCCGACGGCCATGATTCGTTTCATGCAGACACCTCGTTCCAGCGTATAGGATACTCTTCATGAGGATGACGGTGCTTCACTGGCTGCCAGCGCTGCGACGACATCGGCTCCTTCGAGAAAGGGGATGTTGTGCTGTTCAGCCCATGCACGGGCGGCGCTGACGCTCAGGGCGTGGTCACCATCCGGCTGAAGCATCTCAGCCCCTATCACGACCGGAGAGGTCCCTGCGAGTCGAGCCAGCCCAACCGCCAATTCAGTGTGGCCTTGACGGACGCTCAAGCCTCCTTTTGCTTCACGGCAGACAGGAATATGCCCGGGAGTCCTGAACTCTTTGCCCAGCATTTCCATCGCTGCTGGCCCCGAAATGCCGCCCTCAAGGCAGGTGGTGGTCAATTCCGCAAACCGTCGGGTGGTAAGAGCACGGTCGTGGTCGGTGATACCCGTGTAGGTGTCACGGTGGTTGAGGGACAGGGTGAAGGCGGACCGGGCATCGTAGCGCAAATCGTTGGTCACGAGATGTTGCAGAACAGGGTGCCGTTCGGTGGCGTCTTCCGTCGTATGAAGGTCCTGCAAGAACGGAAGACCGAAGCATTCCCCGACCTCATCACCGATGGCCAAAAAGAGCAAACCGCCACAATCCATTCGTAATTGGCGCATGGTTGCAGGAACCGCCGCAGCAGCGGGGAACAAGAGATCAGTCTCGCCTTCTCGCTTTTCCGAATCAAAAAGGCACACGGGAAGGCCTTGGTTGAATGCATCAACCGCCCGTTGCACGTGTGCCTCCATGGCAGTGGCTGAAGTCACACCTTCATGAAGAGTCGTATGCGTTCATTCTTGAAAATCGACTCAACGGCTTCGCGAAAGCGGACAGCCAACAGAAAGGGATTATCATGTGATGGCCCTTGGGTCGGTTTCGGGGGAGGGGAACGAATGTCAGTAAAACTCGGTCCAGCAGGCGTTCCGCTCTCTTGCAAAGGAAGAACCATCGTTGAGGGAATGGACGACATCATCTCCTTGGGTCTTGAAACAATGGAGGTGCAAACGGTCCGCATGGTCGCACCTCAGCACTTTGAGCAATACTGGCAAGCAGGTGTGCTCGCCAACAAAACCGAATTTGAGATGAACATTCACGGTCCGTATTATTCGGAGCTTCTCGGAAACAAAGTTGAGCGAGGCCGATCGTTGGCCAAAATCGAAGCCACGCTTCAAGCCGCACGAACCATCAACGCACGCCACATCACACTCCACACAGGACACTACGGTGAATTCGGCAGGGGACAGGCTGCCAACGAACAGGTGGCGAACGTGTTCTCCGGCATCGTCGACCGCATCCATGAGATTTGGCACGATGACGAAGACGAATTTCCCGTCTTCCCTTGGATCAAAAACGGCACGCCGTCCAAAATCGGTATCGAGACATCTGGCCGTCAGGAACTTTGGGGCAGCCTTGAGGAGGTGCTTGAAGTCGTGAACCACGTCGAAGGGGCCGTCCCTGTTCTCAACATCGCCCACATTCACGCACGAGGACACGGCCAAATGCGTACCTCGGAAGACTACGGCGAACTGTTTGACCTCGTGCGAGAAACGATTGGGACCAAGGAATTCTACTGCCACTTTTCGGGCGTGGAGCACCGCACCGGCAACGCCATGCATTACACCCAAATCAAGAAGTCAGACCTCAATTTTGAGCCGTTGGCTGAATTCATCGTCGAAGACGGTGGCTGGTTGGACATCACCCTGATTTCGGATTCACCTCTGCTGGAGCACGATGCCATGTATATGATGCAGAACATCGAAAAGTCTCGGCACAAGCAACTTGAACGAAAAGCCCGAGAGGACCGAAGAAGAGCCCTCGCCCTTCAAACCGGAAAAACGGAAGAAGAACTGCGGTCAAAGGAAACCAAGATCGCCAAAGAACGAGCAAAGCCTCAGCCTGTTGAAGAAGAAAAGGCTCCTGAGCCGGCCCCGAATGAGAAGGCACCTGCCAAGGTGAAGAAGACCACCTCGAAGGCGAAGAAGGACGAACCCACAAACGACACCAACGAGGACATCTTTGACTTTGAAGAAGAGGACGACGATTTGTTCTGATTGGCGACCATGCCATCCAAGCCAAACGTGCCCTTCAAGAAAAAATTGGCCCGAAATGGTATAAACCAACGAAGAGGCGAATCACACGATTCACATGGCGAATGTCGCAGTGTTGGGATTGGGAAATTGGGGGACAGCCATTGCTCGTCTGTGGCTTCTTGAGGGCCACAAAGTCAAGGGCTGGACCATTGAGCAGGAAGTGTATGAATCGATCACACTTCGAGATGTGAACGAAAAATACCTCCCCGACCACCCCGTTCCAGGACTGGACGTCACGATGCGCCTCGATGATGCGCTGGAAGGTACCGAAATCGTGGTCTTAGCCGTTCCATCATCGGTCATTCTAGATGTGGTTGAAGACGTCATACCGCATCTCCAACCCCGACATGTTCTCCTTGACCTTGCCAAAGGCCTTGCACCAGGAAAAAGACTGATTTCTGAGGCCATTCACACGCGACTCAAGGAAGAAAACAAGACCAACCCACTCGCTGTGCTCACCGGTCCAACCATCGCACCGGAGGCTGCGGGTGGCGTCATGACAACGGCCCTGGTGGCGAGCGAGGACCAAGCCATTGCTCAACGTCTTGCTCAAACCTTGAGCACCACGAGTTTCATCCTCCAATCCGCCAGCGACCCTGTTGGAGCAGAGCTTTGGGGGGCCTACAAAAACGTCGTCGCCCTTGCGTGTGGACTGGTTGATGGACTCAAACAAGTCGGCGACCTCGGTGGCGACAACCTCAAAGCCGCTATTTTCATGTCGGGTTTCAAGGAGGGTTGCCTCTTACTCGCCGAGTTGGGTGCCCGAGCAGAGGTAGCCTTCGGACCCGCAGGCCTCGGCGACATGTACGTCACGGCGACTTCACCCCACGGACGAAACCGAACAATGGGCGAAAAACTGGGGACTGGGTTAACCTTGGACGAAGCGCTCGGGGAAATGCACATGGTCGCTGAAGGTGTTCGCGCCACGAGGATGTTCACTGAACGTGCTGAAGATGCAAACCTCAGCATTCCGTTCACCAAAGCCCTGAACACCCTGTTGAACGGTGACATTGATGCCGAGGAATGCTGCCGTCGAATGGTCGCTCTTGGATGACTGCATCACCGTTGCTATTTTGAGGGCCAGCCCCGTGTGCAGTTCATGGCCGACGAATTGACCGAGTTTGAAGCCAAGTTGCTCAAGTGGCTGGTGAAAAGTGAGTTCCACCTTCAACCGTGGTCGACCAAGGCAGCGGCTAAGGCCTTCAAAGTCCCCGAGGCAGAGGTCTACGAAGCAGTCGCCTCCTTGACCAAGAAGGTCCCAGAACGCATTCAAATCTTCTACAAAGACGGCTCAGTCCACATCGCTGCAGACTGATTCATTCGCTCTCACCCGAGGGTTCTTTCTTCATCGGCGTTGGATGCATAGCCGAGGAAATCGCAGCAGGCAGGAACAACGACGACCAAGTCGGTCGGTCAACATCGCTTTCTTCATTCACCGCTGAGCGGAGCGCCATGGACACGAAATCGATGACGACAACGACCAAAAACACCACCAGCAGCAAGGCCACCACCTTGTCATATTGTGCGAGTTTGAGGTAAGTGTTGATGTACAAACCGATACCGCCCGCTCCGACCAAACCAATGACGGTACCGTGGCGTACATTGTATTCAAACATGAAGAGAAGATGACTAAGGAGGTTGTTCGCTGATTCGGGAATCGCTACCAACCAGGCTGTCTCGGTGCGTGTCATTCCCATGGCCTTGGCTGCCTCAAGCGGGGCGTTTTTGATGCCCTCCATGGATTCAAATTGTAATTTACCTAGATATCCAACGGTGTAGAAGGACATGGCGCAAATACCTGCAAGCGTACCCATGTCGAAAATGATCATGAACAACACAGCCCAGATAATGGAGGGAAGACTGCGCATGGCAGCCAAGAGAATACGAGCGGGGATGGCGAATTCAATAGGCGAAAGGTTGCTCGCTGCCAGAACAGAAAGCGGCAAAGCCACGATGAAACCAATCATGGTTGCTACAAAGGCGATTTTGATGGTTTCCACCATCCCCAACCACGCCACGGAGCAAGTGAACTCAAACCGGGCATCGCAAACGGGGTAGGATTGTGCCTCCAACACGGACCAGTCAGGCGGCCACAAACTCTCCTCAAAGAAAATTCCGAGGTTGGTCCAACCACCGCTGAGTCTGCCCCAGTTACCTACCAAATCGATGAACACGATGAATGTTAAACCCAACAAGCCCAAGCCAACAAGGGCGGTTCGTTTGTTCAACGGACCAACTCCTCAACCAAGCGATGGTCCTCGATGCGCCAGATGCGGTTGGCAACTTGCCTTGCCAACTCTTCATGATGCTCAACCATGATCATGGCTGAATTTTGAGCCTTGATGGCCTCCCGAACCGTGCGCATAACAACGTCGACATTGTCGTCATCAAGTTCCCCCAGAAACTCATCTGCCAGCACCAATTTTGGTCGTTGCGCCACTGTTTTGGCCGTTGCTACGCGCCGTTGTTGGCCACCAGAAAGGATGCGAACAGGGTGCTCGGCAAGGTGCAAAATTCCGAGGTCCTCCATGGCACGGTCGGCATATGTTCGTTGTTTCGCAGGAACCGGTATGAACGGTGGATACCAGCGGGAAAGACCAACCCGTACCCCCATCTCGATGTTGGTTCGCACCGATGCATTCCCCACCAACCCAAGACGCTGGGGGATGTAGCCAAGCCCCCCGCGCGAAGGAACGGCCAATTCCACCTCACCCTCGAGCGGACGTACCAAGCCTGCGATGGTTCGTAACAAAGTCGTTTTTCCGATGCCTGAGGGCCCGAGAACGGCGATGACATCACCTGCAATGACCTCGATGTTGATGTCCTCAATCAGCGGGCTGTCATAACCCACTGCGACATCGTGAAGGTGAACCAGGACTTCTTCCACATCAATCACGCCGACGAATATTTCTCATCCAAGTAGCCTTGAATTCCTGGCACATGTTCGATCAAACTCCCATACGAACCAAGATGGTCCTGGGTGGTTGTTTCAACGATACCCGGTGTGTTGAGAATGTTCTCAAGCATGGAACGCCCGTCTTCAGATGTGTTCAATGCTAACAAGGCCGAAACGATGGCGGCTCGAGTGGCATCATCCACCGTGTTGGGCTGGTACATCAGCGGGTGTGAAGGTGCTAAGCCAAAGGCAGGGAGAGCCACATAGCGGTCTCGGTCCAAACACCATGAAGCACGCTCTGCATTGTCCTCAGCACAGTAGGCATCAACGGTTGAATCCTTAGCAAACGCAACGCCCCCCTCTCCCTCGGAAAGACAGCGAAGGGCCCCGGAATAGCCGTAATACAACGAACCTGATTCTGGTATTGAAGCGTCTTCTGAAAAATGCGAAAAAATGGTGTTGCGCAGGGATTCAATGTCCTCCTCATCGCCAACCACCTCTGCGTATCCCTGTCCGATAAAGTAGCCCATAGGAATCAACATCCCTGCGGATTTGAGCCATCCGGTGTGGCATGAAGCCTCACCCGCCAGTTCCTCAAACGGGTCAGTGGAGGGGTCATCGTCCAAGGCTGCCTGCCCTGCGGAGCTGTCGTTGAGCACCCATGCGTGGGCACTGTAGTAGGTGCGGCCATCGCTTTTCATGTCGGCTGCCATGGCTTCAAGCCCGTAGGATTTCCACCCCATCCAAGCCGCCCCACCGTCCAAAAAGGCCATGTCCGCGCTCCCAAAACGAAGCGCCTCAAGGGCAAGGCTGTCGGAAGTAATCGGATAGAGTTCAATGGTCTTGCCCGTCGCCTCGCTCAAGTAATCGGCCAACTTCTGAGGGTTTTCATCGAACGAGGCATAATCGTCTTTCACAGAGAAAGCGATGCGTAGTGTTGAGGCGTCATCTTCAGCGCCCAAACAACCGCTCAAACCGCTCGTGAGAACCATCAAAATCAAGGCACTGCAAGCAAATTTTTGAGACTTGAAGGGCCGATCTCGAATCAACACATCACCACCGGTTTAGGGCGACCTAAAAATAAGAGTGATATCAAGTTTAGGGCACCCGAAAATTTACCCGTAAACGTTGGCACTGGCGTAGGTTGATGGTAGTCCCTCCCGGATTCGAACCGAGGTCGGAGGAACCAGAATCCTCCATGATGGACCGCTACACTAAGGGACTTTAGCGCGGGGAAGTGCGTTGCCTTCTTCAACTCAACGGTGAAGGTTGAACCCTCAAACGGTCGCAAACCGGAACAGAATTTTCGACACCCACGAGAGCATCATGATGATCATAAACGAGGCGAGTGCGTACTTTGCCCAGGGTCGGGGCGGTTTCCTCTCTGGCCACAGGTCAATACCCAGCGCTTCGGCTTCCTCAACCAGTTTGGCCAAGATTTCGAGTTCCTCTTCAACCGAGGTTGGCTCCATGAAGGAGAAGACTGAGTCCTCATTCATCAACATGCGCATGTGATTCATGAAGAGCAGAAAGACAAGCCACACAACAACGACATGAATCTCCCTTGACCAACAGAACGCATGGTGTTGGTTCACAAGCCTTTGAATGTGTGGTCCAAGAGGCAAGGGTATGAGTGAGGTTCCCGATGGCGTCAACCTTCCAAGCCCCGTGCGTGGAACTCCGAGGCCCACAGCAACGATGACCCTCACACGTGACGGACCCGATGGTGTCGAAGTGCTGCTGGGCCTCCGTTCACCCACCATGCGAGCGTTTCCAAACTACTGGGCCTTTCCCGGAGGTGGTGTTTCATCGGTTGACCGAGCGGCCGTGGAGGTACTTGCGGAACTTGAGGGGCCAGAGGATGCCGCCATCGCCTGTATTCTTCGTGAAATGAGCGAGGAATTGGGACTCGTGCCTGCAGAGTCAGGGGTTCAAGCCCTGCCGGTTGATGCCCGTCAAGCCATCGTTGACGACAAAAAACAGTGGTTGCCGCTCGCATCAGCGAACGTTTTTCCAGTCATCCGCGCCAACATCCGCGTCCTGAGCCACCGAATCACACCACCTTTCGGCCCCGTGCAGTTTGACAATGCGTTCCTCCATCTCCACGCCGGAGATTGGACAAGTGTTCCGGAAATTGACCTTGAGCCCCAAACCGAATTTACGGAAATCATGTGGGCAAAACCGACCAGTATTCTCGAGCGTTGGAAGGCTCATGAAATCAAGGTCGCTCCGCCGGTCGTCACGTTGCTCATGGAAATTGAACGAACCCTTGAACGGTGCGAACGCAACATGAACGATGCCTCCCATGACATTGCCCAGCGGTTGCCCGGTCGGCGCTCCATCCTGTTCGCACATGGAGTTGAGGTGGTTCCCATCAAGACGGCAACGTTGCCTCCCGCCGACCACACCAACGCATATTTGGTTGGTGATCCTGAAGCTGATTTTGTTCTCGTGGATCCAGCCATTCGAATGCGAGAAGACATGGAAGCCTTGGCAACGGCGGTTGAACGGCACCGTGGGAAACTCAAAGCCATCGTTTTCACCCACAGCCACAGCGATCACCTTGCTGATATGTCCCTGCTTCGTGAGGCGTTTGATGCCCCCGTCTGGGGCAGCGAACACACGGCGAAGAGCGTGCCTTGCGATCGAATCCTGAGCGATGGCGAGGTGCTGACTCTTGGGCAACAGGCATGGCAGGTTCTCATCACACCGGGTCATCACCCCGGCCATGTGTGCCTGTACAGCGAGGCTGGCTTGGTCGCAGGAGATATGTTGGCCGGCATTGGAACGATTCTGATTCCGCCCCACAGTGGCGACATGAACGAATACATCGAACAACTGCACCGTTTGAAAGCATTGAAGCCGCACCTGGTGTTTCCAAGTCACGGCCCTGTGGTTGCGATGCCGAACACGTTGATCCAACATTACATCGACCACCGAAAGGCACGGCACGCACGCGTGCTTGAAGCCGTCGTTGGTGGCCAAACCGGACTGAGTGAGATTGCAACAAGCGCCTATGCAGACTCACCCGACGCCCATCCTGGGTTGGCGGTGGACCAGACACTCTCGCATCTGTTGGCGCTTGAGGTTGAAGGAAAAGTGACGAAAATCACAGACGGTTGGTATCCTGTGGAGGCATGAATATGGCAAAAAAAGTCGTGATCAACAAAGCAGGTGGGGTTTCATGTGTGTCAACGGTCAGTATGGACGTACCTGAACCGGCTGCAGGAGAAGTGAGAGTCAAGGTCGCCTATGCAGGAATCAACTTCGCAGACCTCCTGATGCGGATGGGATTCTATCAACCACGGCCACCCTATCCGTTCACGCCCGGATACGAAGTGAGTGGCGTCATCGATGCATTGGGCGAGGGGGTTGAGGAACTGAAGCTTGGCCAACGCGTTGTTGCCGCCATGCGCAACGGAGGTCAAGCAAGTTACGTCCTCGCACCGGTTGGTCGGGTGATACCTCTGCCGGACAACCTCTCCTTACAGGCGGCCGCCGCAACACCCGTGACCTACCTTACAGCACATCACATGTTGCACTATTTGGGACATCTTCGCTCCGAGGATACGGTGCTTGTCCACGGCGGGGCAGGTGGTGTAGGAACGGCGGCACTGCAACTCTGCCAGTGGGCGGGTGTCAAGCGTGTTTGGTCCACTTCGTCGAAAGGCAAACACCACATTCTCGAACAATATGGAGCACGACCCATCGACCGACACGGAGAAGATTTTGCTCGTATCATTGACCAAGAAACCGAAGGACGAGGCGTTGACCACATCCTCGACCCAATAGGCGGAGACCATTTGCGTCGCAGCCTTTCATCGCTCGCAGAGGGCGGTCGTTTGTACACCTATGGCCTCTCAGCGGCGGCACCCTCCGGAAAAAGGTCCATGCTGAAAGCCTTCTTTGCCCTACGAAAAACGCCAAAATTCGATGCCCTACGATTGATGACCAGGAACCGAGCCGTTTTTGGCGTTCACATGGGAACATGGTCAGATGAGAGGGCAATGCACGAGCAGTTGGAACGCATTGTGGAGGGCATCCAAACCGGCCATCTCGAGCCGATCATCGATACCGTATTTCCCGCCGAACAGGTACAAGCAGCGCACCAGCACATCCACGACGCAAAGAACATCGGGAAAGTGCTGCTCAAGTTTGAAGACGTTGGAGAGGAAACAGACGCTTGAAACGGCCCCGCGCCCTGAAACCTTCTTCACATCTCAACGGTTGGAATCGGTCAGGTGAGCAGATGAAGAAGGCCATGTCAGGGTTTGACTTACGCGCCATGGCCCGTGAGTTGAACACCTTGCAGGGAGCCTATGTCAAGAAGGCATACATGCCGCACTACGAACAAATCGTGCTTCGTGTGAACCCCAAAGACGTGGACCAGCGAGACATCGTGTTCGTTCGTGGCGAACGCATCTACACGTCAAAACGAGACCGGCCGATGCCCATGACCCCACCTCCCTTCGCCATGGTGCTTCGCAAACACCTTCGTAATGCGAGGCTTACCGGTGTTGAACAAGTTGGTTTTGATAGGGTCCTTGCTTTTTCATTTGATACAAAAAACGGACAACGAACCCTCTATGTTGAAGTTTTCCGCGACGGAAACATCATTCTGGTTGACGAAGAGGGCATCATCATTCAACCGCTCACTCACGCCTCCTATGCAGGTCGAACACTCAAGAAAGGCGTTGAATACACACCCCCTCCGCTTGCGGTGGACCCGTATGAACTCACTGAAGATGACCTCAAATCCATCTTTGGTGCGTCTGACCGAGACTTGGTGTCCACGTTAGGAGGAAAAATCAACCTCGGAGCCACCCATGCCAACGCGGTGTGCGCTCTCGCAGAACACGAACCGAATTCAGACCCGGCGAAAGCAGATACAGCCCGAGTGTACAACGCTCTGAAGTCACTGCTCGATGATTTGGACAACCCGAGCGAAGCGTATTTGTTGTTGAAGTTGCTGGAAAACGACGGAAAGGACTGGAAGGACAAACTTGAGGCGATGCCGTTGGTGGAACAACACCAATGGTTGGCTGAACGGGCCAGCGAGGCCACACCAATCCTGCTTCCCCAACACGAAGGTATGGCCCGAGTAAGCATGTCTTCACTTTGTGAGGTTATCGATGCATGGAAGGGTTCGCACGATGCGCATGCACTTCAGCGAAGGGAGGAAGAGCGTTTTGAACAAGCGGGCCCGGGCCGAGGTCAATCAACAGAGGTTGAACGCCTTGAACGCAGACAGGCACAACAGGAACGGGCGTTGTCTGGGTTTTCGGAAAAAATCGAGAAACAACAGCGTCTAGGCCATCTGATTCAGGAGCATTGGAACCACGTTGAGGGGTTGCTGCAACAGACAAAGGGAGCGGTTGAACGAGACGGCTGGGACACGGTGAAACGGGCCGTCAAGTCCATTCCGTGGATCGTGAGCGTATCGCCGGCAGAACGAACCATCACGGCAGTGCTTCCTGACGACGAACAGCAACCAAACGGCCCGCAAATTCTGCTTGAATTGGATTCCACCGTTCATCAGAACGCCCAGCGGTACTTTGAGGCGGCTCGAAAGCAGAAGAACAAAACCTCCGGGGCAGTACAGGCGTTGGAAGAGACCCACCGGAAATTAAAACGAGCACGAAAGAACGAAGAGAAGCAAAAGGCCAGCGGCAAGCTCAACCGACTCAAGCGAAGTAAACGGATGTGGTTTGAACAACATCGTTGGGGCATGATCGAAGGTGGACATCTGCTCGTGGGCGGAAAGGACGCAAAAGGCAACGACGCTGTTGTCAAGAAGCACCTTTCGTCAGACGACATGTATCTCCACGCCGACCTGCACGGAGCACCCTCTTGCAGCCTCCGCTCCTCTCAGGGTTTTGTGCTTGAAGAGCGCCGACCAGCCCATCTGCCAAATGACATTCCCGCCTACAAACTCGTGGACAAACTGCCCGAACCTTCGTTGACCGTTGAGAAGCTTGAGCAGGCCGCTACGCTGGCCCTTTGTTGGAGTCGTGCTTGGAACGGAGGTGGGGCTCATGGCACGGTCTATAGCGTCAAACCGGCCCAAGTATCGAAGTCTGCGCAGACCGGTGAATTCGTTGGCAAGGGCGCCTTTGTCATTCGAGGACAACGAACATGGTACAAGGACATGGATGTCCGCCTCGGCCTCGGCATCGTGGCCGTTAACGGTGTTCCACTGGTGGTTACGGGAACGCCGGACCACATCAAGTCGGTCTGCCAGCGGTATGCCATTCTCGCTCCCGGCATGACCAAGAAAGAACAGATTGCCAACACCATCTACAAAACAACAGGCCTGTCAACCGACGACCTTTTGGCCGTCTTGCCTGGAGCATGCGATGTGATCGACGAATACGGCATGCTCACCCCGCCTGCGATGGAGGAAGAATGATGCATGGCGATGAGCGTTCGGACGGTTCAATGTGGGACCGAAGATTTGCTGAGCCGGTCTATGCCTACGGCAAAGAACCGAATGCATGGCTCAAAGCCGTCATTGAGGGCCTCGCACCAGAACCCAACCCAATGGCCTTGTTTCCCGCCGATGGTGAAGGAAGGAACGCTGTGTGGGCGGCGACAGAAGGCTGGGACGCCACCGTGTTCGACCTTTCCATCGAGGGTGCTAGAAAATGCGCCCTGCTTGCAGAACAACACGGGGTCATGGTGCACTACAACGTCGATGATTTGGTGGTTCGCGACTTTCCGGACCAACACTATGCCCTCATCGCTTGTTCGTGGTTCCACACCCCTCCCGCAGTTCGTAAGAAGCACATGCCCCGGATGTTGCACTCCCTCGCTCCCGGCGGTCATTTTGTCATGGAAGGCTATCACAAAACCCAACTTCCCCTCACGAGTGGTGGTCCGAAATCCATTGACCTCTTGTTCGACCTCGAGGAAGTGTTGGCTGAATTAACTGGAAAGGCGGCTCCGAAGATGCGTGTTGTTCACGCGCAGGTTGAAGAAACGATGCTGGACGAATCCGACCTTCATCGAGGACTTGCGAACGTGGTCCGATTTCACTTGGTTCGGGAAGGGTGACCAGACCAAGCATGGCTTGATGAGGACGTTTCGGTTCGGTCCATCATGCGCCTCTACCACAACCCTCGCTGCTCAAAATCTCGTCAAGCACTGGCGTTGCTGGAAGAACGAGGTGTTGCATGCGAGATTCATCGCTACCTCGATGTTGGCATTCGAATGGAAGACCTTGACCTGCTTTGCCAACTTGAAGGTGTTGTACGAAAGAAAGAAGCCGGCAAAGAACGCTTCGCTGCTCTTCGTCATGAAGACGATGTTCGCCAACTTCTTCTCGACGACCCGAAGGTGTTGGAGCGACCGATTTTGGTTCACAACGGCCAGGCGGTCATCGGACGACCTCCTGAGGAAATTCTACAACTTCTTTCGTAGAGATGTCGGCCGTTTGACGTACATAGCCACGGCGTTACCACCGCCCAAACACAAGGTGACAATGCCTGATGCAGCATCAAGGCGTCGCATCACGCCAAGCATCGTGATCAAACACCGTGTGCCACTTGCGCCCAAGGGATGACCCAAGCTGACGGCCCCTCCGTGGAGATTGAAGCGGTCATCGGGAATGCCGATTTCCTGCGCCACAGCACAAGAGGCAGAAGCAAAGGCTTCGTTGTGCTCGTACACATCAACATCCAACACACCAAGCCTGTTTCGCTCGAGAAGCATCTGAACAGCCGGTATTGGGGCACTCATGACCCGTGCCGGCTCAAGACCTGAGGTGCAATAGTCTTCGATGGTGGCGATGATTTCCCAACCCTGTTCTTTGGCAAATGCCGCATCGACAACCAAAACCGCACTTGCTCCGTCGTTGAGGGTGCTGGCATTGCCCGCTGTAACCGCCCCACTTTTGTCAAAAACCGGGCGGAGACTTGCCAACGATTCCGCCGTGGTTTGCCCGCGAACACCTTCGTCACTGGCCAAAACCAACGGTTCACCACGACGTTGAGGGATTTCAACAGCAAACGTTTCCCAATCGAACCAGCCGTTCTCCCAAGCCTCTGCGGCTCGTTGCTGACTTCGTGCAGCAAAGGCATCCATGGCCTCCCTGCTAATGTTGCATTCGTTGGCAACCGTTTCCCCGGTCGTGCCCATATGAACGTCGTTGTAAACGTCCCAAAGGCCGTCGTGAATCATGGAGTCAACCAGGGTTGAATCTCCCATTTTGGTGCCTTTGCGCTGGCCCATCAGAAGTTGTGGAGCGTTGCTCATGCTTTCCATTCCACCAGCTACGATGACCTTGTATTCTCCGGCACGAATGCTGTTCGCTGCCATCATGGCTGCCTTCAAAGAAGAGCCGCAGACCTTGTTGATGGTCGTGCACGGCGTAGAGACCGGCAAACCTGCACCGAGTGCCACCTGACGAGCAGGGTTTTGGCCAACACCGGCCTGAAGGACTTGCCCGAACAGCACCTCATCAACAAGGCCCGAAGCAGGATCAATGCCTGCTCGCTTTAGCAATTCAGTGACGGTAAGCGCACCCAAATCGACGGCCTTCATGGAAGTCAGCGCCCCCATGAACTTCCCGATGGGTGTTCTTGCAACAGCACAAATAACGGCTTGGGGTTGAGCCATGATGTGTCCAGCAAGGCACATGCCTTGAACATGACCTCAGCGTTTCGTGAACGGTGAGAAGCCTTGATGAGGCCCACCCGCTGGCATTGACATGGCGAAATTCAAAACCGAACTCAACCTTTCACGCGAAGCCGATGAAATGCGAACACCGGAAGTCACCCTTGACTTCACGCCAAACGCCCTGGCCTCTGTCCTCTACAAACAAGGCGACACCGTGGTACTCGCGTGTTGCACCAAAGAAGCCTCGCTTCCACGATGGTTCCCCAGGGACGCCACCAAAGGCTGGGTTCATGCGGAATACTCGCTTCTACCAGGGTCAACCGATTCTCGCTTCCGACGAGAGCGAAACGGCGCAAAGGGCCGCACTCAAGAAATTGAGCGGCTCATCGCTCGGTCCCTCCGTGCAGCAGTGGATTTGGAAGCCCTCGGCCCCCTTGCCCTCAACGTTGATTGCGATGTCTTGAACGCTGATGGTGGCACACGGTGCGCCTCCATCACGGCGGCGAACATTGCGCTACGATTGGCCGTGCGTCGCTTGATTCAACGAGGAGAATGTCTGCCAGTTGACCTCCGTCCAACCTACGAGCAACGAAAAGAGGGATGGACACCCCCTGCACTGAGTGACCTTGAACAAGCGAACCATGAGCAGGCTGTTCTGCCTCATGACCTGGCCGCAGTGTCCGTCGGTTTGATTGACGGGAAGGTCTACTTGGATCTCGATTATGTGCTGGACTCAAACGCCGATGTCGACATGAATGTCATCAAGACCAGCGACGGCCGATACGTCGAAGTTCAGGGTACTGGAGAGGAATCCACCTTTTCCGCCGAGGAATTGACCGCTCTGCTTCAAGGCGCCGACAAGGGACTGGACACGCTCTTCACCTTCCAAAAGGACACCCTTAGCGACGCAGAATGAGGCACTGCTCCGTCATGACGTGCGGAAGTTTCCTCATTGGTTCATCGGAAGCCTTGATATGGCGAGGGGCCTCGCCAACGATGCACGGGTCAGTAGCTTAGTTGGGAGAGCGCGGCACTGAAGATGCCGAGGTCGCTGGTTCAAGTCCGGCCTGACCCACCAACGATTGATTTTCTGAGTGCTCTATGTGGCCAAATTTATTCTATAGAAAGAAGAGCATGAAATAAGCGCTGAGAAATCTATGGAAAAGGATTCATGAACTTGAGCGAGCATGGGCAACCATGGCGAAGGACTCCAGCGGAGAGAGCAACGCCATGGAAGGTCACGAGGAGCACTCTCGCTCCCGCGACAGAGAAGCCAAAGAACTGCAAGAAATCCGTCAGCGGCGTCTTGGTGGAGGACGTATGTTCCTGTCCAAAATTGAGGACTTTGTTTTGCTCGGTGGACTTGCGTATGGTGCACTGTTTGCACTGCTTCTCTTCTCTATGTCTTCTGGCATGCTCGGGAACTCCACGGCGTTGGACCACACCGCATCCACGACGTTTCTTGACATCGGTGATGAGTGCCAAGAAGTGACCGATGAGCCCTACCTCAACATCTTCCCAAACCCGGACCGAGAATTGTTTTCCATCGCAGGCCACAACCTTCCCAATGGATTGGCGTACCTCAACTACACCTTCTTTGAGGTGGTAAACGAGGACACCAAAGCAATGGTTGAAGGCGAATATGGCTCAAACGGAACCACACGAACCATCAACAAGGCAGACCAAAATCACGGTAGGGCCTATTTCCGTGCCCCTTATTCGGATCTCTCCGAAGGTCATTTTGAATTGAAGTTTGAAGTTACCATTCTCGAAAACGCAGAGCCAGATGCTAACATTGTTGCAGGCCCATTGAGCAAAACCGTCAAGTTCGAGCACACCATTTCCAAAGAAACGCTGGCGTTCCTTCCCTTTGTTGACGACAGCGAACACTCTGACGTCCGTATTGAAGATGCTGGGCCACGGTCATGTTGGACGGTCCAAGACCTCGGAGACTGGGGCTACCTGCTGATGGGGGCAGAATTGGGCGGTGGCAGAGAAACAGCCATGCTGACCGGCGGTGCAGCGGGTATTCCAGCATGGTGGATGGCTTTCATTTCTCTCTCTTTGTCCATTATCTCTCTGCTCATCATCTACCCAGTGATGTACAAAGTCTACCACCAAGAAGCGGACGACATTCTGTCGAGAACGCACATTACACGCTTGGTTGAGGACACTGTTTACGAGGTGGGAGACAACCTCGGGATTGACATCGATGATGATTTATTCAAAACGGAAGTCCGTGATTTGTCAATTGACATCATGGTGGCCTACAAGAACACGGAAAGTACGCTCTCGGATTCAAAGGAAGTGAGGTCCGAATTGCTGAGGACCTTGCTTGAAGAGTTCGCTATCTTCCGCGTCTTCAAGCCGGTCCAACTGAATGTCCGCGTTATTGGTGCCGGCCAGACCATCGATTTTGATTCTGGCGTAGGCATCGGCACACGGGCTGAAACCGAAGAAAGCGAACTGAACCTGCAACAGGACTACTCCTCGTTCTTTTCCGAACTTCACTCGCTGTCGCGAATCGAGGACGACGTTCGTGACAGTCTCGACCTTTTCTTCACCCGGCGCAACGATGTGGAAATGAAAGGTGCGGTCGTGACAAGTGACGACCGTGTCGTGTTTGTTTCCGTGATTTATCGACCAACGCAACGCTTCGCATTTATCCGATTCAAGAAAACATCAACTCAGATCAAAGACGAGTTGTTCCGTTTTATCCACGACCGAAACGAAGATCTCCTCGGCACTCAGGAATTGATTGTCAAGACGCGAAACGAAGTGTCCACGTTGGCCGACCGTTCGGGTGCAGGCAGAGTGGAACGAAGAAGCGACAAGGATGACGAACGGATTGTCGCCGTGGCCCGACAAGACGGTTTGGGTGGACGCATGCTCCAGACGAAATTCCTCGGCGACACCCTCTCAACGGTTGAGTACATGGCCAATGAAAAGCGCGAAATGATCAACAAATGGGGCTTTTGGGGATTGATTTTCTTCGTTTGGATTCCTTTCATGGCATCGGGTGTGCTGGTTGGAGCCATGCTCGGCCTGCTGTCCAGAATGCAATTCATGCGAGTGCTTCTTGCGACGCTTATCGGCGGTTCCATTGCCTCAGTCACGTGGGCCTACACCGCCGAAGGCATTGTGAAATTCATGCACCAATACAAGCTCGAGGTGTTCATTCCATTGGTGATTGGCGTGTTTATTTTGATGGCCGTCCTCCACATCAGGTCAACGAAAATGCGGCGACAAACCGAATTGTTTGAAGACACCCTCCTTGACAACTTCCATGCCGATATCGTTGCAAAATACGGCGAATAGTAGGCGATGGCATGGACGAAAGCACGGCGTTCGAAGGGAAGCCCGGGCACCTCGGCGACCCAGTAAAACTGGGCATTGTAACGGTCAGCGACCGTGCAAGCAGTGGTCAATACGAGGATGAAGGAGGTCCTGCGATTTTGGAATTCTTCACAAAAGCCATCAACAGCCCTTGGACGACCCACTACCGTTGCGTGCCAGACGAAAAGGACATTGTGGAGGAAACCCTTGTCGAGTTGTGCGATAAGGTCGGCTGCGACGTTGTTGTGACCACCGGAGGCACGGGCCCAGCGGCAAGGGACATCACACCAGAGGCGACAGAAGCCGTGTGCGACCGCATCATGCCGGGGTTCGGGGAACAAATGAGAAGCATCTCTCTTGCTTTCGTTCCGACGGCCATCCTCTCTCGTCAGGTGGGTGGACTGCGAGGAAGCAGCCTCATCTTCAACCTGCCAGGGCGGCCAAAAGCGATTCGTGAAACGATCGACGAAATTTGGAAGGCAGTCCCGTATTGTGTTGATTTGATGGAAGGACCCTACATGGACATGAATGCAAGTATATGCAATGCCTTCCGACCAAAATCCGCTCAACGCTCCAAATGATGGTCGGCATCATGTTGATGAGCCGAACACCGCACCCAACCTTTAGTGGTCCACACATGCGAGGCAACATCCTGATTCACGGCGCAACCATGGTTCTTCCAAGTCAAACGGTCAACGGTGACCTCAGAATACGAAACGGTGTCATCGATTCCATCGCCGTTTCAGACTCGCTTGAACCCCTTGAGGATGAATTGTTCCTCGATGGCCGTTGGTTGCATCTTCTTCCCGGCATGATCGACCCCCAGTGCCACTTCCGAGACCCTGGACAACCCGAAAAAGAGGACCTCGGCTCTGGCTCTGCTGCTGCTGTGGCCGGTGGGGTGACGTCGTTTCTCGACATGCCCAACAACAAACCATCCATCACGAATATGGAAGGCATGAGAATGAAATTGGACACTGCGGACGCAAAGTGTGTCAACAATTACGGTTTCTTCATTGGAGCCACCCCAGACAATGTTTCTGACCTGCAAGAGGCCGTGGGCACGCCTGACGAACCCATCAGCATCCCGGGCATCTGCGGCATCAAGGTGTTCATGGGCTCCTCAACAGGGACATTGCTGGTCAACGAACGAGAAGCCTTGGAAGCTATCTTCCAGCAAACAGGTGGGCTTATCGCCGTACACGCTGAGGATGAAAAGCGCCTAATTGAACGATTTGAAGCGGTCAAGGAACGGACCGACATGGCCGCACATGCTGAATGGCGGGACGATGTATGTGCTCTTTTGGCAACACAACTCGCAGTAGAACTGGCTCAGGCTTCGGGTCACCGACTGCATGTACTCCATCTCACGAGTGGCTTGGAAGCAGACTGGTTGGAGGGCATCACCGTCTTACCGTCCCGAGCATCGGGTGACGGGGCCATCATCACGACTGAAACACTTCCCCAGCATCTCACGTTTGATGAAACAGATGTGGAACGAGAAGGAACGCGATTGAAGATGAACCCGCCTATTCGTTATGCTCATGATCGAGACACCCTTTGGAGTCAATTGAAACAAGGAACGATTCAATGCATTGCCACGGACCACGCCCCCCATACCCTTGAAGACAAAGCGAAAGGATTCCCCAGTGCGCCAAGCGGTATGCCGGGTGTTGAAACCTCGTTGGCCGTGATGCTCACCCATGCCAGTCAAGGCACATGCAGCATTGAAGACGTGGTCGCTTGGATGTCAACCAACGTTGCGGATTGCTACAACATGGTGGGCAAAGGCCGCCTGGAAGAGGGAGCAGACGGCGATGTTGTACTTGTTGACATGAACAACCCCCAAACGGTATCAGACGAGCACAGTTGGAGTCGAGTCGGGTGGAACCCCTTCAGGGGCCGAGAATTGGTCGGATGGGCTCAAGTGACCGTAGTGGGCGGCGTTCCCGTCTTTGAGCGAACGGAAGAAACGGGGCCTAAGGGACATCTACTGGTCGCACCGGGCGAAGTGGGAAGACCAATCGTTATGATGCCCTGGCGTTAATTCAAGTTGTACAGCGCACCGTATTTTTGTTCAACATAGCGAAGGAACGGTTCAGGACTTGGAGGCGAACCCGTAGCGTCTTCAATCAACTTCGCAGGCGTCACCTGGCTTCCTCGTTGATGAATACGGGGCCCCAGCCAATCCAACATCGGTGTCCAATCACCCGATTGGACCAAGTCATCGATGTCACCCAAATCCTTGGCCATCGCTTCAAGCAGTTGTGCAGCATAGAGATTACCGAGAGTGTAGGTGGGGAAGTAGCCAAATGCACCCATCGACCAGTGAATGTCTTGCAAACAGCCGAGGCTGTCCTCGGGCACGTCCAAATCAAACCAATCCTTGAACATGGTATTCCAAGCAGTGGGAAGATCGTCAACGGACAGATCGCCGTTGAAGAGTTGTTTTTCAATTTCGTAGCGTATCATCACATGTAAGTTGTAGGTTACTTCATCTGCCTCAACACGGATGAATCCCTTTTCAACCCGGTTGGCGATTTGATTCAAGGAACGTTCGTCCCACGAAGGTGCGTCGGGAAAGGCATCCTTGAACCACGGCAAAGCCACCTTCCAAAAGGCAGATGTCCGCCCGATTTGGTTTTCCCAAAACCTGCTCTGTGATTCATGGACACCCAACGAAACTGCACCCCCACGCGGCGTGAAGCGGTGTTCGTGTGCCAGCCCCTGTTCGTAGAGGGCATGACCGGTCTCGTGCATTACTGCGTACAGACAAGAGAACGGATCGGCTTCGTCAAAACGGGTCGTGAACCGGGTGTCTCCGGGCCAAAGCCCCGCTGAGAAGGGATGTGTTGAGGCATCCATGCGACCGGCTTCAAAATCAAAACCCATGTTCGTCGAGACCGCTTGACAAAACGCTTTTTGGGCTTCAACAGGAAAACGGAGATTGGCTGGTAGAACGGGGTCAGGCGAGGTTGATTGCGCTTTGGTGATGGCTTGCAACAAAGGAACCAACCGTTCCTTGAGACCTGCAAACAAAGGGTCGTAGTCTTCCACGGTCATACCTACTTCGTACTCGTCCAGAAGTACATCGTAGGGCGTTGTTTTGACACCGAGGAGGTCTATCTTTTGACGCGTGAGAGACAGAAGGTGTTCCAGCGAGGGTTTGAAGGCTCCAAAATCGGAATCTGCTCGCGCTTGCTGCCACGATACCAACGCCTCAGAGCGTGCCTTAGCAAACGTTTCAACGAACGAGGTGGGAAGGCGGATGGCTTGATCGTGCATTCTGCGCATCTCTCTAACGTTGGCTTGCTGGTCCTCATTGAGGGAAGCATTCTCCAACGCCGTAATCAGTTCGCCAAGAACTTCGTCGGTCAGCTGCTGATGGCGTTGTCCCGCCAACCACGCCATCATTTCACCACGTGCCGAGGCCCCCTTCGCAGGCATCAGCACCTCTTGGTCCCAGCCCAGGTGACCCTGCAAGGCCCCCAATCGGTGGATGTCTTGAACACGCTGCAGGAATTCTTCGTAGGCTGCCATGACTACAAGACGCGGCGGGGTTTCTTCAACGCTCCCATCAACCCCTTTGAGAGAGGAGTAAAGAAACGTCAGAGCCCACAACGCTCAAAGAGGTCGGTGTTAAGGAAAAGATGTGAGCACACGACGACTCTTTGCTGCGGTTCGGGATCTCGATCCACCCGGTGGTGGGGCAGAGCGTTCTTTGGCAGCTTTGCTGAACGGTATTGCAGCGCCTGGACCAACGCTCGAGACCGCCCCAGAATTTGTACCAATGTCGCCTGCCGAGGACGCTCCTACGCATCCAGCATGGACAGTAAGCGCCTATGCAAGTCACGATAGAGGCGACCGTACCGGTTTGCTTGACCCCGAAGTGACCCTTAGCACCACAGATCTCCCTATCGAGGGTTTCTGGTCAAAAGTCGCTTGGGGCTTGCGAGAGCGTAAAGGCGAATTCAGGCGCAGAAAGTGGGCCCTTGACCGGCATGTTGCCCGGCGGAGTTCCCAATTTGCCACTCGTGTTGGCTCGTGGTTGGACAAGCAGGACCACGCAGGTGGTATTGGGTTGACCCAACTTGATTGGGCACCAGGGGCTGCAGAAGCGTTTACTGCTCGAGGGATGCCTTACATCATGTTCGTCCGAGACGACACGACGTTCCGTCTTGAGGAACGCTTTCGTCCCGCCATGGAGGGCGCAGCCCTCGTTTGTGCGGCAGGAGAAGGCTTGCTCGCCGACATCGAGGCACGCTTTTCCATTCAGCAAGGCCATAATGTGCCTCTGCCAATCGATTTTGGTCGGCGCTTCGGAAGCATGGACGATGTTGACGCTTTGCGCGCGGCTGAGCAGGCGAAGCGACCTGATGAGGCACCACCAACAATCGGCATTATGGTTGTGACCCCAGAAAAGGGATTGCGGATGTATCAACGCATTTTGCCAAGATTGCTCGAGCGCTGGCCAGAGGCTGAAGTTCACATCGCAGGTGGGAGTTCTTTCCCCCAACAACTCGCCCATCACCCAAACGCACACATTCGAGGTTACATCGACGCAGCAACCTTCTTTGCAAGCATTGATGTTCACCTTATTTTGTTTGAGACGACCGGTTCATGGGGACGAGTTATCGGCGAGGCGGGTTTATTCGGAGTTCCAAGCGTAACATCCGATGTTGGGTCGCAAAAGGAGGCTTTGGGAGAAGGGGGCATTTTGGTATCCGACGGCCATGATGTTGATGCCGTTATTGATGCCTTGAGGCATGTTTACGAAGACCGTGAGCGTTACGGTGCGTTTGCTCGAAAGCACACCCAAATGGTTGATCATCGGCGTTCTGTTGCAGCCTTCCGGAGTGGCCTAGAGGATTTGTTTGAAAATCTCTGAGCCAGAACCACTGCGTGGCCCTCGTTCGTCTTGAAAAACGAAACATTGTGGCCTTTTTTGATTTGGACGGACTGTCGAGCATCAGCGTACACAGGCATTGGGCTGTCAAACACACCCTTTGTGAGTTTCCATGAAAAGAAGTTGATTAGAGGAGTTTCTCGTAAATTTCCAGTAATTGTTTGCGGATTGCTTCTTTGGTGTACCTCGATTCAACACCGTCTCGCATGGATTTTGTATCCCAATCCATGTTGACCATACTGCGCATTGCTTCCGCCAAGCCGTCGGCATGATCGACGTCGACGAGAATCCCATCCTCGTTTCGTACGATGTCGTTCGGTCCACCGGAGCGGGTAGCGACCACAGGCCGTCCTGTGGAGAGTGCTTCGATTAAAACGATGCCAAATGTTTCGTATCGGCTTGGATGGACAAAGGCATCGATCGATTGAAAAAAACCACATGCTTTCTGGCGGGGTACGGCGCCGACAAACTCAACGCTGTCGTCCATTCCCAATGCTGTGGTTAGTTCCTCCAATTGTTTTCTGAGGGGGCCCTCACCAGCCAGCAGAAGTCTGGCGTTCTTGACTTCTTTGAAAGCTTCAAGCAATGTTTTGTGCCCTTTATCCTGTACCAAGTTGGCCATGTATCCAAACGTGAATGTATTGTTCTCAGGCAGAGGCGTGTAAGGGAATTTTTCCACATCAATCATGTTCGGTACTATGGTGAATTTTGACGCTTCAACACCGAGGATTTGTTCTAAATCCTTGGCCAATGAACTGCTGACCGACAGGAGACGATTGGCTGATTTCAAGGCTAACGCAGCAGTGTTTCGTTCCCTCGGCCCAACAATGCCTCGGGCGAACACGCTCGAGTGGACCGTAACAACATAGGGGATGTTTTCCCGCTCAGCGATAGCTCTTGCCATGATGGCTCCCCACATTGTTGCTTTCGCGTGAATGATATCCGGCGGCCCGTGGACCGCCTTGTAGGCATCGTACATCTTCAGCGCTAACTTCTCATGGGATCGGACAAATGAACGGTAAATTGAGGGGATTCTGTGAAATGGACCAAGTTGGAACAACCGTTTGCTTGCTCGAACCACATTCAATTCATTTTCCACAGCCATTGCAATCGGTCGGCTTGGTCCAGTGAACCATGTTGCAGCTGGAAAGTGGTGAAAAATCGCATGAAGAACACCAACTTTGTGACCAATTTCTGCAAACATCTCGGCCTGCTCTCGAAAAAAAGTTCCCAAGAGCGGGGCCTCTGTACTCGGATACCAAGAAGGAATGAACAGGATATGGCGTTTCGTCAACGGCATCACCACTCATTCTGCACCCACCTGCGAACAGTACGCTCGTGGACATGCTTCCAGACCGCCAACCTTGTTAAAACGATTTCAATCCATTTGAGGTTAAGACTTCCCAAATCACAGTTGTGCAGGCTGAACCAGCCTGCTGAACATCACAGGAAATCGCTCGCTTCCAGTTCTATCAATCCAACAAGGGGGTTGGTTATTTAATGATGGAGCCAGTATCAACACCATGACAGAAAGTCCAGAAGGGGTCTCATTTTTCAAAAAATGGGTCATGAGGCAATACTGGAGGATGCAACAATCCCAGGCTGTCGTTAGTTTGTTGTTGTGGGGGACTACCATCACCCTGCTGGTTTGGCCTTTAATCAAATGGAGATTCACTGCAGAATGCACGTCGGGAGTTTGTATTTCCGATGATTTTTTTGGCATACCGAGTACGTACTTTGCACTTTCTGGCATCTTTCTCACCGTCATGTTAGCCGTCCTCACCATCGGATTTCTTTACGATCAAGTCTTCTCTCTTTGGACCGAGTGGCGAAATGTCGATATGGAGCGCAACCCCTTTGCAACCTATGCACTTGCCCCAATTTGGGTCATGACGATTGCATTACAAGCCGAGGTGTTGAAGCGCACGTCGCCTGATGACGAAGCCATGGTCAAGCAAGCTGAGTGGTGCCTTCGATGGTGTGAGGCATACACGGAAGGTGAAATGTTCGCTCGTGCTGTGCAACGCTGGGACAAAGATATGGGAGAGACGCCAACATTTTGGTTCACAAGCGATGAAGCGATGGAGCGGGCTCGACAAGCCTCCTTCGAGGATGAATCTTGAAAGAGGAACATCAAGGTACATCCAACACTGGAAATGTTTGCTTGTAGACAACCTCGCTGAAGTTTGAGCGATTTTCTTTCCGAAAAAGCACACATTGAAGAACAGTCCAATGCTACCGTTACCATGGTCCTCCCCTTTCGCCGAAAAGGCTCCGAGGGAGACGACGACACCAATGTGGATCTGGACATTGAGAACATCCTCGATGAAGCAGAAGGAGCGCCAGCACCCGTGATTGCTGAGCCACCCTCCGAAGAACCTCCTCAGGGTGAGGAAGAACTTGACGAACACCAAAAAATGCTCAACAGTGCCCTCACGGTCATTGATACGTGCATGGATTTGCGCCGTGGAGAAAACATTCTCATCGTTTGCGACCCGACAACCACCGACATAGGGCAAGCTCTCCATGACGCTGCGAGCATGCGGTCTGACCGAGTCCTGCTTGTCGTGATGCCAAAAGGTCGCCACCATGGAGAAGAGCCTCCCACACCCGTTTCCAATCTCATGCGCCAACAACAGGTCGTGATTGCCCCCACCAAGTATTCTCTGACGCACACGCGGGCTGTCCGTCAAGCCATCAAAGACGGCGCACGCGTTGCCACCATGCCTGGAATGACGATGGAGATGTTCACCGAGGGCGGTATGTCGGCAGATTTCAACATCATCAAGAAGAACATCGGTGAGATGAATGCGGTCCTTCGACGCAAGCGAATCGTCAATGTGAAGTCTGAAACCGGAACAAACGTGACGTTTGAGGTCAACTGGAGAGAGTGGAAACTTGACGACAACGGCGTATGCAACCGCCCACGGATGCTGACCAATCTCCCCGCTGGCAAAATCTTCACCCTCCCGAGGGAAGGCACGATGAACGGAACCATCGTGATTGACGGGTCATGGGATTCCGCTCTGGTTGACGAGCCCGTTGTCTTGCAAGTCGAGAACGGGCTTGTGGTGGATGTCAAAGGCGGGACGGCCGCTGCACAGATTCGGCAAACCTTTGGTGAGGCTGCGAAACGGCTCAAGAGCAAGGAACAAGAGAATGTATGGACGATTGCCGAATTCGGTTTTGGAATGAATCCTAATGCACGGTTGCTGGGCAATGTTCTGGAAGACGAAAAGCGGCTCGGCACGGCCTACTTTTCCATCGGTGACAACACAACGCTTGGTGGAACGGCTGCTGTGGGTATTCAGATATCAGGAGTCTTGGCCTCACCGAGTATTTGGCTTGATGAAACACCGCTTCTTGAAGGCGGGGCGTTCGTTGTGAACTGAAGATCAATATCCCAGATTCTGTTGTCCGCAAACCGGACAAAATCGCCAGTAGGGGTCCAAACCAATACCGCAACCACGGCAATGCACGCCTGAACGAATGGTTGGCTGGACAAGAGGTGCTTGCGGTTGTGGCCACCCCTGTTGCGGCTGTACGGGTTGTTGCCAGCCTTGCTGTTGAGGCTGCTGCCAACCTTGTTGTTGTTGGGGCTGCTGCTGCCAGCCTTGTTGTTGTTGAGGCAACGGTTGTGGACGCTGTTGCACAGGTGCGGGTGGCTGCTGCTGGGCTTGATTGGCGTTACCAAGGGGTCTTCTCACAGGCGCTACAGGCTTTGGTAGAGAGGCGGTCTTCTCCGCTGCTGGAGAAGCAATGAATTCCGAGAGTGAGACAACACCATCACCATCGGTGTCAGCCTCGGCGTGAAGTTCGGCCGCCTCTTCGACCGTGGTCCCCGTAGCCCGGGCAAGTTCTTCAACGTCCAACGCACCACTCCCGTCTTCATCGGCTGCGATGAAGTGTTCAGCTGCGCTGACAAATTCTTCTTCTTGTACGGGCTCTTCAACAGGCTCAACGATCTCTGGCTCTGGCGCAACGACCGGTTCGATTTCTGGCTCAAGTTCTAGACTAAACGCGCCCGAAAAGGCATCTTGGGTGGCCCTCGCAACGGCCCGCTCGTTTTCAACATTGACCACAGGTTCCTGTTCCACCGTTGGTTCAACATCGGGTAGAGCGACCGAAGTGGATGGAACAGGCAAGGGCGCAGGCGCCTCCACCGAAGGTTCCGGCATGGGCTCTGGCGAGGCAGTAGGGAGCGGCACAGATGGTTCACTCGGCTTCGCCGACTCAACCGTCTCGACCGGTGCGGGCGACGCTGGTTGAGCCGCTGGGGACGGGGTTTCAGGCAAGGAGGCGGTGTCTGGCACATCCACGGTGGCTGCTGCGGCAGAACCGCTTGCGAGCGTTGGAATAGGGAGCACGTGACCTGCAACATCCAAGGAGGCATCCAACTCTTGGTTGATAGCCACCAACTTAGGAATCGCATCAGCAGGATTCGCCAAGTAGCTCTCAAAGTTCGTAAGGTAGTTGAGGACTTCGGCGCCTGACCCCGTTTGTTGTGCTACGGCGAACAATTTCATCATCCGCATGGGGTCGGCAAGCCGTTCCAATTGTGTTCGTTGGTCCGCAGCGAGCGAATCAATCGCTTGACCACTGGTTTCTCCGCTTGAGTCGGGCAGGCCCAAGGCCTGGGCGAGCGGATCGGGCAGGCTCATCAAACCCAAATGCCCCGCAACGAGGTAGTAGATTTCACCGCCCTCACATTGCATCCGTTCACTGGCTGCCTCGAAATCAAAGTCTCCAGGGCGGAGAACAATGTCCGAAAGCAGTTCAAAAAATTGGACCATCGCTTGCTCGCGGGGCATGGCCATCATGGCGTGAAGGGTGTCTGAGGACGCCGTCACTCCGAAGTAGGCTGCTGCTTCGTCCACTTCAATGTCGGGTGTTCCGTCAGCCATTGTTTTCCCTCCCTTTCATTGCGACCGTTGACCCTCATTTAAGCACTCATGACGGATGTCAAGCACCTTTGTTTTTCGCAAGGTCACAAATTGCCCGTGATTGTTGTGCTGTCCAGCCCGTTTCTTGGAGTTGCATGAGCACCGTGCGCTCTTGCTCTCCGTCGGCGAAAGCCCCGACGACCCAATCAACGGCAGACGCTCTGTCCTCAGTTTGCCAATCCTCAAAGATGTCCAAATCAACCTGAATCTTAGCCTTCCTCACCTTGGTCGATGGCTGATCTTCCGTTGAGGTGACCGATTTTTTCTTGGCAACCTTCTGTGCCGGGGATTTCTTGCTGGCCACAGGGGCGGAGGTGCTACGCGGAGGTCCACCCGGCCCACGCTTGGGGGGCCCGGTTGCTTTTGCACCCGGAGGCCCGCCTGGACCGGCTCTGCTTGGCGGGGATGAGGGGCCTTTGGCCGGAGCCTTCGCTTGGGGTTTCGGCCGTTGTCGTTGTGGAGCAGCACGCTGTTTGTCCAATTGATCAAGGAAACTCTCTTCTTCATCGTCGTCGTCAAA
>Ga0181568_10000688_pt1 | contig 30429 bp, 21 predicted proteins | sample 101ome_20_FD_133758 | JGI IMG/M metagenome (GOLD analysis project Ga0181568, IMG submission 133758) | Coastal salt marsh microbial communities from the Groves Creek Marsh, Skidaway Island, Georgia - 101404AT metaG (megahit assembly) | ecosystem: Environmental > Aquatic > Marine > Intertidal...
TGATGGGAAACTAAAGATTGGCGGTTTTTTGAAATTCATGAATTGGCAATCTATCAGGAATGACACAACGATCCCTAGCGAGGATATTCAGAGGGACTCTGATTTTGAAGTTAAACCACTATCAGAAATTCAGCAAATGCTTCCTGTTCTAGTAAAAATAGCAATTTCGATAACAATTGTTTTAGTAATATTGTCATATTTTCAAGTGAATTACAGGTCAATTCTTGGATTTGTAAATTCATCATTAGCACTGTACATCCTATTCACCATCCTAATCTTAGCTCCTATAGGCTATCTCGGGGATTTTGATTTCACTTCGGGAATGGCAAATCAAGACAATGGAGAATCGACAGTACACCAATCATTTGATGGGTCTCCTGAGATGAAATTAGGTGAAAATTTAGAACTTAATTACATATTTATCATAGATGGTTATGATTTGGGATTAGTTAATACTTCCCAACTTACAGATGTAATTGAGAATGAACCAGGAGAAGGTCACCGCTCTTATTTCAAGATTGAAGGCAAAACAGGAATAACTTACAGCACATTCGTAACCGAATATCTTTGGGTTTGTGCATTGACTTTCGTTTCAATACCGTTATTTATGACACTCAGAGATTGGACGAAAATTAGCAAGCCTAAATCATTACATGACTAGGTTTGCTCAGGAATATCTCCGTTTAATGAATCAGGGTTATCTGGTAGAGGGCCCCATTCAGTTCGAGTTCTGTTTAATCCGAATCTCTTTGCCCAGATGAATTTCAAGTTCTTCCAACCATCTCCCCAAGTGTGTATCTCAGCTTCACCAACTCTAGGGCGGTATGGTACTGAAATTTCGATGGCTTTCTTCTTTCCTAGAACTCTCCTTGCAAGTATTTTCATTTCCTCAGAAAGCGGCATACCATCGTTGGTTGGTCTCATTTTTTCGTTATCAAAAATAGATTTTCTGAATACCCACATTCCTGATTGTGAGTCCTTAATACCATAGCCAAATGCTAATCTTGCATTAAACGATAACATCCAATTTCCAAATCCATGTAATCCTGACATTGAACCTTCTTCCGCTAATGTCAATCTATCACATGTTATGAAATCTAAATCTTCTTCAATTAATTTCTTGACCAAATCAGGAACTACTTCTGCAGGGTAGGTACAATCTGCATCCATTGTGACTATGATGTCTCCTTTAGCAACCACGAATCCGGTTCTGTATGCTCTTCCGTAGCCTTTTCTAGGTTCAAGATGAACTCTAACTCCTTTTTGTAGTGCGATTTCTCTTGTCTTATCACTTGAATTACCATCAACAATCATGATTTCTAATTCATCGCACCAGTCCTTTGGAATTGCATCAACGGTTGGGCCAAGCGCTTCTTCCTCATTTCTAGTTGGAAGAATGATGGTGACTGAGACAGGCAACTTGTCCGCCATACTCACTCGACAGAAACTTTCGTTTTGAAGCCACCTATACATTGAATTATTATGAAAGCGCCATAGTCGCTGTAATCGTTGGCCATGCATATTGCCATAGTTTCCGGTGAATATCCTCCTAGATGGGGAGGTATTGGGTCAGTGGTTTTCCATTTAGCAAGCCATTTAGTTCAACTAGGTCATGAAATTTCAATCATTACACGTTCCCACAAAGGAAAGATACCGACTCAGGAAGGGGTTGAGGTAATAGAAGTACCATGGGCTAAATTACCGATGGCATTCACCAGATCGTACGGAAAGAGCGCAATCAAAGCACTGAAGAGATTACATTCCAGAAAAAGTATTGATGTAATCAATGCTCATCTTCCATTGGTATCCTGGAAAAGAAAAGAATTCAGATGGTTAGAAGAAAATATTTCTCCGATTGTATCCTGCTTGCACGGTTCTTGGATTGGCGAGAGAGAAGGGGTAAAAAGAGCGGCGGCTGCAAGAGAATCTGCTACTTGGAAAAACCCTAACGACTTAGCAATTTTAACCACTGCTGGATATTATGCAGGGTATGAAAGAGCTGGAGTACTAGAATCAACAATTTGTGTAGCAAATTCTCAATCTACATTAAAAGAATTCAAAAGATGGTATAATCCAGATGAAAATTTTGATTGTGAAGTTGTATTATGGGGTTGTGACCATAAAGTGTTCAGGCCTCCAAATATTGATGATGAATCTGAGCAATTATTACATGAGAAAATAAGGATAGATTATTCATGTGGAGACGAACCTGCCCTGAATTATTCTAACGAGACCTCAACTCCAATGTTATTGGCTGTTGGTCGTTTAGTGGCACGAAAAGGATACATGACTCTACTTCGAGCATTCCCAGAAATTCTAGCATCTAATCCGAATGCGAAATTGGTAATTGTCGGAAGAGGCCACATGAAAAAGAGCATGGAAAAAGCAGCAAAGAAATTAGGAGTTTCTGAATCTATTTTTATTCAAAGTAGCCTTTCATTCGATGAATTGTCTCAACATTTTAGGTCCGCGGATTTAGTGATATATCCTTCATATTACGAAGGTCAAGGCTTGATTCCGTTAGAATCTCTAGCAAGTGGAACGCCTGTAGCGACGGTTGACCAAGAACCATTAACTGAAATGATTGACGAAACTGTCGGTGGTTTATTCAAGCGAGGTGACCCTGCTGATTTAGCTCGGTGTGTCAATGATATGTTGTCCTCTGATGAAACTCAGAAAAAGGCTATCTTAGGGCGCAATAGCGTATTAGAAAAGTACACCTATGAGCATAATGCTTCGGACTATGAGAGAATATTCAAGCGTGCTATTTCCAAAAAATCCCAATAACGAATAATCGTTGTTTTCAAAACTGAACCCTATCATGCGTAGCCATGCGGGGCTGTAAATTGCTTGCAATTTTCCTCGCGATATCGCTTCTTTCTTTCGCTCCAATCGCACAAGCAGACAATGATGCTAATTCTGCAAACGGTTTGATAAACGGCGTTTCATCTAACGGTTATGTTTGCTCAAATGATGGATGCGCTCCTACTGATGAAACCGATTGGTGGAAGATTTATGGCTACAAAGGAGACATAGTTCAGATTGGATTTTCGGGCTCGATGAACAATCCCGCATGGTGGTGTCCTGGTGACGGATGGGAAGCAGATTTCTCGATTCACGACTCATCTGGATCGCAACTCTCAATACAAGCCCTAGACGATTCAAGTTCCTCTACTACATTGTCAACAACACTTTCTTCAGCAGGTTGGGTTTATGCGAAGATTAAAGGAAAAAATTCATGGTGCAATGATGGATTAGATTACACTCTAACTCCATCCATAAATCAGGCAAATAGAGATACTGATGAAGACGGATTTATCGATACAGACGATGCGTGTGATTTGGTTCCAGGTACTTCTACTAACGATAGAAAAGGTTGCCCAGATCAAGATTTAGATGGTTGGTCTGACCCAGATGGAGGCTGGGGTCCAAACAATGGTGCAGACGCATTCCCAACAACTCCAAGTCAGTGGCTAGACTCTGACAATGATGGCTATGGAGATAATCTCAACGGGTTTCAAGGAGATCATTGTCCATACAGAAGAGGATATTCATCTGAAGACCGTTTTGGTTGTCTAGATTCAGATGGCGACGGCTGGTCAGATGAGGACCCTGGTGGCTTGGACGGAGTGGAAGCTTGGTACGCACATCCTATTGGAATGGGAGATGCTTTCCCGTTCGAGGCCAGTCAATGGAATGATACAGATTCAGATGGATATGGCGACAATTGGGCTAACGGGAATTGGAATGAGACAAGGGAAAATTGGTCAATAGGAATTTGGTATGAAAATGCTAGTGAACCAGATTCATGTCCTTTTATTACTGGATATTCTAACCAAGACAGATTTGGTTGTCCGGATACAGATTCTGATGGCTGGTCCGACCCAGATTTGAATTGGACCTCTAGAGAGGGTGCTGATGCATTCCCTGAAAACCCTACTCAATGGGCAGATAGGGATGGAGATGGTTGGGGGGATAACCAGTCTGAAGGAGCTTTACAAGTAGACGATTTCCCAGATAATCCAACTCAATGGCTGGATACGGATGGAGATGGCTGGGGAGACAATCAATCATATGGAGCAACACAAGTAGATGATTTCCCTCTTGTTCCTAGTCAGTATAAGGATACAGATGGCGATGGCTATGGTGACAATATTACCGGATTTGAAGCAGATGTTTGCCCCAATAGCAGTGTGGAAGAAGTCGAAAGTGGCTGGATAAGTTGGGCGGATAGACTTGGATGCCTTGATTCAGACATGGACGGATATTCTAATCCAGATACATGGTGGGTTGCCCATCCAAACGGTTTTGCGGATGCATTCCCAGATGATTTAAGTCAGTGGCACGATACAGATAGCGATGGTTATGGAGATAATTCAGAGTATTTTGATGGAGAAACATGGCGAGAAGCATGGCGTCCTGACGGATGTGTTGCTACTGCTGGTGAGTCTACTATGGACAGATGGGGTTGTCCCGATTTCGATAGCGACGGTTGGTCTGACCCAACAACGCATTGGTTAGCAAGTCCAGGTGGGATAGCAGATGCTTGGCCAGAAGACGAAACTCAATGGCATGACAGGGATGGTGACGGCAGAGGAGATAACCCGGTTGGAACCACTGCAGATATCTGTCCGGATACGCCAGGTACGTCACTTGGTCCAACAGCTGGAGGTGACCGTTGGGGCTGTGCGGATACCGATGGTGATGGTTGGTCTGACCTAGGTGATGCTTTCCCGCACGAACCTACTCAATGGCGTGATTCAGATGGTGACAAATTCGGTGACAACTCAGAAGGACATGAAGGAGATTCATGTCCAAATGAAAGAGGAAACTCGTTCTTCGACAGGCTTGGTTGTAGAGACTCTGATGGCGATGGCTGGTCCGACCCAACCCAAAATTGGCCAGCATCTCCTTGGGGAGTTGCAGATGCTTTCCCTACCGATAGACTGCAATGGGAAGATAGCGACGAAGATGGATTTGGCGATGTCCCTATGGGTGCAAAGAGAGATGATTGCCCCGAAGTTAGTGGAACCTCAACCAAAGACCTCCAAGGCTGTCCAGATGCTGATGGGGATGGGTGGTCAGATGAATACGGCGGTTGGTCAGCAGCGATTGCAACCTTGGGTGAGAACCCAGCCGGAAGTTGGATCACATATCTCGCTCTTGGCTTGGTAATGTTCATTTCTTCAGGCCTTGCAATAGCATTGCGTTCGTCAAAATCTGCAGATTCATTTGTTCGAGAAATTGGAGGAAATAGACAGGGAGGTGAAGGCAATGCGTAATTGGCTAGTGTTGATTCTAATTATGACAAGCACCTTTTCACTATCCGCAAGCGCGGAGATGGATGATGACCCATTTACTTCCGAAGGCCTCAATTTGGTTGCTATCAGAAATGATACATTAGATTCAAATCAAGACGGTATGATGGATGCGGTTAGGGTTGTAATTGTAATCAATTCAACTCAAGGCGACGTAGATTTACTTCTAACATTGATTGGAGACCATCAAGGTATCTCAGTTAAGGAAGATTTGTTCATTCATGTTGAGAATCAAGAAAATGCAACCTTAACTTACGATTCATGGGTTGAAGGGGAACACTATCTGGCTTTGGAAATCAGCGATTCAGAAGGTAGGCTCCTGAAATCTATCAACATTGGATTTTTCGACCTAAGTCCAGCCTTGAAGATACCTCACATCGATTTACAACTCTCTGGAAATCAGGTAATGGAAACTGGTGATGAATGTCAAATAACTAGAGAATTCTATGATGAGACCGGGCCTAGGTGGGGATATTCTGGTACAAGGTCGATTACTGGAACACCATTCAAGGTACTAGATTCAGATGTAGCGCTTGACTGTAGCCACTGGCCCGCTGGCAATTACGAAATAACAGAAACATACCAAAACGGATTAGGTCAAACCACTTCAGATGTATTGGAGATAAGAATTGACAACAAACCACCGCCGAAATTCAAAATTTCCTTGAGTGGAGATGGTGACCTAACCAACACACCTTGTACAATTTCTCATATCCCTGAAGAAAATGAAAACCACGATACATTTGCCAAGCAATGGATAATTTCTCCATCTATGGGAGTGATGGGAAATACGAGTTATATTGATTGTTCAAATTGGCAACCTGGCGTGTACAAAATTCTGTTAACAGTCACAAATTCAGAAGAGATAAGCACAACTGAAGGTGAAATGCTGATTAGATTGACCGATGGCACTAACGAGGTTGAAAATTCTGATGCGCCTACAATTTCAAAAGGACAAAACACCGCAACGACAAAAGTTGGATTCTATGGAGTGATCGGAATCTCTTTGTTGATGGGAATAATTGTCTTCGTAATAATGTCAAGAGGTCGTGCGGACGAACTTCTCTCTGGGATTATTGGTGAAGAGGTACAACCAGATTCGGAAGGCCTACCTACTCATGTAGATGAAAGCGGAATACTTTGGAGAAGACATGCTGATGGTGAGTTAGATTGGTGGGACCGTCTAACCGATTCATGGAAGAGGTGGTAATCTGCTACGTGATATTGCCTTTTGGACAATGTTAGTAAGCGGAATTTCACTTTTATTTGTAATAATCAGAATTGCTTGGGACAAGTACAAATCAGTTAAAATCGAAAATCCAGAACTTGATAGGGAATGGGTCTCGGATTGTGCTAAACTTACCACAGCGACTTACAAAGGTAGCACTGTAAATCTAAAAAATGTTAGAGATTTTACTTGGCTAAGTAAAAGAGAGCATGATAACAAATGGAGCAATCTTGAGGTAAAACTCGACGATATTGTCGATTTATGGTTCGTAATTGACCATTTCCACAAAATAAGAGGCATGGCTCACACAATGCTGACTTTTGAATTCAAGGATGGGCAATACATTACCTTCTCATTCGAGACTAGGAGGGAAGTCGGAGAAAGGTACAATCCTTGGAACGGCTTATGGAGAGCATATGAGTTGTATCTACTCGTAGCTACCGAATCAGATGCTTTGCACCTTAGGACCAATATCAGGGGTAATAAGGTCCATCTTTTCAGAGTTCAGGCTCCACCAGGAAAAGACAAGGCACTGTTCAATGCCCTTTGTGATAGAGCGAACCAACTGGCAGAGAAGCCAGAATGGTATCACACTATTTCCAAGACATGCACCACGTCAATTGTTGACCAGGTTAATCTGATCACTCCCGGTAGAATACCAAAAATGTGGAGAACTCTACTTCCGGGGCATTCAGCAAGGGCTGCTTGGAAATTAAAATTGATAGAAGATTGGGGTGGATACGAATCAACTCTTGAGGCTTCGAGGGTCGATATTAGGGCAAAGAAATGGAATGGAAAAGAAGATTTTTCCAGTTTCATTCGTGCCCATTTTCCTCCCAAATGAACAAAAGGTCGCCCTTTGATTTAGTGATTTCAACCACTCGATTTTTTACTCTGTTTCCTAGTCCTAATGTGCCTGTTTCTAAGTTCTGATTTTTTAGTTCAAATTCGGTTCCACTAATCGTCACCGATTCAACAATGCCGAATGCAAATAGCGCACAATTTGACTCCGTATTTAGATTCATTTTAAGGCCAGAATCTGGTACTCTACACGCTCTCCATCCATCGAAATATAGAATTGCATCAGACTTGGTTTCAAACAAAGAAGTGAATGCTCCGATCCTGTGGTCGAGTCGTCCGCCATCTATTCCAAAAACCGTGGTTACTTTGTACTTTGAAAGAGCCTTAGATAGATCGGAATTATCTTGAGATTCATCCTTGAATAAACCCTTAGAATTTTTGATGCTATCCATGTCTCCAATAACCTCATGCCAACCATCGAATCTATCAGCAGCCCCATCTAATGCGATGACAAAATCTGAATTGAATAATAGGTCATGGAAGAGTTGATTTTCTTCCCAATGGCCATTCCCAACAACTAGGATTTTTTCGCCCATGTTTATCCCAGAAAGTTTGATTTTTCAAGCAGTTTGGTTAGGAGAAAAATAACGGCCCCCTTAAGGGGGCCGAAAAAGCATTTGTTGGCAATAGTTTTGTAGGTTAGGGAACCTGACTGAGTCATGCCTCGGCAGAATCGCAAAATTCCAATTGCGGTTTTTGCTTTATTTTTGATTCAATTACTGTCTCCAATGGCTCTCGATTTTGCAACTTCAATCAGTCTAAGTGATGGCGCGAAATCGAACACAGTTGGCTTTTCATCAGGTTCTGGGCATGAATTAGCTGGCGACTCAATATCCGTGGACGGTAAGAGTTGGAATGTGAGGGGAGAATCGATTTTAGATTTCTGGAATTTAGAAAGTCAAGGAATTTCTAGCAACAAGCCAGTAGATTTGTTTGTCAGTGATGATGGAATTGGATATGGTTGTTCTATTAATGGCTCTCAAATCAACATGCATACCTTACACCTAAACGGCAGTTTTGACACTTTGGAGATTGAAACTCTTCAAGGAGCAGATGTCCCAGATGAATGTGCAATTTCAGTTGCAGACCAACATAGAATTCAAGTTGCCTACAACGTTGGTGATGATTTGCGTTTAGCAAGACTAGCGGAGAAGAATGTAGTCTACCAACAAAGAACATGGCATTTGAGAACCATCGTAGAAGATGTTTTTTCTGAAGGCCTCAAATTAGAATTTGATTCAGAATACAGGACGCATATTTTGTTCAAAGATTCTGATATGGCATTGAGGCATGTATGGTTCAACAAAGCATTCTGGAACCAAACTATACTCGACCAAGGTCCAGTTGGCGGAGATATTGAAATCAAAATCGATGAAAATGATTGGTTCCATGTAGTCTACACTCACACCTCTGAAGGGGAATTAAGACTGTTAAAGTTCAATGAAACTCAAGAGGTTAGACAAATATTGGCCCGAAGTACCACAATTGGAGAAGCAATAGGAATGGATTTGGATTCAAACAACATAGAGCAGATAGTTTACTCAAAATCAGACGGAATGGGTAATAATTCAATATCACTACTTCGCAGTTTGGTTGGAAAAGATACTGGAAGATTAGAACCTGCTCCAAAATACCAAATTCAGTACGATGACGATTCTCCTGAAGGAACAATCGTTTCAGGCGATTTCAATGGAGATGGAAAATCGGATTTAGCTTATTCAGATCCTGTAGGCAATGGAACAATTTCAATTCACTACGGCTCATCTGCCGGAATAAATTCCAATGCTGATGATATGCTAGTAGGTTTATTCAGTAATTCGAATCTTGGAACAGGACTCGCTGCTGGAGATTTCAACTGTGATGGATTCGATGACCTAGCATCTAGCGAGCCAGGTAATTCAGTTAACAATTCAGGACATGTTTCAATAAGATTGGGAACAAGCGCCGGCATCGATTCTAATGAGTGGTGGTCAATGAATGGAAGCGAACAAGACTTCCTAGGTTGGTCCTTGACATCTTTAGGAGATGTAGAATCCGATGGTTGTACTGATTTGGCAGTTGTTTCAAGCAAAACCATTGTTGAAAACATTCCAGCAACTCTGTCCCAAATAGGTTTAATCATGATATTGCAGGGTAATTCAACAACAATGATACACCAAGCAAATATTACTCAATCCGATTACGGTCCAATGTTTGGTAGACAAATCGCAGCGGGAGGAGACGTAAATGGAGACGGTTATCTCGATATGGTAGTCTCTAACACTGGGACTGAAGATTCCCCAACAGGTTATTCTAGCATTGAGTTCTTCCACGGTGATGCAAATGGAATAAACACAACTGCAATCAACACGTTCTCAATTGCAACTCAAGGAAGACTGTACGGCGTTTCAATGGCCTTTGTCGGTGATGTAGAAGGCGATGGATTCGATGACATCATCGTAAGTGAACTATATGCAGATACAGGATTATACCATTCTGGAAAGGTACACATGTGGTCTGGTTCGGAGAATGGTTCGGCTACGAGTTGGAGTACCAAGGGTTCATTCTCAAATGCTTTACTTGGGTCGAATATTGCACCCGCTGGAGACATTAACGAAGATGGTTATGATGATTTCATGTTAGTTTCACCAACTGCCCAAAAATCTGGTAAAATTGAGTTATACCTTGGTTCAGCAAACGGGCCAAGAACCGATATCCAAACAATAGCTCAAGGGGATGCACAGGAGTACGTTGGAGTCAACATTATCTCAGGAATCGATGTTGATGGCGATGGTATGAATGAGATTCTTTATTCGGAAAGAGACCTGACACAAGGTGAAGATTTCGCACCAATTTTGTCATTAGTTTCGGAAAGAGATTGGGAATTCGTAGAATTTGATTTCGATAATCCTGTGGCCGAATTAGAGTTGTTTACACCACTAAGAGGGTCTCCATCAATTATGACAATTTTAGAGGATAACAAAATATCGATGACAGATTTCATCATCGACGGCACACCATCTGGAAGATGGGATACTAGAGAGTTGGGAACTGTTAGTGACGCTAGTTTTGGAATTTCTAATTCAGGTTATCCAATCGTATTATTGCAATCCAATAATGAAATAAAAACGCTGACTGTTGAAGGCCATACTGGACTTGATTTTACATTAAACACAGGTACAGGATTAGGTAAGAACATGGACACTACCCTTGATTCTGATGGATACTTACGATTTGGACATTATACCCCTTCATTTTCATCGATTTTCTACACGAATGAACTTTCCAACGGATTTGCCACTACAACTACGATTGTAAGTTCGGTTAACGTTGTACACCCAATCGATATTTTCGTTGATTCAAGTGATGAAAGCAGATTGGTATATGTTGAATCCTCGGGAGAAGTCCACCTGATGAGTTCAGGCTCATCTTGGACAGATGAAACAATATCTAATACAAGCATTGGATATGATTTTGATAGCATTTGGACATCTGGTGACGAACTAATGTATGCCCAGATCTCAGAAGTAAGTGGCATCAAGACATTACAAGTTGTCAAGCACAATTCGACAAATACTACCTTTTCAAACATAACAGCTGCTAATCTAACATCAGAGTTTGAAATTGGATTAGTAGGTGACCAAATCGTGGTATCTCTGATTGATGGTGGCCGAATGAAAATCTTTGAATCTAATTTAACCGGAGGTAATTGGACTGAAGTTGCAGATTCTTGGATGCTAGGTGAAACTAGTGGGTTTACGCTAGAAATGAGCGGTAATGTTGTATTATTCGACGCTAATAATTCCGTTCAAGGTTTCATGATAAGAAATTCAACAGGTTCATGGAATCAGCAATCTGCTTCGATTCCAGATACTAATTCAAGTATCGAATTTTTGGTGGATGGAGATAGATGGCACGTCACTTCAACAAATGATAACAACCTAATGGTTTGGACCACTGGAATTGTTGAGGATATGCTCAGTCCAACAACCTCGGTAATCTTCCCTGCAGTAGAAACATACGATCCAATTCCAATAGATTCAGCAGGTGGGAAACTTATGCTGTCTTATTCTCAAACTCTTGCTAACAGTTTCAAGACGATGAGGTTGATTGCAGACCAGGATAAAGATTTGATACCAGACATTCATGATGACATGTCAACAACTCCTAACCAGTGGAAAGATACGGATTCAGATGGCTATGGAGACAATCCAGATGGTGCATCACCTGATGCATGTGTTTCAACCTTCGGAACATCATCCATTGAAAACTTGGGCTGCACTGACTTCGATGATGACGGATGGTCTGATGCAACAGATGATTGTGCAAATGAAGATGGTACCTCGTGGTGGGGAAGGTTCGGTTGTGATGATGTTGACCAAGATGGATGGTCAGATAATGGAGTAACTTTCGTTGGTGGTGACAGATACCCAACTAACTGGAAACAAGCATTGGATTCCGACGGTGATACATACGGTGATAATCACGGTCCAGATTGCTGTGATGTCATCGTTCTTGGGGAATTGGAATCAAGTACTCCAGATGTTTTCCCATACAACAGGAAACAATGGGAAGATGATGATAACGACGGATACGGAGATAACGAATCTGACCAAGAAACTGGTGACAAATGTTGGTGGGTGCAAGGATTCTCTTGGAGAGATAGGCTTGGTTGTGTAGATTCTGATGGAGATGGCGCATCGGATCCATCCGACTTTGGAACTTTCAGAGAATGGACTGAAGAAGACGGAGCTGATTGGTGGCCACAAGACCCTACTCAATGGGCCGATTCAGACCTAGATGGATTCGGTGACAATTCATCCGATGATGCAACACTTCCAGATAAATTCCCTACTAACCCTTCAGCAGCTAATGATACAGATAACGATGGATATCCAAATAATTGGACTGCACTCGAGAACGGAACCAATCGAGGAGGATTATTCCTCGACAATTGTCCTAACGTGGTAGGAAATTCCACTAGCGCAATGGATGGGTCAGGTAATTTGGTTCCCTACTATGGCTGCATCGATAGTGACGGTGATGGCCGTGAAGATGGTTCAGATGATTTCCCACTTGACCCTACACAAGTCGCCGACACAGATGGCGATGGTTGGGGAGATAATCAAAATGGAAACGACCCTGATGCTTGTCCATATGATGCCGGAGTAATCAACGGCACAAAACCAAACGGAGACCCTGGTGTTGGTTGTCCAATTGTTGGAGAAGAGTCCGATTATGACAACGACGGTATTCCTGATGATTATGATGATTGTAATAATACCGAAGCAGGTCATAGTGTAGATGAAATTGGTTGTTCAGAATATCAAAAAGACGATGACCAAGATGGTGTGTCTAACGCTGAGGATTCCTGCCCTGAAACACCAATTTCTGAATTAGCCGATGACATTGGATGTTCAGATTCGCAACGAGATACCGATACAGACGGTGACGGCATAACAGATCCATTTGACAAATGTCCAGGGACAGAACAAGACCTCATGATTGATTTAGATGGATGCGCATTAAACCAACTGGACAGTGATAACGATGGTGTCACCGATAACTTGGACCTATGTCCAGATACAGAAGAAGATATGCCGGTTCTTTCAAACGGTTGTTTAGATGAAACTGCCCTGTTGGAAGACATAGATGGAGACGGCTACAAAGGTCCATACACGTACTATCCTGACAATGGAACCCATGTGGGAGATGCTTTCCCGCTGGATTCATCACAATGGGAAGATAGAGATGGGGATGGTTATGGTGATTCTATTTCAGGTAATAATTCTGATTTCTGTCCTGATGAATTTGGTAATTCAACGAAGAAAGGTAAACTTGGCTGTATCGATACAGATGGAGATGGGTACAGAGATATCGGTGATGATAAATTCCCAACCGAGCCAACTCAATGGGATGATAACGATTTAGATGGCTGGGGAGATAACCCTGATGGAAGAGATCCTGACCAATGTTTGGGAACAAGTACTGCCGGAGATTATACCGCTCAAGCAAGAGCTAATTTCGGTTGTGCAGATTATCAATCAGATAGTGACGGAGATGGTGTCACTGATGACATTGATGCATGTATGAATACTGAGCCAGGAGTTCCAGTCTACCCAAGTGGCTGTAAGATGGTCATCGAAGAAACCGATGACGGTGATGCACAGTTAATCATGGGAATGGAACCAATGATGTTCTACATTGCAGCAGGAGGCGGAGGATTATTCGCAATCCTGTTGATTGTTTTCGTCGTTTCTAAACTAAGAGGCGGAGGATCTAGTGATGATTGGTTCGATGATGACGATGATGACGACGATTATTACGACGATGATGATGAAGACGATTTCATGGCAGGAATCCTAGGTGGAGGGCAATCTAGAGGGCCACCACGCTCTGGAGGACCTGCATCAGGCCCATCAAGAGGTCCTTCAGGAGCAGGTCCTTCTCGAGGACCTCCGGGAGTTGGCCCATCGAGTGGCCCAAGTAGGGGGCCACCTGGAGCAGGACCTTCACGAGGGCCACCAGGAGCCGGTCCGTCACGAGGGCCACCAGGAGCAGCACCACCTACAGGCAGGCCACCATCTGGTCCAACAATGCCAGACCCAAGAGGCCCTGCCAGAGGAAAGAAGGTGTCGAAGCGCAAACCGATTGGGAAACCAGCAGTCGAAATTGACCCTGACCTGTTTTCAAATGACGAGATAGGAGATAGAGATGCTGCCATAGATTGGACAAAGGGTGCACTAAAAGGCGGAGAAAATGAGAGAAGCATTCTGATGCAATTACAAACAACAGGATGGTCTGCACCTCAGTCAAGAGCTATTATTGAATTATCAAAAAGGTGATTTTCTTTAAACATCACACTCAAAAACTGTAAGAAATTGGGCCGGAAAGAGGAGAGGAAAATGTCAACTAATGCTGCAGATGTTTCGATGCCAGAAGGTATTGAAGTTGACGAAGCAGCAGCATATTTTGGTGTTTTCGAATCATCTGATGCGCTCCATCAAATGATGGAGATGGAACGCTATGAAGCGTATGAAAGATTTTTCCAACTAGTTTCAGATTTGGTTTTGAAACCAGGAGATTTCGATTTTGAGGAAGCAAGTCAAAGATTGAATTGTGAGGGTGGAGAAATTTATTTCTTGGTAGCAGGCCATTTAGGTGTAATGTCTCTTCCAGAAAAACTTCTATTAGAAATAGAAGAAGGTCAATTCAGTTCTGAGGAAGCATCAAAAATTAACGATCTGGTTGACCCTATGCGCTTGATGAAATTATTTGCAATAGCATCTCAAACCGGTGGAGATGGAGAGACTACAAAATATGTAAAAGGGATAGAAAACTTATTTTCTAATCCATCCGGAAACAAAGAATCCTTAATCAAATTAGCACAAGAATTCCAAGGAGCATTCGATGTTGCAGGGCACGTCACTCCCATACCTAGCCTCGCTAGCCCAAGCGCGCAAGCTAAGGAGGTTGAAGTATCAATCATCACTCCAGTATCTGAGCCAATACCTGAGGCTGCAAAATCCGAACCTGCACCTCCTCCAGTTGTAGAGGCAACTCCGGAACCAGTGGTTGAAGAAACAGTCCCTCTCCCTATGGAAGTCGAAGAAGAGGCCATTCCTCTTCCTAAACTTGAACCTGTGAAAGTTGAAGAAGATACTAGAAAAGAATCTGAGAAAACCGAAGATGCGTTTTCCGGGGCATTCGCAGTCATGGCTCCAGAACCGGAACCGGAACCGGAACCAGAACCTGAACCGGAACCGGAACCTGAACCTGAACCTGAACTAGAACCAGAACCTGAACCTGAACCTGAACCAGAACCCGAAGAAGAAGAGTCACTGGAAGAAGCCTTTGCTGCTGCAGATACGGATAATAGCGGCGGACTATCAATTCAAGAAGTTGCAGATGCAACGGGATTAGATATCGATGAGGCTGCTAAATTACATGCTGAAGCGGATGTAGATGGTGATGGTCAAGTCACGCTTGAAGAATTAAAATCAAGACCTGAAGTTGCAGAAAAGATGGCTCTGCCAAAACCAGTCAAACCAATTAGGTCAGGAATTCAACCTCAGCAACAACCTGCACAACAAACACAGGTAAACCAACAACAACATTGGCAACAACAGCAACAGCAGCAACAGTGGCAACAACAGCAACAGCAGCAACAGCAGCAACAACAGCAACAGTGGCAACAGCAGCAACAACAGCAGCAATGGCAACAGCAACAGTGGCAACAACAGCAACAACAACAAAACTGGAATCAAATGCAGCCGATTCAACCGACTATAAGGTCAGGATTCCACTGCAGAGGTTGTAGAATTGGACTAGATCTTAGCTGGAGATTTTGTCCTATTTGTGGAACACAAAACAGATAATCAGCCAATAAATTCGCCATTATCAAGTAATTGGGAATCATCTAACCAAACAGATGGTTTGGTAATTACTCCTGGAATGTGAATGCCAACGGAAGCAGTTCCTCCAAGACTAGTATTATCTCCGATTGAAAAGTAGCAAGTTCCTTGTCTCTTTTCGTCTTCTAGAACATGCCCAGTCAGTCTAGCATTAGGATTCATACCAAAGCCAAATTCAGCCACAGTCCAAACCGATTCTCTATCTCTTGACCTAAGTCTTGAAGCTGCTTCTCCAAATTGTTGACGTATTTGTGCAGCGGTTGAATCACCCTTTATGTCAATAACTATTCCATTTTCAATCGTCAATTCAAGAGGCTCTTCTAATAATGTCGATTCCCAAGTTCCATCGATTACAATCGTGCCATTCATCGTGCCTTCTTTTGGCATAACGAATGCCTTTCCTGCAGGAAGGTTTGTAATCATCCTAGGACGATTACATATTCCGTTATCATCCAGTTTCCAATCTTTTGAAGATATTTCAAACTCGACATCGGTTCCATTAGAATCTTTTACGTGTACCAATTTCTTTCTTCTTAGAACTCCAGAAAGATTTGACAGATTTTTCTTTATTTCCTCAAAATCTGCTGTCATTCCACCATTGATGAACATCTCATTTGTTAGGCCAGGCATTGTGGCGACCCTTGCTCCTTCTTTTAGAGCAGTTCTTATCGCTCTAGTATGGGTAAGGGAATATCTTGTTGGAGCGATAACAATCTGTTGTTGTCGCATTAGGTTTGCTACAGGTGATGGTGGCTCCTCTCCGTGGTGTCTGCCTTTTGGCATAACTATCAATAGAACTCTTTCGGATCTCTCTGTTGCGGTTTGGTGTAATGCTTGCCCGATTTCCCCGGTTGTAGGGTCACAAACTATTAGCACATTTTCTCCTCTTCTAATGTCCATGCATGTATGAGTGACTTGTTTTGCTGACTCTAACAAATCTTCGATTTTGATTTTGTCAGAATCTTCGATAATCGTCTCGTTTTCTTCAGGTTCTTCTTCCTCGACGACTTCAGATAATTCTTGGTCTTCTTCAATCACCTCATCCGCTTTCTTTCGGCGGAATGGTGAGGCCATAAAACACCGAGTAGTTACTAGAACTTCAATTTGTGCTTTTTTGAACAAACGTTGAAGTGTGATTAATTATCCCGAAATTTATGGAAGCCAAAGCAGAATTCATGTCACAGGTTAATGATTTATACAAATTTCAAGCAATTCAAGGCCACTTGGGTTGGGACCAAGAAACAATAATGCCGGCCAAAGGAGCCAAAGCAAGAGGAGAGATACTCGCTTGGTTAGCAAGTCAAAGGCATGAGAAGTTGATAGACCCAAATTTTGGAAAAGTGATTTCTGAATTAGAATCTGAGGATTTAGACCAATTTTTAGCGGCGAATGTCAAAGAAATGCGAAGGAAATACGATGAGGCAGTAAAAATCCCTACGGAATTCGTAGCTGAATTTACAAAAACAAGAAGTGAAGCCCTGATCGCTTGGCAACAAGCACGTAAAGAGAGCGATTTCTCTTTATTTTCTTCCCATCTAGAAAAATTAATTTCAATGACTAGAGAGAAAATCGAATATCTTGGGTGTGAAGATACTCCATATGATGTTCTTTTAGATGAATATGAAGTTGGAATGAAGGTTAGTGATTATGACCCATTATTTGCAGAATTGAAAGAAAGACTTGTACCTCTACTGAGCAAAATTATGGATTCAGATATCGATATCCCACGCCTGCCTGATAGTCTCAATTTTGCAGAGAAAAAGCAACAAAAGTTCTGTAATGAAGTCTCCAGGGCAATGGGATTCGATTTTGATGCTGGAAGAATGGATATCTCAACTCATCCATTCTGTGCTGGCCTATGGCCCGGAGATACCAGATTTACCACTAGATTCGATGAGAAAGATCCATTCTCATGTTTGTATGCAGTGATGCATGAATCTGGACATGGATTGTATGAACAAGGTCTTCCTTTTGAGCAATCATTTTCACCAGCAGGTGGTGCTGTCTCTCTAGGAGTTCATGAATCACAAAGTAGGTTCTGGGAGAATCAAATTGGTCGAACATCTTCGTTTTGGAAGGTTGCGTTGCCATGGTTCAAAAAAGAATTCCCAGAGTGCCCTGATTGGGATAGCGAGACGCTAGATTTGATTGCAAACGAGGTCAAACCAGATTATATCAGAGTTGAAGCCGATGAAATTACTTACAACCTTCACATCATGATAAGATACGAAATTGAGAAGAAAATTTTCAATGAAAATCTACCTGTGGAAGAAATTCCATCTCTTTGGAATTCAATGATGAAAGATTGGTTTGGCATTGAAGTTCCAAATGATGCATTAGGTTGTTTACAAGATATCCATTGGTCAATGGGCGCATTCGGGTACTTCCCAACTTACACTCTTGGTAATCTGTATGCTGCGCAACTATTGGATGCAATGCAGAAAGAGTTAGGAGATATCGATGAAATCATTTCATCAGGTGATTGGAGTTCAATGTTGACATGGCTAAGAGAAAATATCCACTCTAAGGGTTCTATATTGGAGCCATCGCAATTGATTGAATCAGCGACAGGATCTCCACCTAGTCCTGAACCATTCCTCAATTATGTTGAGGAAAAGTATTCAAAATTATACAAGTTGTGATTACTCTTCTTCCTTCATTACTTTGCTCTGAAGTTTGGTTAACATACTTGTTAATTCAGCTATCGCATCATTCAGGTCACCAGTTCTATCATCTTCATAATCAGTCCCGAATGTCATTCCGAGTAATGTTATCATCGCACCAGATAACATTACAACTGCAGACATGTACAAGTCTTTTAGGGAGATTTGATCGGCATTTGCTATCATTACTCCCCAGATTGCGCCAGAAGCAAAAATCAGCAAACCAAGTACGATTTGTTGATGTCCAGGGCCAAGTTTTTCTTCAAGGTTACTCATGTTATTCCTCGTTAGTGGAATTACCTATGTGTAAAAAACTTAGCGGAAAAATTACCAAAATAAATGCTAATTTCAATTCCACGGCATCATTACCAATGCCTCACCAACATCTCCCGGCGAGACTAGGGTTTTTCCTTTGGGTCCAGTGACATCATTTCTCTCAAATACTGGTATTCCTGCAACGACAGTGAGATTTGCCCAACCTACTAGGTTTCGACCATCGAAAGGATTCCATCCAACACGCGACCAAGAATTTTCATCTCTAACAGTAATTTCAGTATCCATGTCGACTACTACAACATCACCATCGTATCCAACTTCTAACAATCCTTTGCCTACCATCTGGTATGCCTCAGCAACATTTGTGCTCATCCATTTGGCGACTTGTTCGATTGTACATTTTCCATTTTTCGCATGGGTCAACAAAACTGCCATGGAAGTCTCAACACCTGGCATTCCCGATGATGAATCTGGCCACCCCTTGGCTTTGTCCTCAAGCGTGTGTGGTGCATGGTCTGTAGCAATACAGCATATTGTCCCATCGAGTAATCGATTCCATAGAATTTCTCTATCCTTTGAATATCTAATAGGTGGGTTCATTTTCAATCTAGTACCCTGCTCAGCAACGTCGGTTTCATCAAATGTTAGATGTTGAGGTAGCGTTTCAGTGGTGATTAACTTCTTTTCTTCTTCAGATAATTCAGACAGATAATCCGCTTCAATACCACTTGTCAAATGTAAAACATGTAATCTGTGTTGATTTTCTTTTGCCATTTCTACAGCCAACTTGGTTGCATTCAATGCGGTTATTTCATCTCTCCAAATTGCATGGGATGCAATATCATCACTATCCTTCACCAATTCAAAGCGTTCGTTCAATCTGTTTTCATCTTCTGCATGAACCGCAATCAATCCTGCGGTATTAGAGAAAATGTTTCTCAAATGCGCGACTTCATGAACTAATAAATCCCCAGTTGAAGATCCCATGAAAATTTTGATACCACAAATACCTGGGTGTGCTACACCTTTTCCAGGTTCGCCAACCGCTTTTTGCAATTCTTCCAAATTATCGGGTGTTGCTCCGATAAAGAATCCATAATTTGTAATGCACTTTTTACTAGCAGCATCAATTTTTTTAAACATCGCATCCAATGTTGTGATAGGTGGTTTGTTGTTAGGCATGTCAAGAAAACTCGTGATGCCACCACTTGCAGCGGCAGCTGACCCACTCTCAAGATTCTCCTTGAACTCTTGACCGGGCTCTCTAAAGTGTACCTGCGGGTCAATTCCTCCAGGAAGTAAGAATTTAGCACTTGCGTCGTAGATTATTTCATCATCCGTGGGTTCGAGATTTTCTTCGATGCTAATTTCTGAAATAACTCCAGATTTTATTCTTAAATCACCCTTGAATATTCCACTTGGTAGTACCATCTCGGCTCCGGTAATCAGTATGTTCCCATCCATGCTATCTCCTCCGCGCGCTCTTTGGTCTAAAGGCATTACACACATCATCGTTCATGTCGATATATGGACCTTCAATTAAATCAACGCAATATGGAACTGCTTTCCATATTTCATCCAAGGTTTCCCTAATCGCTTTTGGTCTCCCCGGTAGGTTGAAAATTAGAGACTTACCCCTAGTTCCTCCTATTTGTCTTGAAAGAATTGCCGTAGGTGTAAATTGCAAAGAAATACTTCTCATCCGCTCACCAAATCCAGGAATGATTCTATCGCAGACTGCTTCAGTTGCTTCTGGCGTAATATCTCTAACAGCAGGTCCAGTCCCTCCTGTTGTGACAACTACATCACAACCCAAATCATCAACCAATTCAATCAATGTCGATTTAATCGTCTCCATCTCATCTGGAACTACCCTGTAATGATGAGACCATTCAGAAGCGATGGCCTCTTCAAAGAAACCAACAATCGCTGGGCCTCCTTCATCATCATACTCACCCTTTGAGGCTCTATCTGAGATTGTTAAGATTCCAAAAATCGCTGGGTCTCCTACCATTTCCCCAACTCACTGATTACCATACTTTTCTTTGATATCTGCATGGAAGGAATCCAATAGCGTATCCTCGAATAATTCTGCTTGTCTTCGAATTTTGGTTGACCTCATGTGCAAGAAAGCCATTCCAATGAATGCAATAATTGCGATAGGAATTGCAGCTTCTAGTTTGTATTTGTGCATCACAGTAACGATACCTTCAGCCGTGTAAGCCCACGTCAGAGAAGCGATAGTTCCTCCAACAAAAGTAGCCCATAGAACTCTCATGAATTTCATTCTAGAAAGGAGACCAAGCATTGCCCCTACTAGCACACCAGATGCCATGAAAGGAATCCAAACGAATACGATAAGTCCCCAGAATCCCCACTTGTTGATCATCTCTCTCTTTTCGTTAGCAGTATATTCTACTGTAGACAAAATGTCTCCGAATAACTTTGTTTGCAGTACTCTTCCACCAAGACCATCTTGTTTAGCGACAGCAGCCATTCTCATATCTTCCGAAGAGGCGGAACCTGCTTGCTTTTCCACTCTTCCAGCTCCTGAACGGTCAGCGAGAGTTGACACTAGGTTTCTGCCCTTTACAATCAATTCCTGAACCCCTACAAGTTCAGGATTTTCTCTTGAGATAAACTTGCGAAGATTCTTTTCGATATCTACATTGGAATCTTTGAATCTGAAGAATGCGAACCTTTGGTTGGGCTTATATGCCACTCTAACAAATATGATTGAGTCTTCACTGGTTACAGTAGCCATTTGAAGAATCAAGTCTGGATTTGCTCTGAAATAGCCTTTTACAGATTCTCTTACATCATCCTCGACTTTCGATAATAGGTGAAGGTCTCTGAAGAATGTGGTATAATCCTGTTCTTCTGAATCATCATCTTCGACCATGCCGCTTCCTACGCCAACACCGGTTTCGAAATCAATCGCTTGGTTTTCACCTATTGAACGGACAGTTAACTGAACAGGCTTGTAAACTCTAAACAACGCGAATTCATCTAAAATATCTTTGAGAATTTCAGATCTAACATCAGCAGTGTCTGAGAATGTCGCATCTGTATTTGAATATGGAACCATGATGTCAATGGACAGATCCCTTACTTCGATTTTATAAAGGTCCCAATCGATATTAATTTTCAATCGATTTTCATTATTTCTTAATACATCAGCGACAACTTTCTTGATGTGAGTTCTAGAAAGCATATCGTCTGTCTCTTGATGATACAACTTGTACATCACAGGGTAAGCAAGGAATAGTGAAATTACTGAAAGTGAGAGTGAAACAAATGCCATCCACCAAGCAGGAATTCCAGCCGCTCCACCGGTTAGCATCGCAGTCTCTCTTCCACCGCCTAATTCAGCACCCATTAGCACGAATCCCCAGTTTCCAAGGTCGGTAACAGACCAGCAGGACCTCGGTCCAACTTCTAGTATGTGCCCTTCTCTTTTGACATCAGAATCAACAAACGGCAGGAACGCGAGCGCATTATCAGATGTCGTTATTTCAAATTCGAAAGTTTTCGAAATCTGTGATGTGTCATTGAGCCTATCGGTTTCATTCTTGTTTGTTAAATTAGAACCAATTTGATAAATATCGACTAATACCGTGATGTCGTAATTTCCAGTTTCCCATTCTTCAAAGTCTAGTCTAGCATTATTTTTTTCCAGAACTTCTCCTTGGAATTCCTCACCAGCATTTTCGCCAAGAGGTGTGACTGTCCAATTTATCACAGTTAAACCGGTTGCTAAATTACGTCCGGAAATCTTTAGCACCTCAACATCGTTATCTGGATAGGCGTGAATCCAAGGCGTATCGCTCAGTTCTTCGCATTGTTCTCCAGCGTCAAGAAAGGTGTCACTTGCCCAGTGGTCAAGACTGGTTGATTCACCAAAAACACCAGCGGACATGCCGAAAATGAGCAAAGCATACACCGCTCCATAACCAATTCCTGCAAGCAGAGTCCAATCTTCAATGGCAGAAGGGAATCTTCTGGTTGAACTAGTATTACGTCTTTTTCTGATGTTTGCTAACTCTTTGCTGATCTTATCGACGGGCTTACTGTCGGCCGATTCATCAATAGTATTGTCCGAAACCGAGTTATCAATTTCGGACGCCATGAACATCCTAGTGACAACTAGCACATGAATAATATGCTCAATTAAAACAAACTTAGTCTGCAAATTAATGCTTATGGCTTTCGCAGGATAATGAAAAAGGTGGGTCAGGCCGGACTTGAACCAGCGACCTCCGCATCTTCAGTGCGGCGCTCTCCCAGCTAAGCTACTGACCCGGGAGTATTTGCTCCACTCGACTCTGTATTTCAAGCCTTACGGCTATTACTCAATTCCATCGAGAGCAGCGGTTTGCATTTCTGCTAGTTGAGACAAACCTTGTCTTGCCATATCCAACAGCGATTGTAATTCGTCATATGAGAAAGTTGACTCTTCCCCAGTACCTTGAACTTCGACAAATTTACCATCAGAGGTTCCAACTACATTCATGTCAACATCAGCGTTTGAATCTAGGTTGTAATCTAGGTCAAGGTATACATTTCCGTCAATCAAGCCAACTGAAATCGCAGATAAATCATTTGGGATGACTCTGTTTTCATGTGCTCTTGCATCTTCTTCAGATAATTGTGGTGCAGTCCATCCATTATCTCTGTCTTCTTTTGTTGGACGCATTTCTATTGGTAAACAATCACCGCTCGCAATCAATCTTCTAATCGCTAATCTTGTTGCGATATTTGCTGCGGTAATAGATGCACATCGAGTGCCTCCGTCAGCATTGAGCACATCACAATCTACTGTTAGAGCGATTGGACCCAGAGACTCTAGGTCAATAGCACCTCTAAGTGATCGTGCAACCAACCTTTCAATCTCTTGGGTTCTTCCTTTTGCTCCATTTCTCTCTCTTCTAAATCGAGAATCCGTGGACCCTGGAAGTAAGGAATATTCTGCATGCACCCATCCTTTCTGGGTATCTTTTGGGAACCATCCTGGCATTCTAGCTTCCTTTGTGACACAACACAAAATGTGAGTGTCACCTTGTCGATACAGAATACTTGCTAGTGCATTTGGAGTAAAATCGATTTCAATATCGATATTCCTCATTTGGTTTTTATCACGTTCAGATTCAAACTCGGTTTTGAACTTGGCCATATATCTCCGAAGAAACGCTATTCAAGAACACTTCCGTTGAAGAACATATTGAAGTGATGAGCCTCTATCCCCGAACCATGTCGAGAGTTGCTATCTGTGGAGTTGCACGAACTCCTATTGGAAAATTCCGAGGAAGCCTCTCAAATCTTAGTGCAGTCGAACTAGGAATTAGGGCTGTTAAAGAATTACTAAACCGCTGTCAAATCGATGCTTCAAGTGGGATAATCGATGAAGTCCTATTCGGTCAAGTCCTACAAGCAGGCGCTGGCCAAGCACCTGCGAGACAGGTTGCATTAGGTGCAGGTTTACCAAATTCGATTGCAGCGACTACAATTAACAAAGTCTGTGGCTCTTCTCTAAAGGCGGTGATGATGGCTGCAAACAGCATCAAGGCTGGGGAATACAAAGCAATTATTGCAGGCGGAATGGAGTCTATGACAAACGCTCCAAAATTCGAAAAAAGAAACGGCGAAGAAAAAGAATTGGTTTCAACTATGGTTCATGATGGTCTATGGGATGTCTACAATGATGTTCACATGGGGAATACAGGTGAAATTGTAGCAAATGAGTGTAATATTTCTCGAGAAAAGATGGATGCATTTGCCGCCCGTTCACAAAACAGGGCAGCAGAAGCCGAAGCCAATGGCTGGTTTGATTGGGAGAGGTTCGATATGCCCGAATTATCCGTTGATGAAGGAGTGCGAGCAGGCACTACAGCGGAGAAATTGACTGAATTGAGGGCGGTTTTCCAAGAAGATGGAATGGTCACAGCAGGAAATGCTTCGACCCTAAATGATGGGGCTTCAGCAGTCTTGGTAGCCGACGAGGAATTTGCTAAAAGTCAGGGCTGGGAAATTGTAGCGATTATCGAAGATTATTGCACGGCAGGAGTTGAACCTCACCGAGTCATGTATGCTCCTGTTCCGGCAATCCAAAAACTGTTGGACAGGGCTGGAATGGACGTATTAGATATCGATGTTTATGAGCACAATGAGGCTTTTGCAAGTGCTTCATGTGCAGTAGCACAAGAGGTGGGGATTCCAGATGATAGATTCAATCTACACGGGGGGGCTGTCGCCCTAGGCCATCCATTGGGAAGCAGTGGGACACGCTGTTTGATGACCATGATTGGAGTAATGCGAAGGCTAGAGGCAAACAGTGGAATAGTTTCTCTTTGTCTCGGTGGCGGTAACGCAGTAGCAATGCGCATCTCAATTGAATGATTTCCAATTTCCAGAATCGATTTTTTCACAAGATTCGACCCATTCAGCATAATGGTAAGTGTAAGCCCAAACCGGCCCCAGTTCGGTATCAACTTGCAATATTACACGTTTGAACAATGGATTATCTCCGGTTGCTTGCTCAATCCAATCCAATCTTTGTATCAATTGAAACATATCCTTTGCTCGATAAACCTCTCCCTGCACGATATCATCGCCATTAATCAGGCCAGGGTAATCTCTGATTTTGTAGAGTTCTCCTCGAACCCTACCTTCGCAGATAAAATCTGAATCATTTTTTAATTCACTATGACGAGACTGATCTTTCATCAATGTTCCATAAACAAATACGTGTTCGAATTGTTCAACAGAGTTTTCCGCTAATGCAGCATCTAGGAATTTAGTTGGTAAATCTAATCTCTCTAGGTTATTTCTAATCAGGGATTCATATTCTTTTGTTGGTGTAAAAAAGTTGTCTTCCTTCGCATGGTGTATGTAGGTCAAGGCAGTGTGCTGTTTCCCGTCTTCAGTATAAACAGTCACAATTTCTCTTTGGTAGTATTTTGCAAGTGGATGGCCCTCTTTCTGGTCAAGAGCAGCAAGCGCCTCTGAGTTTATTTCGAACAAAGCTCCTGGCGTGGCAACTCTTCCTGATGCTAGCGGCCTTAGGTTTGCTGCACCTCCTTCTCTACCTCTAGAATAGTAGTCAAAACATAGGTAATATCCATCAAGCCATGCAGGTCCTATTTCCTTCAATCCGCTTGGGTTGTGTCCCTTTTTTTGACACCACTTAGTCCAATCTTCCCAATCTAAATTTGAACCATAGCCAAAATATAGAGTAGGAATGGTATCAGAATTTTCGTCCATGAAGGAAGTATTTAATTGACTGATATAAATGCTTAGATTTTAACTAAATGAAGTCTTACAACATTAGCTATGCCTCTGTGCAAATCTGATTCATCTAATTCGACACTCTCGACTTTTGCATATTCAATCTTGAAAACATCGCCAATCACTTCCAAGACTTCATCTAAATCCCAAAGTAGTTCGAGGCTTTTTGGGCCGCCACTTGTCATTCCTAACTGAGTTGTATGGTAGCCTTCACAAATGAATTCCCCACCGGATTTTAGAGATTCTATCATCCTTGGATAATGTTCGATAAAAATATCCCAAGGAACGTGGAACCAAGAGAATGCGATTAAGTCGTAAAATCCTTTTTCGAAAATTCTAGTGGCCAAGTCATCGACCTCATAATGAACCTCTACACCTCTCTCCCCGGCTAATTTTCGACATTTTTCTTTACCGACATCAGAGAGGTCGAAGACATGAGTTTCATAACCTAATGATGCGATATGTACGGCATTCCTGCCTTCTCCGTCAGCCGGAACCAACGCCTTGCCGTCACCGGCTTGTACCCTTAGTCGGACCCATTCATTCGGCTCTTTGCCGTATGCATATTCTTCGCCGGAGAATCGAGCATTCCAAGCTTCAGCACCAAACCTAACATTACTCATCAGAATCACTTTTCTTGAAATTTATTAGGCCGTTATCTTGGATAATTTCACAATTACCCGGTAGAATTGGCAGTATATCATCTACCGATAATCCGGTTGATTTGTAGATTTTATTGGCAATCTGTTCCTTCTTGTCTATACCTGGGCTGATAACCATGTATCTAGAACAGATGTCCGCAATATGGTCTACCGTTGAAGCCATCAAGAGTGGTATTCCATTAATTGCAACCAATCCAACGCCTAACTTCAAATCGATATCCTTGTACCAAGTTCTTTGACCTCTTATTACAAATGCTCCTTTTCCAACGAATTCCCCGGATTCCGCAGATTTGGAAACCTGTCCCGGTTTTACCCAGTAGACGGTTCCGTGTGCGCCACCAGAATTCCAAGCGCGAGACCATGCTAAGGCCAATGTAGCAGCATTTTCTGTGATATCCTCATCCAATTCAACTTCAACTTTGTCAACAAGCCTGAACGCAGGCATGTCATCTCCAATGTGTGGTGGAGGGTTTTCATCAGTCGTGAAGCCTTGATTATTTCGTAGCGAACATGAAGGCGCTCCATGCAAATCAGCGTGTAGATACCTATCTCCTAATGAGAGATGTTTCTTTACGATTGAATCATTTCCTTTTGCATCCCTTCCACCGATCATCAAGTGTCCGCTTGGAAGCATCGCCCACTTGTGGTTTTCAAACCAAAGTCGCTTTGCCCTTTTGACTTTGGCTACTTGGCCGCTAGCTTCTCGCTTTGCTTCCTTTTTGCGTGCTCGCTCTAACGCGATTTTTGTATCTTCAAGAGCCTGTATCGCTCCAGAAGATTTGTCTTTCTGTTTTCGTCCGGTTTGGAAAAATCTCTGCGCATTTTGGTGGACGGTTTCATCCAAATTTAGTGAAACCTTAATTCCTGGTTGGCCGTTTTCATCAGGTAAAAACGTGGTAAAACTAGATTCTGCAGCGTTGACAGATTCGATCCACTCGATGCTTTTGATTGCCTTCTTGACACCGTCCCAGCCTTGAGAATCTACGGCTTCTTTGACTTGGTTTAGTAGCGTTTCAACATGGGTCCAATTTTCTTGGATTGCATGACCAATCGCCTGTTGCTTTTCGACTTTATCGGCGAATCCTTCCAGCGCTTTCTCTTGTTGAGCAAGCCTGCGCTCTAACTTTTCAACCTCTGTAGAAAACCCTCTTCCAGGTGCGCTTACATCGAGGGCTTCCGCTTCTCTTCTAGCAAGCGCCTGTGCGTCATGTGCGCCCATCCAATCATCAACCGCTTCACAAAGCGTATCAAATTCCTTGAATTCTCTTTCTTTCAAAATAGGTAAAATCGTTGGCCACGCTTGGTCAAAACCACCTTCATTTAGGAATAGATATCCTTTCCATTCTCCGTTTAGGATGTCATTTAGAGATGCCCATATCTTTTCTAAATCAACATCTTCTATCTTGTCGTCTCGGTCAAAACCAGCCACTTGACAAATCGAATCAGCAATCGGGCCACCAAGATTTAGAACACCTCCAAGGGTTCTTCCAAGTGTTTTATCACTGTCTAACATGAATTTGGAAAATTCTTCAAAATCAAGCGAATAAGGGTCTAGTGCAGCAGGGGGTGGAAGATATTCCACTCCTTTTTTGAGAGTTCTATCTGCATATGCTGCATGGGTTAATGGCTGAACAATGATATCGTTTTCATCGGCTAGAATGATATTTCCATCTCTAAAGACCTCAACATAAAGGTGATAATTTCCGTGAGATGATTCAAATGTCAATTTTAGAACTCTATCAAATCCAATTTGCTCAATTTTTTCTAATCTCGCGTTAGTCAAAACCTTTCGCAAAACCATTGCGAACGGTGCAGGATATTGTGGCATTGGCCTATCTCTGACGCTGGTGTAAATCCTCTTTCCACGTACCAGAACTAGGTCGACATTTCCTCCGCCTTTTTGCCTCATTCTAAGGACAACTTGCTCGTAGTGGGGCTGGTAGCATTTCTTACAATGCGAGCCTAAGAGACTTGACAATTCACCTGCAATTACGCGCAGGTCAAGTCCACTCATCGCATCTTTCATGCTCGCACCCATTGTTGGCCACTCTTTCTAACATTACCAACCTTCTCATGAGAAATGAGGTGAGATAAAGTTTGGTCAACAGCCAATTCCGGATGAGCATCGGGAGTATCAGCATAAGCATATTTTGCGATTTCTCCGATATCTGTCAAGCCTGAATCGACCGCTTCTAACACCCTATTGTGGCGATGAATTCTATGGCTGATATAGTGCTCTAACCTCCTTTCAGGTAGTGGAATTACAGGTCCGTGGGAAGGGAAAATTAGGTGAGGGTCCAAATCCAGCAATCTCTCTAATTGCTCGATATACTGAATCATATCTCCCTCATTTGGAGGAATTAGGATAGTTCCGATTCCTGCGACCATGTCACCAGCTACTAAACCAGACTGCGAAATCAAACAAAGGTGCTCTGGATGATGCCCTGGTGTGTGAAGCACTGTCCATTCTTGATTTCCAAGTTGCAGTTTCTCTCCATCTTTCAGAATTCTGTCAGCACTAGGAGATGCCGACCAGATTGGAACATCAAACGCCTCTTTGAGCAATCCTTTGTCTGCTAGATGGTCAGAGTGGCCGTGAGTATAGAATACGGCCACCAAGTTCCCATTGTGTCTTTCAACAGCCTCGGCAACCGTCTCCATACCCTCTCGATGTCTGAAAGCAGGGTCGACTACGATGAAGTCTCCATCTGGGTCTCCAACAAGGTAGCAATTTGTATGGTCAGCAGGAGGAAGAGTAGCAGTTCTGACGGGTACTACTTCAACACCGTGAGCGAACAAAATAGATCTCCTTCCCGGTTTTCTATTTTCCAAATCAATAGCCACCGCTTCCATGTCTTGATTCATCAAATTTAGGCATCTATCGACTTCCATCAACAGTGTGACCACTGGTGGTGCTACTTTGATGACGTTATTTTTCCAAGCTTCAATCATGTCTACTGGGCGCATCCAGCGAGCATCGATAAATTCGGTTTGACCGATGAGTGAAAAATCATCGTGGTCATTTGAATGAATGTGCAAGAATGTATTTTCAAATCTCATAGGGCCAAAAGGAGGCGTTGTCCGCATCGAAATAACGCGCATTCCTGTGGTATCGGATGCAATATCACCATCCAAGGCAAGAGGAAACCAATTTGCTTTATCTTCTGCTACCATTTCTCTAAAGTCGGGTTCAACAGCAATTAACTGTCCATTTTGAGGAGCCAATCCTAATTCTTCGACGACTTCTCTCATTATTGCACAATGTTGAATTGAAATTCCTAATGATTCACTTGCTTCTTTATCAATTCGAGATACTCCGCCACCAGGGAATGCCCAATATCCTGGGAAAGAAGGCATTGAATCACTTCTTTTGCCAAGTAAAACTTCGACTCCTTCGTCACCATCTCTAGTTATCATAAGAGTAGCAGAAGGGCGAGGAGGTTTTCGCTCAAATGTCGGCATTTGAACTCCATCAGGAACCTCGCTCATGGCCCGGCCAGTGCTCAAATGGTTTCAAGACATACCATTGTATCGGCGTGTCATGGTCAGTATTGAGGAGGATTTGGCGATGCTCGCAACATCGCTAGAAATGGGAATAGACCCATTTCCTCCTCCGAAGAAAAAAAAGCCATGGGCAAGATATGCCATAGCATCATTTCTCTCGATTATGATGATAAGTTGGGTCTCAAAATTCCTAATGAGGTTTACATAATTTATTTCTAAACCATTTTTTTTTTAGAAAAA